>Ga0268360_1001559_pt1 | contig 22750 bp, 15 predicted proteins | sample BioMet11_FD_192465 | JGI IMG/M metagenome (GOLD analysis project Ga0268360, IMG submission 192465) | Sewage microbial communities from Oakland, California, United States - Biofuel 11 (Illumina Assembly) | ecosystem: Engineered > Wastewater > Sewage > Unclassified | place: USA: California... | reverse complement strand
TCCCTAAAGCCCGGGCAGTGCGGCTGGCAAGTAATTGTGATGCTGGTCCACCTATGATCTTCAAGATATATACCTCAGTCTGCGGTCTTGATATATCCCATCCTTTAAAAAGCTTATTTTTTATGGGCTTACCCTGGGCCTTATCCTTTGAGCTTTTCGAGCACCCTGATATTTTGTATTGAAGTATTTGGATAATTTCCACTGTCGTCCTTTTCCACTGATTTAACCATATCCCAGATCGTCAGCAGTGCTGCCGAAACCCCTGTGAGGGCTTCCATCTCAACTCCCGTTTTCCCGACAGTCCGGACTTTTACCTCTGCTGAAATCATCCCTTTGCCTATCTCAAAATCCACATCTATGGCAGTTATAGGGATCTGATGGCACATTGGGATTATTTCAGGGGTCTTTTTAATCGCAAGCAAGGCAGCAACCCGTGCAGTTGCAAGCACATTGCCTTTTTCCACGTTTCCGGTTTGGATCTTCTCTATAGTCTCCTCGGAAAGTATAATTTCCCCTGCAGCCCGCGCCAATCTCGGAACCTCACGTTTTTCGCTGATATCTACCATATGTGCTCTGCCGGACTTAATATGAGTAAACTGCTTTTCCACAAAATCACCACGTTTTTCGTACATATATAACCTTGATTTCCCTGGTTTGAGCCAACCTGGATTTCAATTCCCTTTTTTTGGAATTTTAGTACTTATTTTTGAGATTCAAGCTCTTTTTTGGCATTTTTGGAATTTCAATGCCTTTTTCTGAGATTCTAATGTTTTCCTGACATTCTGATGTTTTCCTGACATTTTATGCTTTTCTGGCATTTCAACACATATTTTCTCGGATCAGTCGATTCTGATCTGCTTTCTTTGGGAATAGTCTTCAATTACTTTATCCAGCTCTCCTCTAAGTTCTCTGGCTTCTTCAAGGTTGAGCTTTATGACCTGTTCGTCTTCCCCGTGAAAAATCGTAACTCTTATCCGGTTTCTTTCTATTTTCAGCTCGATTTTCCTTTCAATCCCCTGTAACATACAAATTACCTCCCTATTTTATGTATTTAGAATGTTTCGATTAGGTTTGCAGCATAGCAGTATCAATTAGAACTTTTGATTAATTGTAGTATTAAAATACGGTAGTGAATGTAAGTTATGAAGAACATATGTACAAAACTCTCTCTACATCTTCCCTCAAATAAGATGGATGTACTTGCTTTTTTGGAATTGATCAATAACTCGCGTATTCGACCTAAAATACATTATTGAAGATGTTGTTTAATATCTTAGATATTACCTTCTGTGATCATTGTTTTTAAGACTTTTCTAGATACTGATGTAGCTATTTTTTGAGGGAATCTCTCTAAAATAATTAACTTCGCATATATAAAAAGTTACAATCATATGAATAATTAATTTCACAAAAATAAAATTAAACACACAGTTGGCAAAGTTTACATAGAATAACTGACTTAAAGATCTTTACATATTTAATAAAAAATTATTATTAATGAGCTTATCTTAAAATCATCCTAATTTTTTCTAAAAAGATATTAATAATTAGAGTGATGATCAGAAACTCGATTGATCATTCAAAATATAAGACTTAGAGTATCTATTCCGTGTACAAAAAATAGGCTTATTGATTTTGATTTTAAGGTTTCATAAGCATAGAATTACCAACTGTATAAAACCGAAAAGCATGGTCAATAGCAACAGTTATGAAAAATTAGGCAATAGAATTTTGCCCATTTTAAATTTAAGAAGATGCCTATTGAGATTGTTTTTCCTACGCTGAATAGTTATGACTTAGAAAAGCAATTTTAGGTTTTGGGATCAGCTCATTCTATAAATTCAAAAACTGAGGGTTGATATGGAGAGTAATAAAATATCTAAAAAGCTGATTCTATTAAATGCCTTAGGAATAATGGTACTGATATTTTTAATACTGGTTAGTATCGCAGGCGCAGCGTCATTTGGAAATGATGAAAATTCTAAAAATTTAGGCAGGGAAGATGCTTCTAAGATCAATGGACCTGTTCCCAATCCCTACCTGGCGTCCTCACTGTATGCCATCACCCACTTTGACTCTTCGCAGAGCGACTCTACACCCTATGGGCCTCCCTACGGTAACTTCACTGTAAACCTAACGAAAGAACCAATTGTCTACGGCGGCCCGATTAGTATCATTACTCTTGCCTCAACAAACAAGGATTACATGTGGGCAGTCGGCACCGATCGCGTAAGCTACGTTAATATGGCCGACAATAATTGGACTGTGGTGGCAAAATATGAGGCACTTGCCAATGCGACAAATAACAAGCTACCGGCTGTTCCGGATAAAAATTTCAGCAATTTTGGAAATTCATCTGCTGTAGGAATGAACGCAACCTCGATGGATAGTTACTTAAAAAACCTTTTCAGTGAAAATTATTCAGCTCGCTTCGGGAATGGAGGATATTCGGTAGTCGATAACAAAAACGTACTCTATGTCAATTATGGTAATAACATATACGCATTTGCACTAAAGAATCCTTGCAAACCGTCCGAAGGCATAAAAACGTGCTATATGATAGAAGATGTAGTAACTGCTATTCAGGGTAAGAACAATCTGTCTAGCGTTAGAGTATCTGGCCTTTCCATGACATACGATGGTCATCTTATTATCATATTCAGCAATGGTGTAGCAGTCGTCGACCGCACCCTCAACACTACTTGTGCATCTTTCTGTCGGTTTAATGACAGTGAATACGTTAGCAACTCAGTTGCAGTAGACGAAAACAACGGTATATATGTAGCTAGCGATAGTGTCATGCACAAGCTCGTCTGGACCGGTACAAAACTTTCAGACGATGAAGCTGACGGTGCGTGGTTGCAAGAATACACAAATTCGGAACAACCTCCTATGATTAAGATGGGCAAGGGCACAGGGTCCACCCCAACACTCATGGGATTCGGCAATGACAAGGATAAACTTGTGGTCATAACCGATGGTGCTAAACGGATGAACCTGGTGGCATTCTGGCGTGATGAAATCCCCAAAGGATCCCAACGCATCGCTGACCAGATTCCAGTAACCTGTGGTTTGTCAAATGATACTGAGTGGATACAGTCAGAGCAGTCTGTAGTCGTATATGGATACGGGTCTTTTGTCGTGAATAACATGCCGGAAACTTTTGATTCTAACCTTGAAGGTAAGAACAAGATTCTTCAGGTCTCACTCATGGGCCCGGCATCTCCTACCTCTTATGGCGCTGAACGCTTCCAATGGAATACATCAACGCATAAATGGTCTTCCTTATGGTCACGATCAGATGTCTCATCGACAAGCATGATCCCGATCCACAGCGTATCAGGTAATATGGCTCTCATCAATGGTTATCAATCTCCAGATGGCTGGGAAGTTCTCGGACTTGACTGGGATACTGGCAAAACAGTTCATAAGACCGTCTTTGGCGATTTGAACTTTGGAAACGGCGCATATGCAGTTCTGCAGTATCTGAATAATGAGGATCTGGTTTTCAATTCAATATCAGGCCCGATTCGTATCCAGTACAACCAGAAATTATTAGAAGGAAATGATTCCTTTTCAAGAAAAAATATAATGTCGTGTCAGTGGTAAAATGTTGTAAAATTATATTACTATGACTTACATAGTTGCCTGCTTGGCAGGCAACTTTTTAATTTTCCCATATTTATTTTAAAGCAGGGATTAGAGATATCTCTAAAGTTAAATAATTTTAATGTTAGATTAATCGCAATAGTAAATTCATAGGGCTAGAATGAACTTTGAGACCTTTTTTCTCTCTTTTACCCTATCTCAGCCGCTTTAATTATTTCAGGAATTTTCTCCAGAACATCCGTTGCAAGCAGCCCGTTTCCTGCTTTTTCAAAAGCCAGATCACCGGCTGCCCCGTTGATATGTGCAGAACAGGCTGCCGCAAGGAATGCGGGATTTCTGGAAAAAAGCGATCCTGTAAGCCCTGCAAGGACATCTCCTGTGCCTCCCACGGTCATGCCCGGATTTCCTGTCCTGTTCAGCAGGGTCTGCTTTCCGTCCGAGATAATATCGATTTTTCCTTTGAGAAGTGTTACAACCCCTTTTTCCTCCGAAAACTCCCTGACGGCTTTAATACGGGATTCCATGTCCTCAGGAGTTTCCACATTTCTCAGGCGGGCAAATTCTCCTGCATGCGGAGTTACTATCAGTTCGCAGTTCCCTGCAAGGCTTTCAAAAATAGCGCCTGAGAGAGCTGAGAGGGCATCGGCATCAAGAACCGCTTTCCTGCAAAAGGGCAGGATTTTTCGGACGGCTTCCAGGGTTTCTGTCGCTCTTCCGAGCCCCATCCCCATCACAACTACATCATGAGAATTTATAAGGTCCATAAGGATTGAAAGATCTTCAGGGCAGAGGACATTTGAAGAGAGTTTTCGGACGATAAGGTTTGGAGAATATGATGCTACTATTTCGGCTACAGGTTCTGGAACTGCTACAGTTACAAGGTCTGCTCCAGATTTAAGGGCTGAAAGGGACGCAAGGGCCGGAGCTCCTGAATACGGGCCTCCTCCTATAACGAGGATTTTTCCGGAATCGCCCTTGTGTTCCCCGGACTCTCGCCTGTGCAGCATCATAAGGTCTCCGGGACCAACATACTGTTCGGCGTCGGCACAGATTCCGATGTCTGCAACCTTTATCATGCCAGTGTATTCTTTTGCCTTCTCGCTCAAAAGCCCGGTCTTCATGTGGTGAAAAGTGACTGTAAACTCTGCATGTACGGCTTTTTCAAAATCTCCACCATTAGGGTCAAGTCCTGAGGGTATGTCAACCGAAATTACGGTTTTTCCGGCTTTTCCTTCCCGGTTTATAAAGTCGACAGCCTTTGATTCAGGTTCTCTGAGCTTTCCTCTTATTCCGGTTCCGAATACCGCGTCTACGAGTAGATCGGCTTCCTGAAACCATTTAGAAGCCGCAGCTTCAAGCTGGCTTGAGTCCGTTATTTCTAGAACATCAACACGGCTGAACTTCAAGAGAGAAAAGTTATGGAAAGCTTCTTCCGTTCCTATGTCCCTGGCTTTTCCCAGCAGGATTACCTTTACAGTGTATCCTGAAGAGCCTGCAAGATGTCTGGCTGCGACAAATGCATCTCCCCCGTTGTTTCCCCGGCCTGCGAGAAGAAGTACCATGCCACTCTCAAGCTTTTCCCGTATGTGCTGTGCAATAACAGCCCCCGCATTTTCCATTAACTGGACGGGTAGAAGCCCAAGAAATTCACAATTTCGGTCTATCGCTTTCATCCTCAAAGAATTAATGCACTTCATAACTATTACCTGCCGGATTATCTCATGTGATCTTCTGTTACCCATTTAATCCTTCAAATCTTTCTGCAAGCCTGAACTATCTGACTCATATGGACTCGCTGGCTCATAGATTGGAGTAGATTCCTAGCTCATAGATTGGAGTAAATTCTCTGGCTCATAGATTGGAGTAGATTCTCTGGCTTGATTGTAGTAGATTCTCTGGCTCATAAATTGCAGTAGATACTCTGGCTTATAGATTGTAGTAGATTCCTGGCTTATAGATTGTAGTAGATTCCTGGCTTATAGATTGTAGTAGATTCCTGGCTCATAGATTGGAGTAAATTCTCTGGCTCATAGATTGGAGTAGATACTCTGGCTCATAGATTGGAGTAGAAATTTTTATATATCTCCAGAGCAATTGAGGGAATTTATTTCTTATATTTCTACACCGAGGAAAACCTATTTGATGTTATTAAGTATATATGTTACATTCCAATATAACATAATATACCGGAATTTATACCGGAATTTTTGAATTTCCCATAAAAAGCATATTATTTCTTAAAGAGTACGATATATAAAATGCAGTTTCATAAGAGTGTCTAATCAGCAAGAAAAACAGTCCAAAAAACTACAGTTAGCCTTACAGTTATAGTCACGCCTGTAATTGTTGCAACAAAAAACTTCATTGTACCTTATTGGGCAGTTGCATTATTTAGCCTCGTGACTATAACTAACTGTAGTAAAATGTGAATAGGCAGGATTCTGATCAAATGTTTGCTTTCCTTTACATGTGTCTGGACTTATATAAAACAGGGAGGACTATTTTTGCTTAACTTATCAAAAGATGCGGATAGCAATCTTAAAAGTACAGTCAAACCCAGATACCTTGTTCTGGGCAGTGGAAGTGTTGGTTTTGCGCTTGCAAAAGAGCTCAGGGAAAGCAATAAGCTCGTGATTATTGTAGATAAAGACGAAGCTAAGGTCGAGACTCTCAGGGAAGAGGGCTTTGAAGCGATTGTAGGCGATATTTCCGACCCTGAGCTTGTCGATAAGATTGACCTTAAAAATGTTGTTGTTATACTTTTCCTGACTTCCAATAATGAGGCTAACAGAAAGGGGATTGAGAATTTCAAAAAAGCAGTTAACCCTGATGTTCAGCTATTTTCCCGAGCTTCAGATATTATCAATAAGGAAAAAATGGAAGACCTTGGGGCAGATTATGTCTTTATGCCTTCCAAGCTTGTTGCAAGTTCCCTTTCCCGGTCTCTTGAGAGAGCCGAATCGGTCCACAGAGGTAACAGGCTTGCGCGGTGGCTGAAGGGAATAAGGGACAAAAAACTAGCTATAGTAATTCACGATAACCCTGACCCTGATGCCATTTCGAGCGGACTGGCCCTGAAAGAAATTGCAAAGAGTATCGGGGTTGAAGCAAACATCCTCTACCATGGCCGAATCGGTCATCAGGAAAATAAAGCCTTTGTAAACCTGCTCGGTATCGACCTCGGTAAGATGGAAGAGAACGGCCTCAAAGGCTTCGATGAAATCGCCCTGATAGACTGCTCCATTCCAGGAGTTAACAATATGGTTCCCCCAAACTCGTTTGTGGGTATTGTAATTGACCATCACCCTCCAGGAGAAACCGAGATAAAGGCTGAGTACATAGATATCCGGCCTAACTTCGGAGCAACGGCTACTATAATGACAAAGTACCTGCAGCAGCTCAATATCAATATATCCAAGACTCTGGCAACAGCCCTGCTCTACGGAATCCGGACTGATACCCAGGACTTCAAAAGGAAGACCGACCCTGCTGATCTATCAGCCGCTTCATACCTTTACCCCCTTTCAAACCACGGAATCCTGGACCAGCTTGAGCAGCCTTCGATGGCCACTGAAACCCTTGAGGTGCTTGGGGAAGCCATAAGAAACCGGCAGGTAATGGGAAGTTACCTTCTCTCGAATGTAGGGAACATAAGGGACAGGGATACGCTTCCGCAAGCTGCAGATTATCTCTTAAGCCTTGAAGGGATCTCTACAACCGTAGTCTTTGGAGTAACTGAAGACCGCATCTACATCTCCGGAAGAAGCAATGATATCAGAATTAACCTCGGCGAGGTTATGCGCCAGGCTTTTGGCGAAGATGCAGGTGGACATGCAAACGCAGCAGGAGCCCAGATTCCCCTTGGAGTTTTCAGCGCTACAAAAGACCGGCAGACGTTACTCAGGCTGGTTAATGAAGCCGTAGTGAAAAGGTTCCTGAGCGCCGTAGGAGTCGAAAGTGCTGGAGAATGAAAACTTCAAGATTTTCAGCGCAGCCCCATACTAAAGTTGTCTTCCCAAAATATTGAGTAAAGCCGATTTGAAATACAATAAAAAGAAGAGGAAAAAGAGAATGAAAAGAGTTCTTTTTCTCTTTTCGTATTCTAAAAGATTTTAATTTCTGTTTTCATTTTAAAAATCCGGCTTAGAAGGTCCTCATTTTGAGTCTGGGATTTTCACCTCTATCTTGTTTCCTTTCAGGACATCGTCTTCCGTTACCTGGATCTCTGAAACGGTTGTATTTCTTCCTGCATTCAGGGAATAGGTCGATAGAGCACTAACTCCATCTGCATTGTTTTCGGTCGAGTAAGGTACGGTTATTTCAAATGAACCATTTTTATCCGACATTACTTCATTCTGATATGTGAATTTTCGGCCTGTATTTGAGCTTAGCTCAAGGGTCGCAGTAATGTTTTGCCCTGGGTCTGCAGTACCTGAAAGCCTGGCTCCGGGGACAAACTCGAATATCTTTACGTCACTAACTGTGTCATTATCATCCACAGATGCAGTACTTTCATGGGCAAGCCTCAGGTTTCCGAGATTTGATCCGTCAAGTTGATGAAGTTTGTATACTTCGGTCTCTGTGAATTCCTTTTTAGCAGTTGCAATCGTTTGAAGCCCGCCATTTACGTTGACGGTTTGAACATTTACATACTTGCTTATGTTCTCGCCTGCAAGCTTAACAATAGACCCAAATTTGCCGCCTGCCATCAGATTGTCGGTCATTACATACTTTACTTTAAGCTTTTCTATGATTGCTTTTGCTTCTTCCTCGGAGTTCGTTGTGAAGAAATGTGCAGAGTCGTCTACGCCGGTCTGGAAGTTATTTGAAACTGCAGGTCTTTGAGCCTGGTAAACAATCCAGTTTCCGTAGTCCCACCAGCTCAAAACCCCATATTCGGGAGTCCCGGAAGGATCAAGGTAGTAAGAAGTTTCAGGGCTCGAAGCTCCAAGCCAGGTGAGAGAGTCCTTCCATACAGGATCAATTAAGCCTTGATCTTTTGCAAAGGCAAATCCTGCCCATATGCAGGGTATAAACACAAGCCCTATAAGTACCATGGATGAAAAAATTTTGAAATAGTCCGGCTGAGAATTCTGTTTTGAACCTGAAAGATTATTAATTTTCGATTTTGATTTTATTTTTGACTTTGTTTCTTTTTCTGCCTTTTTTGACTTTGTTTCTTTTTCTGCCCTTTTTGACTTTGTTTCTATTTCTGCCTTAGATGTAATCATTGCATTATTTCCGTGAATCGGAACAGATTTTGTCAGTTTTTTTACTTCAGTCTCAAAGTCAAAGGAGTCCAGTAAAACCCAGAGGAAATATGATGTAAGGATTGCAACGTTTACTGCAAACAGATATGAGAAACGCCTCTGAGAAAGTGTTAAATATGCGAAAAAGACCGACCATAATAGGAAAAATACTCCTTCAGGCTTTGATTTTTCTCCTATCCACTCAAGGCCGAGCAGGAATAATCCTCCCAGAGCGGTAATGAAACAAAGCCCAAGACTTCCCAATATTGGCGAAAAAGTAAGTTTTCCCTCTGTAGTTAAAAATATTGGCAGGGCTTCTACAATCGTGCTTATGTATTCACCTTTTCCGAGGAAGAAACTCATTCCTTCAATCACAAAAGAATAAGATTCGGCAGATAAAATTTTGAGGGACAGAAGACCTGCTACAGAGATCAGTATTAGGGCAGCTGGATAGTATTTCCAGTCAAGACCTTTTTTCGAGATATATAAGGAAAAGACCCAGAGGATTAAGGTTCCGGCTAGCATGCTGAATACATAGAATACCTGGAACCAGGAAAGATACATTGCACTCATTTCCAGGCCTGGACGCAAGGACCCTGCTGATAGTGGAATTGTAAAGATAAGCGTTGCAAGAAGGGCTACTGTAGAGGATATAAGAAGATAGTCGGAGTTTTTCTCAGCCTTAAGGTCGATTATGGTCTGTATGAATGCGTAAAGTAAAATAAAGCTTACAAAGACAAGGGCACCTATCCATGTGTAAATCAGAAGTGCAAAGAATAGTCCAGATGCTCCTGCGAAAGCTAGCGATTTAATTAGTTTCTTTTCGGAAGAGATAGTTTTAAGAGAGGCCAGGGAAAGAGAACCCTCTCTTGCCCATTTTAAAGCAAGTATGAAGCATGCATAAGCTGAGGTTGAGAGGAGGGTTTCTGCTACGTGATGGTCAACTGCTCCAAACCGTGATACGTAAACATGGGCGGGAATCACTGCAAAAACTAAGGCTCCAAGAAGTGCGGTTTTTCGGTCAAATATCGCAGCAGCTGCTATATACAGTGGAATTATTGTCAGGACTCCCAGAAGCACTGGCAGCAAGGCTCCTGCAAATTCTGTGGTATACAAACTAGGGTTGCCTACTCCAAGGACTTTTGCAAGGAGCGCACCTAAAAAGTCAAAAAAAGGCGGCCATCCGACTTCAAACCCCGCAGGATAATTAATATAAGTATCGAAATTAAGGGGATGCGGAAAATTGAAAGTTGTATATAAAATGCGCCGCATATGGTAGAAACTATCATATCCCATAAGATTTATGCTTCCGTTTGCAGTAGCGGCGGAATATGAGATCATGCGCATGAGAAAAGCAACCAATGCAACTGCAATCAAAGAAATAATACTGAATTTTAACCTATGAGCGGGCCGTTTTGCCACCGGACATCCCATGCCTTTGTTCGTAGTAATCATCTCTTTTAGTTTTTTAACTCTTAAATTCATCGCACTTTTGAATTCATTTCGCTCTTGAATTCATCTCGCCCCTGAATTCATTTCGCTCTTGAATTCATTTAACTCTTAAATTCATTTAACTCTTGAATATCTTAATCTTTGATAGTAGTTGAATTTATATAATAACTTTAAGGTTGTTTTGACTCAGTACCAAAATCTAGTGATGAATGTAAAGTTCAAAATCATTGGACCTTGTAATTAGTCACAATCCTTGTGATACGACTTCAGAATTGAAGTCTTTTGATATCGAATATTGGTTTTGATGATAACTGGATTCTTCTTGCGAATTCAGATTTTCAATCCAAAAATGCAAAAATCACTAGATTTTGGAACAGAATCCATCTGGGAAGTATTATATATATCTAATGAACCATCTCATCTGGAAAGTATCTTATGTCTTTACTGTTGATATACAATTTTCAATATATTTATAATCGTTGAGTTCAATGAATTTAGGACTTATGTACTTGAGGAACAAAATCAATTATGGCAAAGACTATGGGTTAAGGTCACGTTTTAAACAGTTAACCTTCTGATGCTGTTGATTTTTCAGTTCAACTGCGTAGTAAGTCCTGGAATTGTTGAAATCTTGCAGGAAATTGGGTACTATTAATCGGAAATCAGAAACCACAGATAACTTTTATATTGATATTTCAAGGATAGATAGGAAACTTTAAATTATAAAAACATGACACGATACTCTTCCTGCTACTGGGGGACTCGATGTTTACATTTATAATTAAATTAGCTTTTTATCTGTATTTGTTTAAACCCCTGAAAAAAGTGAGAAATCAATGAAAATAGCTATATTTCATGATTATTTCGGAGCCATTGGCGGTGGAGAGAAACTTGTCCTCATGCTCGCAGAATACCTCAATGCCGATGTTATCACTACTGACTTGAATATGGAGTCCGTAAAAAAGATGGGGTATTCCAACATACACATAATCAGCCTGGGAAAAACTCCAAAAATACCTCCTATAAAGCAGATTTCCGCATCATATCATTTTGCAGCCTGTGATTTTTCAAAGGAATACGATTTTTTCATTTTTTCAGGCAACTGGGCATATTTCGCAGCAAAGAAACATAAGCCCAACCTGTATTACTGCCATACTCCTACACGAGCTTTCTATGACCTTTACGAGACCTTTATAAGTAGGCAACCTATCTGGATCTCGATCTTCTTTCGGATCTGGGTCAGGCTTCACAGGCCAGTTTCGGAATATTACCTTTCCCATGTGTGTAAAATCGTAACTAACTCTAAAAATACCTCCACAAGAATCAAAAAGTATTTCCACAGGGACGCTGAAGTTATCTACCCCCCTGTCGAAACTTCAAAATTTACCTGTAAAGAATACGGAGACTTCTGGCTTTCAGTAAACCGGCTCTATCCTGAAAAACGGGTGGAAATTCAAATTGAAGCATTCAAGAAAATGCCCGAAGAAAAGCTTGTCATTGTTGGGGGTTACTCCAAAGGAGATCACGCAAAAAGTTATGCAATAAATATTCTTGACAACTTACCTGAAAACGTGAAGGTTCTTGGGGAAGTTTCCGAGACGGAATTGCTTGACCTTTATTCCCGCTGTAGAGGTTTTATCTGTACTGCCATGGATGAGGATTTCGGGATGACTCCTGTGGAAGCTATGGCAAGTGGAAAACCTGTAGTAGCTGTAAATGAAGGTGGGTTTAAGGAAACGGTAGTCGACGGGAAAACCGGCGTGTTTGTGGAAGCGGATGTTCAAAATATAATCAGGGCAGTAAAGAATATCTCGAAAAACCCATCAAGCTATGGAAATGAATGTTTTAAAAGAGCAGCTATGTTTGATATCTCTATTTTTGAAAATAGCATGAAAAAAAATATTGCCTGCGAAAATTGTTTTTGTGATAGATAACTTCCGATAATCAGATTGTTTCTCAAAAAATATAATATTCTTCCCCCCGGCGAAGTAATAATCAGGAGATATTAATTTGAATATAGGTTTAATTCTTGAATTAGCAAAAAGGGATATTACTGAAAAGTACTCTGGATCTACTTTAGGAGCTTTGTGGAACTTTATTTATCCACTTGTGGATATTTTTATATTTACCGTCATATTTGCTAATCTTATGGGCTCGCGTTTGCCTGGTTCGTCTTCGGTCTACGCTTATGGGTTTTATCTTACTTCTGGTGTAATTGCATGGAATGCTTTTTCGAATACTGTCACAAGGACATCTAGTGTTTTTTTAGACAAGAAATATATCATATCCAAAGTTAAGGTTGATCTGTCCTCATTTCCTCTCTATATTGCAGTTTCGGAGAGTATTACTTATGTTGTGACAATGGGAATATTCCTGTTTTTACTTCTAATCAGTGGGTATGGAATAAGCCGTGTAATTCTAGTAGTCCCATTTATATATATTATCCAGCAGATCTTCGCTTATTCCCTTGGATTTTTTATTGGAGTATTTGTTGTCTTCGTAAGGGACTTAAAAGAAGTTGTAGGAATTGTACTTAAGATCTGGTTTTGGTTTACTCCAATCGTATATCTTTATGATGTACTCCCAGATGTTGTAAAAAAACTCATGAATTATAATCCGGCGTTTTCATTCATCCACCTGTATCAAACTATATTTATATATAAAGAAATCCCGAGTTTAAAACCTATTTTATATTTGCTCTTGTTAAGTTTTGTAATTCTATTCTTTGCAGAGATTATCTTCAAAAAACTAGAAAAAGATATTCGAGATTTCATATAATTAAAATCACAAGTTGTGACTCAATATGATCAAAGTATCAGGTGTTTCAAAAAAGTTCAAGTTGTATCATACACCCACTGACAGATTAAAAGAGAAAATTTTAGGAAAAAAGTACCATCGAGAGATCACCGCATTAGAAAATATTTCTTTTGAAGTGAAGGACGGACAAACCCTCGGGATAGTAGGGCAAAACGGAGCTGGCAAATCTACGATATTAAAGGTACTTTCCGGTGTCATGCTTCCTGACGAAGGATTAATAGAAGTAGACGGAAAAATCACCGGTTTACTTGAGTTGGGAACAGGTTTTGATCAAGAACTTACAGGTATTGAAAATATATTCATGAATGGGACATTTTTAGGAATGGATAAAACCGAAATTGAAAGGAAAAAAGACGAGATTATTGATTTCACAGAGCTTGAGGATTTTATTTATGACCCGATTAAAACATACTCGTCGGGTATGCTTATGAGGCTTGCATTCTCAATAGCAATGCATGCAGAACCAAAGTGCTTTTTGGTCGATGAAGCGCTCTCTGTAGGGGATGCGTATTTTCAGCAAAAATGCATGAGAAAGATTCTGGAATTTAAAAATAATGGTGGATCTATTATTTTTGTATCTCATGACATGAATGCTGTGAAAATTGTATGTGATTCAGCAATCTTATTAGACCACGGCCATATAATTAGTTCCGGCGACCCAAAAGATATAATTGATTATTATCATGGAATGATTTTACAAAAAGCACACATGGGGGACGCAGAGGTAAAAATATATGACATAAATGATACGAAAGATTGTACAGGTCGAAAAAATCCGAATGCTTCAACCGGGGAAGTTGAACTTATTTCCTTTAAAATTCTGAACTCAAAAAATGAGGAAACATTATACATTGAGAGTGAACAGGTAATTAAAGTTATATATCAAGTCAAGGCCTTAAAAGAATTATCTGATCCTCACTTTGGCCTTCACGTTAGAAACAATCTGGGTGTATCAGTATTTGAAACAAATACATATTGTAGCGGCATTAAGACTTTTACTCTAAAAAAAGGACAGATTGCAGAACTAGTCTGGGAATTCTTTTTTCCACTCTCGGCAGGAGACTATTCATTCTCTGTTGGTGTGGCAAATAAAGGATATGGAAAAGATGCTTTTGAAGAATATTTGCTTATGGCTCACGATATAGAGGTTTTAAAAGTAATTCCTAATGATAGTGCAATTATCTATTCCGGCGTTTTCAACATGAAACCAAAAATCAAAATTCAAGAAATGTACGGTAATGAGTCATAAGCATTGATCGGTGAAAAACTGTAATGCTTTTGATTAAATCAATAATTTTTCTGTTGAAACAGATACCGAAAATGAACATGTTGTCTTAAAGGATAAAAAACTGAGATAAATAAACGTAACCTCGGGTTAACAGACTTCATGCCATATCCAATAAACACATACTCTGGAAATGGATTCATATAATAATCAAGTTCATTGAGGAATCTAAATTGGATACACTGGAAATTAAAGACGAAGAGGTAGATGTCGAGAAGATCATGGAAAAAATCCGTGAGAACATAGACACGAGAAAAAAAGAGGGTATTTATACAGAAAATGAACCGGAAATAATGAGTGAAACGTTTTCTGCAGTTCCCCCTATAATAAGAGATATTCCTGAAGGTCTCGAATTTATAAATTATTGTGACATCTCCAATGAAAGTTATACAATAAGTTCTCATCGTCCATTAACTGGAAAATTTCTTATTGAAGGAAGAAAAATGGTTCACGGAGAGGTCCGGAGATATGTTGATCCAGTTTTCCAAAAACAAAAAGAGTTTAATTTTGGCGTTGCAGATGTTGTAAAAGATTTAAAAACTGAATCCCAGTACTTAAAAACTAATGTAGAAAATTTGAACACTGGTCTTGAACGTCTAAATGATAACTCAAAAAGTTTAAAAATTGATGTTAAATCTTTGAAAACAGACGCAGGATATTTAAAAACCGAGCTTGAACATTTAAAAGTAGATTCCCCCCAAAATATCAAATCTGAAGTTAATAGCTTCATTTCTGCAATTGATCTGGACCTGAATAACAAAAGCTGGCTTAACAGCGTGCTTGAGAATCGTTTTAAAAAAAACTTGCAGAATCATAAGGTACAGAAACCTGAAAACAATGAGTCTGAAATAAATTATTATGCATTTGAAGAACAGTTCAGAGGCTCAAGGGACCATATTCAACAACATCAAAAAGTGTTTTTAGATTACTTCAAGGATTGTAAAAATGTGCTGGATATCGGTTGTGGAAGAGGGGAATTTCTGGAACTGGCCAGGCAGAAAGATATCGGTGCAAAGGGAATAGACGTCGATGAAGATATGGTTAATTTCTGCAAATCAAAAGGTTTTAATGTAGAGTTAAAAGATGCAATAGAAGCCCTTCAAAGTATGGAAGACAAAAGCCTGGATGGAATTTTCATCAGTCAGGTAGTTGAACATCTGGCTCCTAACTACCTTATCAAAATGCTACACCTTTGCAACAAAAAACTTAAATATGGTTTTTATTTAATAGTAGAGACTGTAAATCCCCTATCATTCTTTTCTTTTACCAACTTTTACATTGATTTCACTCATATAAAACCAGTACATCCCGAGACACTCAAGTTTTTATTAAGTGCAGTTAATTTCCGTGAAATTGAAACAAAATTTATTTCTCCCGTTCCGGATAACATGAAATTGAAGAAGTTGCCAGAATTTGGTGACCTGAAAGACAGAGAGAAAGTCCTGTTTGAAACTCTTAATCAAAACATCAATATGTTAAACAATACTTTATACGGAGAGCAGGACTATGCGGTCATCGGAAAAAAATGAGGGACTAAATAATGTTTGAATTATTATCATAATTTGATATTTTGAGAGACCCGGGGATAAATTAATATGAAACTAGCATTTGTAACTCCTTGGTACGGGAACATTCCTGGTGGAGCAGAAAGTGAATGCAGAAGAACAGTTGAAAACCTGCAAAAACATGGTATTGAGGTTGAAATACTTACTACTTGCATCAAAGAATTTTTGAGTGATTGGAGCACTGATTTTTATGAAGAGGGTATTTATAATTTAAATGGGGTCAATATACGCAGGTTTTCAGTCAGGAAAAGAGATACTGTCCGTTTTGATAAAATAAACTACAAACTTATGCATGGTCTTAAGATCTCTCCCGAAGAAGAGAATACATTTATGCGGGAAATGGTTAACAGTCCCGGTCTCTATTCTTATATTGCTGAACATGGTGTAGATTATGATTACTTTTTATTTATTCCATATATGTTCGGTACGACTTACTATGGATCTTGCATATACCCTGAAAAATCAGTTATAATTCCATGCCTTCATGACGAAAGCTATGCTTACCTGAATATTTATAAGACTATGTTTGAAAATGTCAAAGGCATTATTTTTCATGCGTTTCCTGAAAAAATACTAGCGAATCAGCTTTATACTCTAAATAACAGGCAGATTGTTTTAGGAGAGGGAATTGATATGGATTTTGTGTATAATCCAGATCGATTCAGGGAAAAATATGGTATAAAAACCGACTTCATTCTTTATGCAGGCAGGAAGGAAGCCGGGAAAAATGTTCCTCTTCTAATTGATTTTTTTACCAGATATAAAAAGCATAGAAAGAATGAATTAAAGCTCGTTCTTATTGGTAGTGGAACAATAGAAATACCCTCTGAAAACAGAAATGATATTATCGATCTGGGCTTTGTACCACTTCAGGATAAGTATGATGCATATTCAGCAGCTACTTTTTTGTGTCAACCTTCATTGAATGAAAGTTTTTCTATTGTAATAATGGAGTCATGGTTATGTAACTCTCCGGTACTGGTACATGGGGATTGCGCAGTAACTAAAGACCACTGTATCAAATGTAATGGTGGACTTTATTTTAATGACTACTATGAATTTGAAGGATGCCTCGATTTCTATATAGAACACCCTGCCGCCAGAAAAATTATGGCTGAGAACGGGATGTCTTATGTTATTGAAAATTTCAGCTGGGATAAAATTGTAGAAAAATATATTGAATTTTTAGGGAGCCTTTGAAGATGGAGATTCACCAGATCTTACCAACAATTTCTCCAGGAGATGCCATAGGCAATGAAGTCCGGGAAATTAAAAGCGTTTTGAATGAATGGGGATACAAATCCGAAATCTACGCTCAAAATATACATCCCGAAATTAACGCAAAAAAATATACCGAATATAAGAAGGTTTCTTCAAAAGAAAACATATTAATCTTTCACTTTTCCATCGGTTCCGAAGTTTCGGAGTTTGTTGCAAAACTTCCAGACAAAAAAATAATGATTTACCATAATATCACCCCCCCTGAATATTTTATTGGTGTCAACGAGACTCTTGTAAACTTACTGGAAAACGGAAAAAAGGAACTCAAGTTACTTGTTGACCACATAGACCTTGCTGTTGGAGTTTCCGAGTTCAACAGACTGGAACTTCAAGAAATGGGATTTAAAAATACCGATGTTTTGCCTATAATAGTGGACTTTAATGATTACAAAAATCCAAACGAAAAATTGCTGTCGAAATATAATGATGATTTTGTGAATCTCTTATTTGTGGGAAGAGTAACCCCGCATAAAAGACAGGAAGATATAATAAAAATATTTTATTATTATAAACGTATTAACCAAAAATCAAGGCTTTTCCTGGCCGGCAGCTATGAAGGCTGTGAAATTTATTCAGACTATTTGAAAAAGATGATCCAGGACTTAAATCTGAAAGATGTTCATTTATTAGGTCCGATCAAATTTAACGACCTGATCTCTTACTATAAATTAGCTGATGTTTTTATCTGTATGAGTGAACACGAAGGCTTTTGTGTTCCTATACTGGAAAGCATGTACTTTGAAGTTCCAATTATAGCGTACAAATCTACAGCTATCCCCTTTACTCTTGAGAATACAGGAATTCTGGTTAATGAAAAGAATTACTGTGAAATTGCTGAGATGGTAAATCTATTGGTAGAAGATGAGAGATTGCGATCAATTATTGTCAAGAAACAGAAAGATAGATTGGAGGCTTTCAAAAGAGAAAAAATAATCTATCACTTAGAAAGTATTTTGTCCAGAATGAAATAATGCTGCAAATAAATTATCCCGTTTTCAGCAGTGCAACAAGAAGCTATAATATGAATTGCGTTATTTCAGTCGAATACCCCGCTAGCCTGTTGCGGGGATGGAAACTTCTCCGGTAAACGTTGATGATTATATTATTTCTCAATCCCATTTTTCGGTTGTTAACTTCTGTTCAAACTAAACTGTTAACTGTTTAGGGTTATTAGTTCTTTTAACGGAATTTCGAGCGGTGGCACGAACATATCCCGTTGCTTGCAGCAGGGTGCACCAGCTCAACTTTGAGTTTTACGTTGGGGGTCGAAATATAAACTCGCTAAGTTATCTCGACAATAGTTAGTTCTGGTTATCTGAGCTTTTAACTACACCTCGATGAAGTTTATCTTTAACAAGATAGAAGAGGCCTCCATAGGAGAAGAATGTGAGTATCGAGAATATAACGAGTCCATTTTTAGCAGTCTCCGTATCCCCATTCAGGACCTGAACTATGGCCATCATGTCTACAGAGGTTCCAATAGTAATGAAGAACCCAAAGAACAGGAGCAGTATTGAATATGCTTTTTTTGGCTTTGAAAGCATCAGGGATAATGCTAGAAAGCCTAATGGAATACTTACTCCAAGGTCAAGATACCTTATAGCCCAGAATGCAGTTGGAGCTGCTTTGTATGAGCCGTCTGGAAGGTCGCCAGTACTTGTAACTTGCTGGATTTGGGATATCCACATTACTGCAAAGAGCAGGAAGAATACGATCATCAGGCCCACGTAGATTTGCAGACCTCTGGGTTTGAAGTCAGGAGCATCTGCTTCGGTAAACATAGACAGGCTGCCTAAAAGCAGGATAAGCCCGCCTATTACAAGGATTCCGAAAAGCCACCAGTAGTCCTCAACATTGCCGCTGTAAGCCGAATTGCTCCATTCCTGGCCAATCCCCATAGAGAGCCCTGTGTACATTAACGTTATCGGTGTAAGTATTAACAAGTATTTTGAGCCGGCCCTTCTGGCCAGACATAGAATACCACCAATTAGCGATATCGGCGCGATCAATACCAGATTTGCAAGGTCCTGCCCTGCGATCTGCCATATGCCAGATTGAGATGTTCTATACTGTATTATTTCCTGACCAATGGGCCCAAGAAAAGCAATTAAAACCAGAGTCGCTGCACAAATGATTGCAGTTACTCCAATTATGTACCAGGGAATTAAGTACTCATTTGATGGTTTATTTGATGGTTCATTTCTTGTTTCATATTGCTTTTTAAGAACAGAACTCATGCTTTATAATAAAATTTTCACATTTATATAGTCCCCTGTTTGTTTCGTTATTCAGAGAAGACTTGTAGTTTTAGATCTTAAAAAAGGGATCTTAAAAAAGAGATCTTAAAAATTGTTTGAGATAACAGTTGTTTAAACGCTTTATTCTTGGAAAAAATGGTTGACATTAATTTCCCCATCAAAAATACAATAGAGATGGAAAACGTTGATGGTTCATCTTCTCGACTTTCTTAAGTACCCCATTTGCTCTTATTTTGACTACCTGTGCATAATTCAAATAATCAGGGGTAACGATTTCTGGTTTCTTTGATCTTCCTCTTTTCCCATTATAAACATATGACAGCATCTTCGGTTAAGTGAGGAATCGTGACAAATTTCACCGATCCCACAAGCTGTCGATCTCAAAGATTATAAAATAGTTAAAGAGGTTATAAGTTGTAACAGGGCATCGATTTCAAATAAACAGGCCAAAATTTAAGGATGTATTCTAATGTAAAATCGATAGCTTTCAGGCAAGAAAATTCCTTAACCGATGACCAATGAGAAGCCACTCAGTCTTTAGCTGAGTGGTAGTTCACGGATAAACAATTAATCAATGTTAATTTTAAAGTCCAGTTTTATTGTCACTTTTTTTGCTTACTTCATCAGTATCCCTACTGCTTTCCCTTTTTTTAGGGCAACAGTAATTATTCTCAATAAATCTCCTCCCTTTTCCATCGCCGCCAATTCGGAAAATTAGATTGGAGCCACAGTTCGGACAGCTTGTGGGGCGAGACTGGTTTTCCTTTGCTTCCCACATATGATCACATTCTTTGCAGAGAAAATGGACCTTGCATTCACCAGTATTAACATATTCTCCTCCAGAGATCTCAATTGCTTTTCCGTTGACAAGAGCATCAGCAATCTTCTCCCGTGCCCTTTGGAGATCACTCCAGAAAGTTTTTCGGGATACTCCCATCCTGTCAGCAGCCTCATTCTGCTCTATCTTGAGAAGGTCACAAAGACGAACAGCTTCAATCTCTTCTATGGATAGGTTAATGATTTCTAAACAGCAAAGAGGGATTTCTCTAGGCTTATAATAAGTGGCCTTTGGAAAGCAAGATACCCTGCGCTTAACTTTATTGACCATCAAATTACACTTAATGTGACACGTAATAAATATCTATCGATCAATATATTTTACTTAAAGCGTTTATAAAGTTTGATCCTAACATCGTCATTAAGGGTTAGAGTAGACACAAGCTACTATCAAACATAAACTACCATCATCGATGGCAACATACTTTTAAAATTGTTTCTTAAAAAATAGTCACAGAATAAATTATGCACAGATTTGTTTTATCCCAAAATTATTTCACTTTTTAAACATCTTTTAGTACAGTTGTATATCGTATACAGATGACACGCTATTTTACTTCAACTTTGAATTTGTTTCATTTTACGCAATCATTCCACAATACCAAAATAAAATTGGAATTTATTCAACATTTAACCTTTTGCGTCTCCTATGATTGTATTATGAATTAGACTTCCAAATGGTTTTGAGTCTACGAAATCATTTCAGGATACAATATGTTAGAAAGTTTTCAGGGATACCTCATTCTGTCGAATGCTTCAAGCTCTTCAAGGGATACGTTAATAATTACGAGAACACTTGTGGAATTTTCGCTGAGTTTGTAATAAGTATCTTTTGGGATTCTTGATAGGCTGCTTAATTCAATTGAACTTCAAATTACGCAAATGTGTAATAATATATATAGCTAACGCTGCATCACTTAACTATTGATACATTAGTAATATGTAAATTCAGTTCAGGGTTCTGCATATTAAATACAAAATCAATAACAATAAACTCATATTTGAGCCAAATGCGATTATAACTATAACATTTACTCAATATTTTTTGTATCATACATCTTTTAGTCCTGCAGCTATTTTCTGCCTTTTACACCTGATTTAACGTAAAAGTTCCGTTAATCAATATACTTTCGTTTTACCTATTATTCGGATAATTTATCCTGCCTTTCTTTTAAAAAATCAGTAGCTAATACCTTTTTTCATGATTTTAATAGGAGTCTATGATTCATAAGAGTTCATATATCTATTATATATCAAAATTCTTCCATTTTTATATTTAATTTAAACCGAACTGATAACTATTTATACCACATCGCCTATGTGTAATTTAAGGACTATCCGAAAAGTGTTGTGACCTACTGGAACTTTTATAATCAGCGATCACAAATGAACGGATTCCGGATAATAAACACTAATTGTCCAGATGTAATTATACAACATGCGTAGAACTTTTCGGATAGTCTCTAAGATCTCTTTTACTCTGGGATCATAACATTTACTTATAGTACACCCACTTGAAATCTAGATAAGGCAGTGAAATCCAAATTATGTAATAATCTAAGATTTAACTGCTTACTTTTCTATTTTATATTTTAGCCGAACTAAAATGGAAGCTATTTATACCACGCGCGTATGAGTAATTTAAGTGTTTATCTAAAAAATGCTGTGACCTGCTGTAATTTCTATAATCGACAGGTCACAAATGACCGGATTCCGGATAATAAACACCAATTGCCCAGTGACATGACTTCCATTTGATACCTAAAACAAAAACTGTGAACTTTGAACTCTCTATAAATTCACGTTTTAACTGCTTAATTTTTATTTTTATATTTATACCAAACAAAAATGGAAGTTATTTATAACACGTCGCTTATGTGTAATTTAAGAGTTTGTCTGAAAAGTGCTGTGACCTACTGTAACTTCTACAATCGGCAGATCATAAATGAACGGATTCCGGATAATAAACACTAGTTGTCTAATTGTAAATTTTACAACATTCATAGAACTTTTCGGATAGTCTCCAGGATCTCTTGTATTTTGAGATCTCAAGGTTTACCATTATAGAACTTACCCACTTGATGTCTAAAACAAAAGCAGTGAACTTCAAACTTTTTAAAAATTCAAGTTTTAACTGCTTAATTTACTGTACTTAATTTTGTATTGTAAGTGTGTAAATTCTATAAAAAATTAAAAACGACCTACTAAAAATGTCATTTAAATAGCTGAAACTTTCAAGCAGACGGCAATATAGATTGGACAATCATTATCGGTATGCCACATATCATAAAATACAATCGTCTGATGAAGCGACATTAAGCGTATTTAGGAGGTAAAGCTAAAATGAGTAAATTAACTACCGGGAGTTTTTCTATAGAAGATCTAGAATCCGTTCAG
>Ga0268360_1001556_pt1 | contig 22768 bp, 31 predicted proteins | sample BioMet11_FD_192465 | JGI IMG/M metagenome (GOLD analysis project Ga0268360, IMG submission 192465) | Sewage microbial communities from Oakland, California, United States - Biofuel 11 (Illumina Assembly) | ecosystem: Engineered > Wastewater > Sewage > Unclassified | place: USA: California... | reverse complement strand
GTGTCCGCCCCCGACTCGGTCATGCCCCAGACCCGCGAGCACGTCCTCCTTGCTCGCCAGGTCGGCGTCCCCTCGATCCTCGTCTTCCTCAACAAGGTCGACCTCGTGGACGATCCCGAGCTCCTCGAGCTCGTCGAGCAGGAGGTCCGCGACCTCCTCAACTTCTACCAGTTTCCCGGCGACAAGACCCCGATCATCAAGGGCGCGGCGTTCAAGGCTCTCTCCGAGCCCGACAACACCGAGGCGACGAAGTGCATCCAGGACCTCTTGGACGCCATGGACACCTTTTTCCCCGACCCGGTGCGCGCCATCGACAAGCCCTTCCTCATGCCGATCGAGGACGTGTTCTCCATCTCCGGCCGCGGGACCGTGGTGACGGGCCGCGTCGAGCGCGGAATCGTCAAGATCAACGACACCGTCGAGATCGTCGGCATCAAGCCCACGAAGAACACCGTCATCACCGGCGTCGAGATGTTCAACAAGCTCCTGGACGAAGGCCAGGCCGGCGACAATATCGGCACCCTCCTCCGCGGTATCGACAAGAAGGACGTCGAGCGCGGCCAGGTCCTCGCCAAGCCGGGCACGATCACCCCGCACACCAAGTTCAAGGCCCAGATCTACGTCCTCAACCAGACCGAGGGCGGCCGCCACAGCCCCTTCTTCGCCGGCTATCGCCCGCAGTTCTATTTCCGGACGACCGACATCACCGGCACCGTCACTCTCCCCGAGGGCAAGGAGATGGTCATGCCCGGCGACAACACCGAGATCCTCGCCGAGCTGATCTACCCCATCGCCATGGAGAAGGGCCTCAAGCTGGCTATCCGCGAAGGCGGCCACACGGTCGCCTCCGGCCAGGTCACCGAGATTATCGCGTAATTCTTTTTGTGATAATGCCGCCGACGGGCCTAAAGCCCGTCGGCGGTTTTTTACGTTAGCGGCCCTGACCCCGCTATACGCGGTCGGGGCTGTTGTGGTATGTTATGCGCCGGTCGTCGTCCTGTGGACGGTTGGCCGTCGTTTGCGGGGTTCCACGACCCCGTCGCGATGCGCTCAGGCAGCAAGCCCGCCAGGGTACTGCGGTCTGGGACGCGCGCAAGAGATCTTTGGAGGATTCGCATGAAGGACAGGATCCGGGTCAGGCTCAGGGGCTTCGATGTTCGTCTTATAGACGATAGCGCTCGGGGCATCGTTCAGACGGTGCAGAAGGCCGGCGCTAAGGTTTCGGGGCCGATCCCGCTGCCGACGCGCATCAACAAGTACACGGTGCTTCGCTCTCCCCACGTGCACAAGAAGTCGCGCGAGCAGTTCGAGATGAGAACCCACAAGCGCCTGATCGACATCATCGATCCTACTCCCGATGTCATGGATGCCCTCATGAAGCTCGAGCTTCCCGCGGGCGTAGACGTCGAGATTAAGCAGTAAGAGCCTTTTGGCCCTTAGAACCGGCAGGTAACGCCCGGCCTGGTGCCGCAGCGTTCAACGCTAGGAGTCGCGAATGATCGGACTTATCGGAAAGAAGACGGGGATGACTCAGGTCTTCGACGACACGGGGCGGCTGATACCCGTCACCGTGATCGAGTTCGCCCCGAACGTCGTGGTCGGCAAGAAGACCGCCGAGAAAGACGGCTACGACGCCGTCGTGGTCGGCGTGTACGACAAGAAGAAAAAGAACGTGACCAAGCCTTACGGCGGACAGTTTCCGGAGGGCGTTGCCCCCACCCGGATCCTCCGCGAGATGCGGGACTTCGAGAAGGAAGTCGCGGTCGGCGACAAGCTCGGCGCCGCCGCCTTCGAGGGCGTGCGCTTCGTCGATGTTTCGGCCACCAGCAAAGGCAAGGGCTTCCAGGGCGTCATGAAGCGCTGGAACTTCGGAGGCGGCCGGAACACCCACGGTTCCAAGTTTCACCGGGAGCCCGGTTCCACCGGACAGTCCACCTACCCGCACAAGACCTTCAAGAACGTGAAGCTCCCCGGCCACATGGGCGCCGAGAGGGTCACGGTCCAGAACCTCAAGGTCATCCGCGTCGACGCGGAGGGCGGGTTCATCCTCGTCCGCGGCGCCGTCCCCGGCCCGCGCAGCTGCGACGTGCTCGTCCGCGACGCGGTGAAGAAGCAGAAGTAAGGCGGAGGCCCGAAGTGGAAAGGAAAGTCGTTTCCCTTAAGGGGAAGGAGCTCAGGAGTATCGAGCTCTCCGACGCCGTTTTCGGCCTTCCCGTCAACGACGACGTCATCTACTACGCGATAAACAACGAGCTCGCGAACGCTCGGCTCGGCACGGCCTGCACGAAGGACCGCGCCGAGGTGCACGGCTCCAACCGCCGGCCCTACTCCCAGAAGGGGACCGGCCGCGCCCGCCAGGGCGACTACAAGTCGCCGGTCTACGTGGGCGGCGGCACGGCCTTCGGCCCCAAGCCTAGGGATTTCTCCTTCGACCTGCCCAAGAAGGTGAAGCGCCTCGCCCTCAAGACCATCCTCAGCCTCAAGGCCCAGGACGGCTCCATGCAGATCGTCGAGGACTTCACGAGCGACACGGGCAAGACCAAGGACTTCGTCAAGCAGATCGAGGCGATCGCCTCCAACGAGGATTCGGTCCGCACCGTCATAGTCCTCAAGGACGACGACGCGCAGATCAAGCGCGCCGGGCGGAACCTTCCCTGGCTGAGCTTCCTCTCGTACAACCGCCTCAGGGCCCACGACCTCTTCTACGGGAGGAAGGTCATAGTCCTCGAGTCGGCGGCGAGGCAGCTCAACGAGTTCTACGCGGACAAGTAAGGAGCCGGAGAATGGAATACGATTCGATCCTTATCGGACCGGTCCTGACCGAGAAGAGCAATGTGGCCCGGGAGACCGGGCGCTACGCCTTCAAGGTCGACCCGCGCGCCGATAAGCTCCAGATCATGGAGGCGGTGCGCCGCATGTTCAACGTGAACCCGGTGGCCTGCAACATCATCAACGTCACGACCAAGCCGAAGCGGCTTCGCAACCGGGCCGGCCGGACCGCCTCTTGGAAGAAGGCAATCGTCAAGCTCTCGCCGGGCGAGAAGATCGCCGTCTTCGAGGGCGCTTGAGCGTAAGGGGAAAGTATGGGTATCAAGACTTTCAGGCCGATGACCGCGGGGCTTCGGCACCGTGTCCAGGTGGTGAACACCGAGATAACGGCCAACACCAGCAATCCCGAGAAGTCCCTTACCAAAGGTAAGAAGTCGAACGGCGGCCGCGCCTCCAACGGGCGGATCTCCGTGCGGCACCAGGGCGGCGGGCACAAGAGGAAGTATCGCAGCATCGACTTCCTGAGGGACAAGCGGGGCATCCCGGGCGTCGTGGAGTCCATCCAGTACGACCCCAACCGCTCGGCCAACATCGCCCTCATCAAGTACGCCGACGGGGAGAGGCGCTACATCCTCTGCCCGAAGGGCCTCGAGGTTGGCAAGAAGGTCCTCGCGGGACCCCAGGCCCCCATCGAGCCGGGCAACTCCCTCCCCCTCGAGGTCATCCCCGTGGGCATCACGGTCCACAACGTCGAGCTGACTCTCGGCAAGGGTGGCCAGCTCGCCCGCTCCGCGGGGGCCGGCGCCCTGATCGCGGCCAAGGAGGGCGACTACGTCGTCCTCAAGCTGCCCTCGGGCGAGCTCCGCATGGTCTTCAAGAAGTGCTCCGCGACCGTCGGTACTGTGGGTAACGACGATCATATGAACGAGCGCCTGGGCAAGGCGGGACGAACCCGCTGGCTCGGAGTACGTCCCACCGTACGCGGCACGGTCATGAACCCGGTCGACCACCCGCACGGAGGTGGCGAGGGACGAGGCAAGGGCTACAAGCAGCCCGTGTCCCCGTGGGGCCAGCCGGCGAAGGGCTACAAGACGCGCGATCCGCACAAGCCGTCGAGCCGCTTCATCGTCAAGCGCAGGAAGTGAGGTAAGGCCGATGTCCAGGTCCGTTAAGAAGGGGCCCTTCATCGAGAAGAGCCTGTACAAGAAAGTCGTCGAGTCGAGCAAGGCGGGCGATAAGAAGATGCTCAAGACCTTTTCGCGCACCTCGACGATCATCCCCGAGATGGTCGGCCTGACGATCTCGGTATACAACGGGAAGACGTGGGTCCCGGTCTACGTGACCGAGAACCTCGTAGGCCACAAGCTCGGCGAATTCGCTCCGACCCGCGTTTTCCGCGGTCACGCCGGCAGCGACAAGAAAGTCGAGAAGAAGTAGGGGCGGGAAATGGCTGAAACCAAGACCGGATACCGCGCTACGGCCAAGTGGCTCATGGCTTCTCCTTACAAGGTTCGCCCCGTGGCTGACCTCGTGAGGCACAAGCCCTACGCCGAGGCTGTCGCGATTCTCGACAACGTGCCCAACAAAGGCGCGAGGCTAATCAAGAAGGTGGTCGTCTCGGCCGCCGCCAATGCGCTGGACCGCAACCGGAAGCTCGACGAGGGCATGCTCTACGTCAAGGAGATCCGGATCGACGAGGGTCCCCGCATGCGGCGGGTGTGGTTCAGGGCCCGCGGCCGGGCGGACATGCTGATCAAGCGCATGTGCCACATATCCTGCGTGATCGACGAGATCGGCAAGAAGACGGAGGCGTAAGGTGGGAAACAAAGTTAGTCCCGTCGGACTGCGCTTGGGCATCAACAAGGACTGGAAGTCCCGCTGGTACGTCGACCCCCGCGACTACGCGAAGACCCTCCACGAGGATCTCGCCCTCCGTAGGCGGATCGTCGAGATACCCGAGTGCAAGGGCGCCGACATCTCCGAGGTTGAGATCGTCCGCCACCCTCAGCGAGTGACCGTGGTCATCCACACCGCGCGCCCGGGCGTGCTCATCGGGGTCAAGGGCGCCAACATCGAGAAGATAGGCGCGGACCTCCAGAAGATAGCGACCAAGAAAGTCCAGATCAAGATCAAGGAAGTCAAGAAGACCGACACCAACGCCCAGATCGTGGCGCAGAACATCGCGAGGCAGCTCGAGAACCGCGGGTCCTTCCGCAAGGCCATCAAGATGTCCGTGGCCAACGCCATTAAGGGCGGGGCCCAGGGATGCAAGGTCCGGGTCTCCGGGCGCTTGGGCGGGGCCGACATGTCCCGCACCGAAGAGCACAAGGACGGCCGAGTGCCGCTCCACACCCTCCGGGCCGACATCGACTACGGCTTCGCTGAGTCCTCCACCACCTTCGGGCGCATCGGGGTCAAGGTGTGGATCTACCAGGGCATGGTCTACAGGCAAGATAAGAACGAGGACGCCGGGCAGCTCGTGCGCAAGCAGCGCCGCGATGCCGATGGCTCTCGCGATGATTCGCGGCCCGAGCGGCAGCGCCGAGGCCCCCAGGGAAGCGATTCTCCCGCGCGCGACGAGGGGAGGGCCGAGAGGCCCGTCCGCCCCTCCGACGGCCGGGAGGGCGAGTCCCGCAGGGGCGGCGCCGCAGAGGCGAGGAGCTAAGGAATGCTGAGTCCGAAGAGAGTCAAGCACAGAATGATCCAGCGCGGGCGGGTCCACGGGGACGCCCACGTCGGAAACACGATCGCGTTCGGGGAGTACGGCCTCGTGAGCATGGAGCCCGAGTGGCTCACCGCCCGCCAGATCGAGGCGGCGCGCATCGCCATCAACCGCTACATCAAGCGCGGCGGCAAGATGTGGATCCGCGTCTTCCCCGACAAGCCCTACACGAAGAAGCCTCTGGAAACCCGCATGGGCAAGGGCAAGGGCGCCCCCGAGGGCTGGGTCGCGGTGATCCGGCCGGGCACGGTGCTCTTCGAGCTCTCCGGGGTCGAGAAGGCGGTGGCCGAGGAGGCCATGAAGCTCGCCGGCTCCAAGCTGCCCGTCAAGACCAAGTTCACGCTGCGCGCGGACACGGAGTGAGAGCATGAAGAATAGCTTCAAAGAGCTTAAGCTCGACGAGCTCGTCGCGAAGCGCGAGGAGCTGCGCAAGAAGTATTTCGACTTCCGCTTCCAGGCGGTCGTGGGCCACGTCGAGAACCCGGTGGAGGCGAGGAACCTCCGCCGGCACATCGCCCGCCTGGAGACCAGGATCACCGCGGCCAAGAAGCCCGGCGCTGCCCCCGCGGCCGCGCCCGCCGAGGTTGCCGCTAAGAAGCCCGCCAAGAAGGCTGAGGCGGCTCGCAGCGCGAGCGCGGCTTCTAAGAAGTAGGGCGAGGAGACATACCGTGGAAACCGTTCAGGCCTTGAAACATAAGCAGGAGCTCCAAGGCATCGTCAAGAGCGACAAGATGGATAAGACCATCGTCGTCGAGATCACGATGCGCAAGCTGCACCCGCTGTACAAGAAGTACGTTACCAGTTCCAAGAGCATAAAGGCCCATGACGAGAAGAACGAAGCCCACGCGGGCGACACCGTCAGGGTGATCGAGTGCCGGCCCCTATCCCGCGACAAGCGGTGGATGCTGGCGGAGATCGTCGAGAAGGCGAAGTAAGGCAGGACTGAGATGATACAAGTTGAATCCATGCTTACCGTCGCCGACAACTCGGGCGCCAAGATGGTGCAGTGCATCAAGGTCCTCGGCGGCACGAGGCGGAGGTACGCGAGCATCGGCGACGTGATCGTCGTGGCCGTGAAGGACGCGCTCCCCAACTCTGTCATAAAGAAGGGGACCATCGAGAAGGCCGTGGTCGTGCGGACCCACAAGGAGTACCGCAGGCCCGACGGCACGTACATCCGCTTCGACGACAACGCTTGCGTTATCATCGACGCCAACAAGAACCCGAAGGGCAAGCGCATCTTCGGGCCCGTGGCCCGCGAGCTCCGCGAAAGGGACTACATGAAGATCGTGTCCCTGGCGCCCGAGGTCCTGTGAGGAGATCGGATATGGACGAATTCAAGACGAAGCTCCGCAAGGAGGACCAGGTCCAGGTCATCTCCGGCAAGGACAAGGGCAAGCAGGGCAAGATCATCCGGATCGACCGCGTGAAAGGCCGGGCCGTCGTCGCGGGCGTGAATATGGTCAAGAAGGCGCAGAAGAAGCGCAAGCAGACCGACCGGGGCGGGATCATCGAGATCGAGGCGGCTATCAGCGTCTCCAACATCATGATCGTCTGCCGCAAGTGCGGACCGACCAGGATCGGCTACAAGATCGACGGAGACGCCAAGAAGCGCGTCTGCCGCAAGTGCGGGGAGGCGCTCTGATATGGCCGAAGTAAACGCGAAAGCCGCGGAAGCCGCCGCGAAGAAGAAGGCCAAGGCGGAGGAAGCCGCCGCCAAGAAGGCCGGCGCTGAGAGCGCTCCGCCCCCGAAGGGCTACGTTCCCCGCCTCAAGAAGATCTACCGCGACAAGGTCGCTCCCGAGCTCTTCAAGGAGTTCTCCTACTCTTCGAAGATGGAAGTGCCCCGCTTCGTCAAGGTGATAGTCTCCATGGGCGTCGGCGAGGCCAAGGAGAACAAGAAGATCCTGGACGCCGCGATCGACGACCTGTCGGCCATCACCGGGCAGCACGCCGTGAAGACCAAGGCCCGGAAGTCCATCGCGACCTTCAAGATCCGCCAGGGGCAGGAGATCGGCGCCAGGGTGACCCTTCGGGGCGCCATGATGTGGGAATTCCTGGACAGGCTTATGAACGTTGCCCTGCCGCGCGTCAAGGATTTCAGGGGCGTGAACCCCAACGCCTTCGACGGGCACGGCAACTACTCCCTCGGCCTGACGGAGCAGATCATCTTCCCGGAGATCGACTTCGACAAGATCGAGAAGATCATGGGGCTCAATGTCGCGATCGTGACGACCGCGAGGAACGACAAGGAGGCCAAAAGCCTCCTCGCCAAGATGGGCATGCCCTTCAGGAAATAAGGAAGGCAGAAAACATGGCGCGCAAGGCGATGATTCTTAAAGCTCAGAAGAAGCCGAAGTTCTCTACCCGGCTGGTCAGGCGGTGCAAGGTCTGTGGCCGCCCCCGCGGGTACCTGAGGAAATTCGACATGTGCAGGTGCTGCTTTCGGAAGTACGCTTCCGAGGGACTGATACCCGGCGTGACGAAGTCGAGCTGGTAGGAGGTAGCGATGAGCGTTTCCGATCCCATCGCGGACATGCTGACCAAGATCCGCAACGCGAGCTCGGCCCGTCATGAGAAGGTCGACATCCCGACCTCCAGGCTCAAGCTCGAGATAGTGAAGATCCTCAAGACCGAGGGCTTCATCAAGAACTTCAAGAAGATCCAGGCGGAAGGCGCGAACGTGATCCGCATATTCCTGAAGTACGACGACGCTAACGACCCAGTGATCCACGGCGTGGAGAAGGTGTCGCGGCCCGGCCGGCGCGTCTACTCCGGATACAAGGAGCTCCCCCGAGTCTTCAACGGCTACGGCACCATAATCGTCTCGACCTCCGCGGGCGTGACGACTGGGCGCAAGGCCGTTGAGAAGAAGGTGGGCGGCGAGCTCATCTGCACCGTCTGGTGACCGGGAGATAGCATATGTCGAGAATAGGTATCAAGCCGGTTCAGCTTCCGCAGGGCGTGAAGGTCACGGTGAGCTCCGACCTCGTCACCGTCGAGGGGCCCAAGGGCAAGCTCACTCAGTCCTACGTCCCCGAGGTCGAGATCAAGGTCGAGGGCGGAGCCGTCCACGTTACGCGGAAGCATGAGGGCAAGCAGGCGAGGGCCTACCACGGGCTCTACCGCAACCTCATAAACAACATGGTCACGGGCGTCTCGTCCGGTTTCACTAGGTCACTCATGATCAACGGCGTCGGCTACAAGGCCGAGCTGCAGGGGAAGGTCCTGATGCTCTCCCTGGGCTACTCGACCGACTTCGGGGTGATGGTGCCCGAGGGGATCTCGGCGGCCGTCGAGGCGAACGGGCAGAAGATCGTGCTCACGGGATTCGACCGGGCTAAGCTCGGGCAGTTCGCCAGCGAGATAAGGAGCCTCCGTCTCCCCGAGCCCTACAAGGGCAAGGGCATTAAGTACGAAGAGGAGAAGCTCCGCAAGAAGGTCGGCAAGACCGGCGTGAAGTGAGGCCGAGAATATGAGCGTACACGAGCAGGGCGATAAGCTCCGCAAGCGGCAGCAGCGCAAGCTGCACGTCCGCAAGAACCTCTCCGGCACGTCGGAGAAGCCGCGGATGACCATCTTCAAGTCGAACCGGTACCTGTACGTACAGGTGATCGACGATACGGCCGGAGCAACCCTCGCCTCGGCCTCTTCCCTGGAGGAGTCCCTCAAGACCCTCAAGCGCAACCTCGAAGGGGCGGGAAAGCTCGGCGAGGAGATCGGGAAGCGGCTCAAGGAGAAGAGCGTAGCCACTGTGGTCTTCGATCGCAACGGCTACAAGTACCACGGCATAGTGAAGGCCATCGCCGACGGCGCCCGCAAGGCCGGGATCACGTTCTAGGGGGACGGCGTGGATAACAGAGACAGACGAAGGGATGATTCCGGTTCCCGCGATAACTACATGGAGAAGCTGGTGAAGCTCAACCGGACCGCCAAGGTTGTGAAGGGCGGCCGGTCTTTCAGCTTCTCGGCCCTCACCGTAGTCGGGGACCGCCAGGGCATGGTGGGCTTCGGCTTCGGCAAAGCCAAGGACGTCACCGAGGCGATCCGCAAGAGCGTCGACCGGGCCCGCAGGGCCATGGTCAAGCTCCCCGTGAAGAACGGGACGATCCCCCACGAGGTGAACGGCGAATACAAGGCCACGAGGGTCCTCCTGAAGCCCGCGTGCCCCGGCTCCGGCATCATCGCCGGCGGCCCGGTGCGGGCCATCATGGAGGCCGGCGGCGTGACCGACGTCCTCTCCAAGTGCGTGGGCTCGCGCAGCTCCATCAACATCGTGCGCGCCGTCTTCGACGGCGTGGACTGCATGATGGACGCCAAGGCCGTGGCGAAGAGCCGCGGGAAGACGATCAAGGACCTGTGGGGTTAATCGCCATGGCTAAGAAAATCGAGATCACACTGGTCAAGAGCCTGATCCATCAGAAGCCGGAGAAGCGGGCGACCGTTCGCTCCCTCGGCCTCCGCAAGGTCGGCTCCAAGACCATTCAGGAAGCGTCGCCCGCCATCCTCGGCATGGTCCGGGCCGTCGAGCACCTGGTTGAGACTAAGGAGATGGAGTGATGGCCGACTTTAACCTCCACGCGCCCGTGGGCGCGACCAAGAAGCCGAGGCGCATCGGGCGCGGCCAGGGTTCCGGCCTCGGCACCACCGCTGGCAAGGGCAACAAGGGGCAGCAGTCGCGCTCCGGCGGGAAGACCTACCCCGGCTTCGAGGGCGGCCAGATGCCCCTCTACCGTCGCCTGCCGCACCGAGGCTTCGACAATTCGATGTTCCGCAAGGAATGGCAGATCGTCAACCTCGATAAGATCGAAGCCAAGTACTCCGCCGGCGAGACTGTGGACGGCGCGAGCCTCCTCGCGAAGGGTCTCGTGAAGAAGTCCGAGGGCCTCGTGAAGATCCTCGGGGACGGCGACGTGACGAAGGCCCTCGTCTTCCAGGTCGACAAGGTCTCCGCCCAGGCGAAGGCCAAGATCGAGAAGGCCGGCGGCAAGGTCGAGACGCCTGCCGACGGCAAGCCTAGCGCGGGCGCCTGATAAGGCGCGAAGGGCGTATTCATCATGGCGAGCAACGCGATTTTCGACATATTCCGCGTCAAGGAGCTCAGGCAGAGGATAGTGTACACCCTCATGTGGTTGGCGCTGTTCCGCCTGGGCACCTACCTGCCCCTACCCGGCATCAACGCGAGCGCCCTGCAGTCTTACTTCGCCTCCCAGGCGGGGACCGGCGGCAACGGCATCACCGACTACCTGGACTTCTTCGCGGGCGGCGCCTTCAAGAACTTCTCGCTGTTCATGCTCGGCGTAATGCCCTACATCAGCATGCAGATCATCATGCAGCTCCTGCTGGTCGTGTCGCCCAAGCTCAAGAAGGTCTCCGAAGAAGATGGCGGCAGGAAGAAGATCGCGCGCTGGACCAGGATAGGCACCGTCTTCGTGACCATCATAGAGTCCTACTCGGTGACGGTGTGGGCCGACCGCATCCCCAACGCCATCGTGATGGACCGCGTCGCCTACATGCTCATAGCGACCCTCACGGTCACGACGGGCACTATGTTCCTCGTCTGGATAGGCGAGCAGATCACCAAGCGGGGCATCGGTAACGGCGTCTCGCTGATCATCTTCGCCGGAATCGTGGCGAGGCTGCCCAACGGCCTATACGAGCTGGGGCTCAAGATCCAGCGGGACGAGCTCAACGCCATCTACGCCCTCGTGGTCCTCGCGATGTTCATCCTGGTGGTGGTCTTGGTCATCTTCGAGCAGCAAGGCCAGAGGAAGATCCCGGTCAACTACGCGAAGCGGGTGGTGGGACGCAAGATGTACGGTTCCCAGAACACCTACATCCCCTTCAAGATCAACCCCTCGGGAGTCATCCCGGTCATCTTCGCGAGCTCCATCCTAACCTTCCCCCTCCAGATCTCCAGCATGCTGGGGGTCCAGGCCAAGTGGCTCAGGGATTTCTCGTACTGGCTCAGCCCGAGGGGCTTCTGGTACAACTTCCTCTACGTGGCCCTGATCATCTTCTTCGCCTACTTCTACACCCAGGTCACGCTGAACCCCCAGCAGATCTCGAAGAACATCAGGGAGAACGGCGGCTCGATCCCCGGCATTCGGTCGGAGAAGATGGAGGAGCACCTCACGAGGATCCTGAACCGGATCATCCTCCCCGGCTCGATCTACCTGGGCTTCATCGCACTCATCCCGAGCCTGGTGCAGACCCTGTTCGGGTTCCCGAGCCAGTTGGCCTACCTCTTGGGAGGTACGTCGCTCCTGATCTTGGTCGGCGTCGACCTCGATACGATGTCCCAGATCAGCGCCCTCCTCAAGATGCACCACCACGAGGGCCTGACCCGGAAGGGTCACTTGAGGTCCAGGAACCTGTAGATTCTTTAGGCGGAATGCTTTACAATCGCCCCTCGGCGGTTAGCGGCGTTTGAGCACCTTCCGCGGCTGGAAGCTTGAGACGTTGTTAATTGCTTTTAGGGCAAGGAGTTCGGAATGAAAGTCAGGACGAGCGTCAAAAAGATATGCGACAAATGCAAGGTGATCCGCCGAAACGGTGTGGTTAGGATCATCTGCGAGAACCCGAAGCATAAGCAGAAGCAGGGCTGAGGGGGGGAGGAAGAGGCATGGCACGAATCGCGGGAGTCGACCTCCCTAACAAGCACGTCGAGATCAGCTTGACCTACATCTTCGGCCTCGGGCGGACCAGCGCTCGGAAGATATGCGAGTCGACGAAGATCGACCCCAACAAGAAGATCAACGACCTCTCCAACGAGGAGCTGGCCGAGCTTCGCAAGGTCATCGAGAACGACTACAAAGTCGAGGGGCGTCTTCGCTCTGAGACGGCGCTCAACATCAAGCGCCTCATGGACATCGGGTGCTACCGCGGCCTCAGGCACCGCAAGGGCCTGCCGGTCAACGGGCAGCGTACCAGGACCAACGCGCGGACCCGCAAGGGCAAGCGCAAGACCGTCGCGAACAAGAAGAAAGCCGTCTGATAGGCAAGGAGAGCGAACGTGGCAGTCGCCAAGAAGAAGAAAGAGAAGAAGAGCGTCTACGAGGGCAACGTCTATATCCAGGCGACCTTCAACAATACGATCATCACGATCACGGACCTCAACGGCAACGCGATCTCCTGGTCGTCCTCCGGCGTCCACCAGTTCCGCGGCGCGAAGAAGTCCACTCCCTTCGCCGCCCAGACCGTCGCCGAGACGGCGGTCCAGAAGGCCCTCACCGTCGGCCTCAGGGACGTCCACGTGTACGTCAAGGGTCCTGGCGTCGGCCGCGAGTCGGCGATCCGTCAGCTCGGAGCCCTCGGCCTTAAAGTCAAGAGCATCAACGACGTGACGCCCATCCCCCACAACGGCTGCCGGCCCCGCAAGGCCCGGCGAATCTAAGGGTAAAGAAGTATGGCGCGATATACCGGACCCGTATGCCGGCTCTGCCGGACCGAGCAGACCAAGCTCTTTCTCAAGGGCAACCGCTGCAAGAGTGATAAGTGCCCGATCAACCGCAAGGCCCTCCCGCCTGGGAAGGCTCCCAAGTCCCGCCAGGGCAAGCGCTCGGACTACGCTGTCCAGCTGCGGGAGAAGCAGAAGCTCAAGAGGAGCTACGGCCTCATGGAGGCCCAGTTCCACAACACCTTCGAGAAGGCCCTGAGGATGCCCGGGAAGACCGGCGAGAACCTCTTCGGCCTCCTCGAGCGCAGGCTCGACACGGTGGTCATGCGGATGCGCTTCGCCGCTTCCAGGGCCCAGGCGCGGCAGCTGATCCTCCACGGGCACATCGCCGTGAACGGGAAGCGCGTGGATGTCCCGAGCTTCTCCGTCAAGCCCGGCGATCAGGTGGCCGTCTACGGATCCTCCAAGAAGCTCGCTATCTTCAAGGAGGCCCTCGAGGAGTTCGGCCGCTCGGGCGTGATGCCCTGGCTCGAGGTCGATCCCGACGCTATGGTCGGCAAGTTCAACGCGGTCCCGCACAGGCAGGATATCACCGACATGTCCGATATCCGCGAGCAGCTCGTCGTCGAGCTCTACTCGAAGTAAGGAGAGTTCATGGCGCGGAAGAACCTACTCAAGGGTTTCAAGAGACCCAAGGGAATCACCTACGAGCAGAGCGAGTCGGGCCCCGACTACGGCAAATTCCTCGCCTATCCGTTTGAGCCGGGCTACGGTACGACCGTCGGAAATACGCTGCGCCGCATCCTTCTATCGTCGATCCAGGGCTACTCCATCACCGCGGTGCGAATCGTGCGCTACGACTCAGAAGGCGCCCAGCACATCGTGACGAGCGAGTTCGAGACCATCCCAGGCGTCGTCGAGGACACCATCGAGGTCCTCAACAGCCTGAAGCAGGTGCGCATCAAGCTGCCCGACGACGAGGAGCAGGCGACTTTCCTCTACGAGCTGCAGGGGCCGATGGACTTGACCGGGGCCTTCTTCGGGAAGGACAAACCCCTCGAGGTGCTCAACCCCGACATCAAGTTATGCACCCTCATGGAGGACGCCCACCTCGACCTCGAGATCCAGGTGGACCTGGGGCGCGGCTACGTGCCGTCCGAGGTGAACGAGAAGTACGTCGAGGTCGTGGGCACCATTCCCATGGACGCGATATTCTCGCCGGTAAAGAAGGTGAAGTACTCCGTCGAGCCCACGCGGGTTGGGCAGCGTTCGGATTACGACAAGCTCGTCCTGGAGATATGGACCGACGGTACGGTCAAGCCCGAGGACGCCTTGGCCGAGGCCGCCAAGATAGCCAAGGACCACTTCGCCATCTTCGTCAACTTCGACGAGGGCGAGGCGGGCGCCGACGACGAGAACGACGAGATCGAGGAGAGGGTCCGCCAGATCCTCAACACCCCGGTCGAGGAGCTCGAGCTCTCGGTGCGCAGCTCCAACTGCCTCAAGAACGCGAACATCAAGTCGATAGGAGACCTCACCCGCAAGACCGAGGACGACATCGCCAAGACGCGCAACTTCGGCAAGAAGTCGCTGCAGGAGATCAAGGACAAGCTGAAGGAGTGGAATCTCAGCCTCGGCATGGCCGACTACTCCGCGCTGCGCAACTACCTCAAGCTGTCCATGAAGAAGGAAGAGACCGATGAAGCATAAGATCGGATTCAACAAGCTGAACCGGATGCCGGCCCACCGGAAGGCCCTCATCCGCAACATGATGACCTCCCTCTTCGAGCGCGAGAGCATCGTGACCACCCACGCCAAGGCGGTCGAGGTCAGGCGCTTCGCCGAGAAGGAGATCACCCGGGCGAAGGAAGATAGCGTGCACAACCGCCGCATGGTCGCCCGCAAGATCTGGGACGAGAAGATCCTCGCCAAGCTCTTCACGGACATAGCTCCGCGCCTCAAGGAGCGGAACGGCGGGTACACGAGGATCGTCCGCATCGGGGAGCGCAAGCAGGACGCCGCGGACATGGTGGTCCTCGAGCTCGTCGACAAGAAGGACGATGGCAAGAAGGCCGAGCGCGAGCAGCGTAAGGCCGAGAAGAAAGCCAAAGAGAAGGCTCAGGCTAACAACGCCTGAAGGTCGGGAGGAAGATAATGTCTAAAGCCCACCGGGGAAAGGGCCTGCGCGAAGTCGCCGCCCACGGCCGAGGCCTCTGCCCCGTCTGCAAACGCGATTCGGTGAAAGTCTTGTACGAGCAGGAGATCGACGGCCAGAAGGTCAAGATCTGCAAGACCTGCAAGGCGACTCTCGCTAATAAGAAGTCCACGGCTCCCGCCGCCAAAGAGTAGCGGTTCCGCGCGGGTTTTTTGCCTTAGGGAGGGCGGGCGCTGGAGTTTGGCGCTCGCCTTTTTTAATCTCCCAGGCGCAACCCGGACGGATTTATAAAAAAGTCATAAAATTTAGTTGTTGACTCAGGGGAAAGGTGAAGTTTCGTTTCCGTTCCACAGCTTCGTGGTATTATATCAACGATACGTAAAATTGTGGCCTCGGCGAGGGGAAAATGGGTTTCAAGGGCTTAGCGAGGGCGACGATCTCTCTAGCTATGCTCGCCGCGCTGCGTTTTTTCGCCGCGGGCGCGCCCCAATTGAGCGCCCGAATAAGCCCCGAGCTCTGGATACCCGCCGGCAACTATGCGCAGTCGGACCCGAGCCTCGAGCTTTTCTCCGTGGGCTACGGCGCCACCTTGGCCGGGGATATGTCCCTCCTCGGCTTTTTATCGCCCTACGCGGAGATAAGCGCGGCGAGCGTCCCCTACAACAACAGCTCGTACAGCCTGACGTTCTGGCAATTGGGAGGAGGGCTCTCCTGCTTCGTCTATCCGATGCCGCGCCTCATGGCGAGGGCCGGTTTCGGCGGGGGGATATCCCACGTCAGCGCCCCAAAGACGGACCTGGCGGAGGCGATAAAGGGCCTCGCGCCGTACTGGAAGGCGAAAGCTGAGTTCGGCTATCGCTTCAGCCCGACTTTTTCCCTCCTCGCGGAATGCGGGTACACGACCATAATCGGCAGCGAGTCCTCGGTCTACAGAGGGCTGTCCACGGGGGTCCTGGCCAATATCGCCCTGGACCGGCTAGGCGGAGGGACATCGGGGCTCGCCATGTCGGTGAGCCGCCAGTCCCCGCTATTCCCGATCACCTACTATAAGAGCGAGAAAGTTCCCATCGGCTACCTCAAGCTCACGAACGGGGAGTCGGCGGAGATTCGCAACGTCAGCGTGCGTTTCAGCGCTGGCGCCTACACTTCCCGGGCCGCCGACTGCGGCAGCTTCCCTCTCGTACGGCGGGGCGCCAGCGTCGAGATGCCGCTGTACGCGAACTTCAACGACAAGGTCCTGGGTTTCTCGGAGCTCACGAAGGTCCAGGGGGAGATCCGCGTGGACTACAGGATCCTGGACTCTTCGCGGGAGAGCCAGTCCGCGGTCACCCTGTCCTTCAACAACCGCAACGCGTCCACGTGGCGCGACGCCAGGGTCGTGGGCGCATTCATTTCTCCCCAAGACCCGTCGATGCTCGAAATTTCGAAGTACGTCGCGGGCCTCGTGCGGGTCCATTCCCGCCCCGAGCTAGACAAGAATATCCAGTACGGGATGGGCCTCTACGAAGGCTTCAGGGTCTACGGTGTGACTTGGTCGGCCGACCCTACGCTGCCGTACGCCGCGGCCAGGCAGGACCCGGCGAGTATCGCCTACATCCAGTATCCCTACCAGACCCTGTCGTACAAGTCGGGGGACTCGGACTCCCTCGCCATCTTGGTCGCCGAGGCCCTGGAGTCGGTGGCCATCCCGGCGGCGATCGTGCCCTTGCCGGAACAGGTTCTGGTCGCCTTCCCCCTCGATATGCCGGCGTCGAGGGCTCGCAGCACCTTCAGCAACCCCGACGACCTCATCTACCGGGGGGACAGGGCCTGGGTGCCCCTCGCGGTCTCCCTGATGCGCGACGGCTTCCTCCGATCCTGGAAAGGCGGTGCCGAGCTCTGGCGCGCGCACTCCGGCGACAACCCCCAGTTCGTCGAGGTCGAGGACGCGTGGAAGGAGTTCCTGCCCCTCTCCCTGGCGGACGTCGACTTCAGGCCGATCCGGCCCAGCGAAACCGCGATCAACGCGGCCTTCGACAACGTGGTCAGCCGCTTCGTGACCGCCGAGGTCGGGCCTAAGGCGAAGCGCATCGCCGAGGGTATACAGGGCGCCGGCACGGGTAGGCAGTGGAACAGCCTGGGGATCCTCTACGCGCAGTACGGCCTCTACGAGGAGGCCAATGCCAATTTCGGTAAGGCCGTGGCCATGGACTACGGCCCGGCCGTCGTCAACTACGCCAACGTCTGCTTCCTGCTCAAGGACTACGCGTCGGCTTCCACCTACTTCCGCAGGGCCCTCGACTCGCAGCCTGAGAACAAGACGGCCCTCCTGGGCCTCGCGCGCTCCCGATACGAGCTCGACGACTACAGCGGGGCCGACGCGCTCTTCGCCAAGCTCAAGGCCGTCGACCCGGCCCTCGCGGACCAGTACGCATATCTTCAGTCCAAAGTGGATACAGGCGGCGCGCTCGGAGCGGACGCCGCGGACCGCCTGAAGGGCGGCCCTTGGGACGGGGGGAACTAGCATGAGCCGCCGAGGAGGAGCGATGGCCCTGGTCGTTGCCGCCCTCGCGCTCTCGCCGGCTCCCCAGTCCGCCCAGACCGCGGGGGCCCTCCTCGTGCGGCCCCTCGCCGAAGCTTACTTTCCCCAGGATACCTATAAGAACGCCGTGACGGGCGTCACCAGCCAGCTCTATTCGTCCTTGGGCTTCGGCGGCGGGGCGGCCCTGGACTACACGCTGAAGCCGTGGCTCGTCCCCTTCGTCAGGTTCGACTATTTCGATATTCCCTACCCGGGCGGGGACGCCATGACCGGGAGCGAGGCTCTCCTCGGGATCGGCCTCGCCCTGCGCCCCCTGGACAGGCTGGGCCTACGGCTCGACGCGATGGGCGGCGTGGCCTCCCTCTCCGCCGTCGAGGAGAACGGGTCGAGCTTTTCCTACGGGTCGAGGCTCTCCCTGACCTACCGCCTATCTCCCTCCCTCTCCCTGTCGGCCGGCGGCGGATACTCCGCGCTGCGGGGCTCTTCGGCCCCGATCCTCTCGGCCTTCGCCGCCGGGCTGGCGTTCAGCTACGACCTCTCCGCCCTGGGAGAGGTCAAGCCGAAGGTCTCGATCGAGGAGCCCAAGCTGGACGCCGTCTTCCCCTCGCTGTACGCGTACTACGACGACAACGCCTTCGGCACCGTGAAAGTGGTAAACCGGGAGGACGCCGCGATCGAGGACGTGCGGGTGTCCTTCTACGCGAGCCGATACATGGACCAGCCCAAGATCTGCGCTGACTATCCCGAGCAGGCCCGGGGCCAGGCGGTGGAAGTGCCGCTGAAGGCCCTGTTCTCAGACTCGGTCCTCCAGATCACCCAGGGGATCGACGCGAAAGGCGAGATCAGGGTCGACTACACCTACCTGGGAGCCGCGCGCCACGCCCGGGCGCCCATCGACTTCCGGGTGCACCACCGCAACGCGATAACCTGGTCCGACGATAGGAGGGCGGCGTCCTTCGTCTCGCCCACCAACCCCGCGGCGCTCTGGTTCGCCAAGTTCGCGTCCGGGGTCGTGAGGGACAGGATGCGCACGGACATCAACAAGCCCCTCCAGTACGCCGTGGGGATGTTCGAGGCCGAGCGGCTCTACGGCCTCAACTACGTGGTGGTGCCGGCCAACGACTACTCGGTCAAGCACGGCCTCAAGGACTACATCGACTCGGTGCAGTTCCCCCACCAGACCCTCACGAATCGCGGCGGCGACTGCTCCGACCTGGCCATACTCTTCTCGTCGCTGATGCAGTCCGTCGGCGTGGACACCGCCTTCATCACTATCCCGGGGCACATCTTCGCTGCCTTCGACACCGGCCTCGACGAGGAGGAGGCCCAGGGCCAGTTCTACGACCCAGGGCTCCTCGTCTACCGCGAAGGGAGGGCCTGGATCCCGGTCGAGATAACCATGGTCAAGGAAGGGTTCAACAAGGCTTGGCGCATCGGGGCGAAGGAATGGTACGACAACGTCAAGCGCGGCTCCGCGGCTTTCTACCGCGTGCCCGACTGCTGGCGGACCTACCCTCCGGCGGCTTTCCCCGGGGTCAACCCGCGCTTCACCCTGCCATCGGAGATCGACGAGGCCCTGGCTTTCGACGCCGCCCTCGACCGCTACGTGGCCCGCGAGATGGGGCCGAGGATCGACGACCTCCGGACCGAGTTGGCGAGCGAGCGCCCCGAGGTCAGGTCCAACGAGATCGGGGTCCTCTATGCCAGGTACGGGCTGCTCAAGGATTCGTGGAGGGAGCTATCCGATTCGGCCAAGGAAGGTTGCCTCGCCGCGTGGACGAACTTGGGCAACGTCGCCTACCTGCGCAAGGACTTCAAGCTGGCGCTCTCGTATTATGAGTACGTCGCGAAGCGGGACCCCTCGGACGACGGCGCCCTCCTCGGCGTGGCCCGGTGCCAATACGAGCTCGAGAACTTCGACGCCTCAGACGCGGCCTACGCCGAGCTCGGCGGGAGGAACCGGGCCTTGGCCTCCAGGTTCGGTTACCTTGGATCGATCTTCGGCGGAGAGGGACGCGCCTGGTCCCTCTCGGAGCGGTACTCCTCGACCCGGTGGGCCTCCGCCCTCGAGGCTAAGAAGGTTATCGCCGAGGTCGCGGCGGCGCCGGAAGCCGGTGCCGCGAAGGATCAGAGGACTGCGGGGGTCCCAGCGGTCTCCGGGAAAGAGAGCTCGCCGGCCACGACGGACGATGGGCCTGACGCCGCCTCCGCGGAGGCGACGAGAAGCTCGGCTCTTCCGGACAAGCCGGCGTTGATAGGCGAGTTGCCTACCGACGCCGAGCTCGAGGCCGCGGTGGCAGAAGCTACCGCGAGAGCGAGATACGCCGTGGAGGAAGCGAAGAAGGCCGAGACGGCGTCCAGCCCTCCCCCCAGAGCGTCGGCGGAAGTCGCGGTGGAGCCGCCGGCGGAAGTCGCGGTGGAGCCGCCGGTGGAAGCGGGGGCGCCGCCGGCGGAAGTCGCGGTGGAGCCGTCGGCTGAAGTGGGGGCGCCGTCGGCGGAAGTCGCGGTGAAGCTGCCGGCGGAAGCGGTGGAGCCGTCGGCGGAAGCGCCGCTGGCCGCGGAGTCGGCTCCAAAGCAGGCAGGTGGCCTCCCCACCAAGGTGGCGAGCTCCGTCGAGGCGTCCGCACCGATGGCGGAGGCTGTCGCGCCTACACCAGCCCCGGGTACTCCTGAGGCCGTGGCCGACGTTCCGGCCGGCGGCCGCGAGGCTGGCCCGGCTACAGCGCGGGACTGGCTGCGGGGTGCGAGGATCGTCCTGGGGGCCTGGGTCCTCGAACCAGATAGAGCCGTCCAGACCGACGAGAGTTCTTTCTTCGCCAAGCTAGCCGTGCCCTTGGCCCAGAGCGCTGCCCTCGCGTACCGATATTCCTTCGTCGCCCGATCTTCGGCCCTTGGCCGGGGCTGGGTCGGCTTGGGCGCCCATTTATTCGTGCCCAGGATCGAGGGCCTCACGGGCTACGGGTCGGGGGACTCGCTGCTCGTCTGGCTGACCCGCGATCCTGTCCATTTCTCCAACGACCAAACCAGGATCCAGCTATACAGATCGTATAACGGGTGGGACATGCGCCTGATAGTGGAAACTGCGGTTCCCGAGTCGATCTACGACAGCAACCGCTTCGACATATCCGTGGACCCGAAGTCCGGAACCGTAGCCGTCTCGCTGAACGGAAACAAGCGCCTCGAGGCGACGGGCATCGCCAGGCTCCCAGAAGGGCGCTACGTCGTGCTCAGGGCACTGGATACCGCCGAGTTCTCGGCTTTCGACGCGGAGGCCGAGCGATGAAGCGCCGGGGCGCTCGCTCGAATCCTTCCCGATTCTTGCACCGGGGGATGGCTGCTATGGTAAGAATCGTTGCTCGCGCGGCGGCTCGTGGGAGATGCTTCGCTGTCATCGGTATCTCCCTCGGGATATCTCTCGGGCTCTCCCTCGCGGCGTGCTCGAATCTCCTCACGGGCAACGACCTGAAGGACAAGGTCGCCCCCGACGTGATTTCGGCTAACGCGGACAGCGTGGCCGTGACCATCCAAGCGACGCCGAGCTCCGGCGGCACACTGTCCCTCAGCGGCAGCGTCCAGGTGAAGGCGGGAGTCGGCTTCAGCCTCACGGCTACAGCGGACAGCTCCTACGTCTTCAATAACTGGAGCTCGTCGGGCTCGGGCGGCGTATCGTTCTCCTCGACTTCGGACCCGACGACGACGGTCACGGTCAAGTCGGCGACCAGCGGCACCGTCATAAAGGCGAATTTTTCCGCCAGGCCCAAGGTGGTCGACTACAACCCGACGGACCACGCGACGGGGGTGCTCAAGAACCAACCCATCTACATCCAGTTCTCCCAGGCTATGAGCCCGACCGCCTTGGGCGACCAAATTGCGAGCTACATTTCGGTCAAGGGCAAGGTCTCCGGCGACGCGAGCGATCCTGTGGACATACTGGACCAGTTCGACCATTCCTTGAACAGCGCCCAGACGACGGTCACCCTGACTCCGAAGAGCTCGCTCAACTCTAGCTACAAAGTCTTCGTCGCCGTGGCGAAGTCCCTTCCTTCCTCGAGCGGAGTGACGTTAGCCGACGACGACTTCGGCTTCTTCTACACGACCGGCGACAAGGAGGATTTGTCGGTCCCCGAGTTCACGGCGGCCCCGAGCATCTCCAAGGGCTGGACGACCCCGACGGCGGCCAACGTGACTTCCGACTCCGCCTACGCGACCAACACGAAAGAGATAGTGATAACGTCCGATGCCACTTCGAATTCCAAGACCGACAGCGTGAGCATAAACGCCGTGGAGATCACCGAGACCGATCTCTCCATAGGTCCGTCATCGGCGGTCACGAAAGTCTACAGCTACTCGACCTCGATGAAGTACACGCTCTGCACCGCCGGGGAAGGCGAGAAGTCCATCTCCATGACGCTCCACAACTCGAACGGCAATACAGGTACGGCTGCTTCCGGCGGGGTGAGCGCCGTCAAAGTGCTCTTGGATACGGTCGCTCCAGCGGTGAACACGCTCAAGCTCCGGACGGACAACGGCAGCGGTATCTACGCCAAGGCGGGGAACGCGATATATCTCGACGTGACGGCCTCGGACACATCGGCTAGCGGCGAGACTGGATCTGGCATGTCCACCGTCGCTTCGGGCGCGGTATCGATGGCTATCGGAGCGGCGTCGGTGGATAGCGGCAAGCTGTCCCTCTCTTCGGGTGTCTACACGGGAGAATACACCGTGCCCGAGAGCCCGACCTACCAAGGTGTCCCGAGCTACTCGGTGGTCGTGACCGATTTGGCGGGCAACAGCTGTACGGCGGTCACCGCTGGGTCATCGACTAACGTGATAGTCGACACGATTCCCCCTGTGTTGACTGCGAGCATACTTGAGGCGGCGGGCGCTGGGGATACCGCCGTTGCGACAGACGGGTACGTGAAGAACGCAGATTACGTCGCCGTGAAGGTGGTCTCGAACGAGACGCTGCAGGGGTATCCGACCTACGCGGGGACCGGGGCCGAGGCCAAGGCCGCCACCGAGATGGCCGCGGGAGGAGTGGAGTCCACGACCGGTTACGTCTCTACCGCCACTTGGCATATGGCGGGGGACGGCGTGGAGACTGTGGAGGTGATGGGCACCGATCTAGCGGGGAACAGCGCGACGAGCGCGTCGGTGACGGTGACGGTGGACAACATCGCTCCGGTGATAGCGCTGGGTGTG
>Ga0268360_1001549_pt1 | contig 22860 bp, 21 predicted proteins | sample BioMet11_FD_192465 | JGI IMG/M metagenome (GOLD analysis project Ga0268360, IMG submission 192465) | Sewage microbial communities from Oakland, California, United States - Biofuel 11 (Illumina Assembly) | ecosystem: Engineered > Wastewater > Sewage > Unclassified | place: USA: California... | reverse complement strand
CGCTGCGGGCGGATCTCGTTCCACGCCCAGAAGAAAGTCTGCTCTTCCTGTGGATTTGGAAGAAGCACCAAGATGCAAAACTTCAAGTGGCACAGCAAGAGACCAAAGACTCCGACCCATTAAGAGAGTAGTACCATGTGTGGTATCGTTGGCATCGTCGATGCTGGCGGTGTTTCCATCCGGCTCTATTATGCCTTGTATGCCCTCCAGCATCGTGGCCAGGAAAGCGCCGGTATCTCCACATATGACGGCACAAGTCTTTGTAAGTTCAAGGGGCAGGGACTTGTCGCCGATGTGTTCTCCCCTTCTGTTTTAAAGGATCTTAAAGGGACTGCCGGCATCGGCCACGTGCGGTACCCGACAACCGGTGCAAACCTGCCGGAGAATATCCAGCCGTTGAATTTCCAGTTCAAGGACCACTCCATTTCGGTTGCGCACAACGGGAACCTGGTCAATACCTGCGAGCTCCGGCGCGAGTACGAGCAGGCAGGACAGATCTTCACGACCACGACCGACACGGAGATCATTGCAAAGATCTTGATGGAGGAGATCAGCGCCTCCAACTGCGTGGAGGACGCAGTCCACCTCTGCATGAAGCGGATGGCCGGCTCGTACTCGGTCGTGATCATGATCGACGGCGTGATCTACGCATTCCGCGACCCGCTCGGCATCAAGCCGTTCTGCCTGGGAAAAATCGAGAACGGCTATATCGTTGCCTCCGAGAGCGTTGCGATCGATGCCCTGGGCGGGAAGTTCCTCCGCGACATAAAGCCCGGCGAGCTGATCCGGATGGACGCTGAAGGAGTCCGCTGCACGCAGATAGCAACAGCCGGCAGGCGCGCCCACTGCATCTTCGAGTACATCTATTTTGCACGGGCAGATTCGATTATCGACGGTGTGCTGGTGTACGATGTGCGGCGAACGATCGGCCAGAAACTCCATGAGGAGGCACCGGTAAATGTCGATTCGGTCTGCCCGGTGCCGGACTCGGGAACTGCGTATGCAATCGGCTACGCGGAGCGGTCGAAGGTGCCGTTCGTGGAGAGCCTCATGAAGAACCGGTACATGGGGCGGACGTTTATCATGCCAACGCAAAAAGAGCGCGAGCGTGCGGTCCGGATCAAGCTCAACCCGATCCCGGGACACTTAAAAGACAAGTCCATTGTCCTTGTCGATGACAGTATCGTGCGTGGCACGACCTCGAAGAGGATCATCGAGATGATGCGTGACGCGGGGGCAAAAGAGATCCACATGCGGATCGGTTCCCCGGCGATCAAGGCCCCGTGTTATCTCGGCGTGGATATGCCGACACGAAAGGAACTCATCGCAAGCGACAAGGAAGAGGAGGAGGTCCGGCGCTGCATCACGGCAAACTCGCTCCACCATATCTCGCTCGATGCGCTCGTAAAAGCCATCGGTTTCGACCGTGAGGATCTCTGCACGGGCTGCCTTACCGGCTGTTACCCGCTGCAGATCGATGGCGAGGTTGCAAACCCCCGCCAGGTAAACTTCGTGGACGGGACGTTCCAGTCCAAGCTTGAGTCGTTCGAGGCGGAGAGCTCGTAATTTTTTTTGTTTTTGGAAACTTACCAAAAAAAAAGGTAAAAACACGCTCGTGAGACTGCCGCTCTTCTCTTCAGGGATATTCCCCTCCCCGTTGCCGTGAAAGCTCCCGGATGCCCTTCGGAGCCCCGTATCCTCATTCTGCCAGGGCCTCACAGGGAGCACCACCCCCAAAAATCAACGCCGCTGGAACAGTGCTATTAGCTGCGTTTTCTTTCGGCGTGAAAACCCGGTTTTGGCCCGAATTCGTGCGTGTTTTGCACGAATAAGTGCGTGTTTGGGGATCATAAGGGGTAATCGGAGGCAGTACGGGCGCCGGATTACCCTACGTACTGGACCCGTCACGCACTTCCCACAAACCTCCCGTATCATAACCTTCAATTATCATCGCATACCACACTATTGTGTCGGCGATGAAGTCCGCCACGAACCGCCTTTTCTCCGGCTGATGACTTCTACCTTTGTAAGGGTAGATGATGCCGATGACGGATGATCAACAAACGATCCAGTATATCACAGAACGGCGATGCGCATCGGGCGGCTACTGTTTTTACCGGCTGGATGAGCCCAATGCCGGCGACACATTCCATGCACTTGCTTCGCTTGCGATGCTGGGTGAAGTACCTGATGACGACGACGCCACCCGCTCGTACCTTCACTTTTTCCAGCACAATGACGGCGGTTTTGCGAACGTGAATGTCGGCCATGCGGTGTGCCGGGCCCTGGGGATTCTGGGGGAAAAACCTCGGGCCGATCCTACCGGATGGATCCTGTCACTCCTGCTTCCCCCGGGAGACAGTGCCCGCCCGGTCGAATCATCATCCCTCTTCGGGAATACGTATCTCCTCGCCGATCTCTGTTTACGTCTTGGTATTGCCGTCCCCCCGGATAAAAAAGATGTACTCATCAGCGCGGTGCTCGGGTATCAGCACAAGGACACCGGTTTTGGCAGTCCGTACTCCACGATCATTGAAACCAGTCATGCGCTCGCCATCCTTGCAGCGCTGGGATATCCCGTGTCCATGACGGGATCGACAGAATTTGTAAAACACTGCGAAGACCTGTCGTTTGGTTTTCTCGCGGTGCCCGGGGTAACCCCGGCATATCTCGAACACGTCCATGCTGGTGTCCTTGCCAGTTCCGTGCTAGGCTACCGGTCGCCGGCCCACGGGACCTGCCGGGACTTTATATCGCGTTGCCTCCTTGGAAACGGAGGTTATACGCGCTCGGTCTATGGAGGATCTGCCACGCTCGAAAACACGTACCTGGCGCTTGCTGCCCGTGCCATGATCGACAGGATCGCCGGATCTGAGAGAACCGATCCCCTGCGGTGCTGCGACTGAGGTTACGTATGGGTACGACATCCTTCTGCCCTTTCTGCGGCAGGCAGAGTCCTGATGATGACCAGACCTGTGCGCGGTGCGGGATGTCGCTCGATCACTGGAGAGAATACCCGTTTGAGGAACGGCTGCTCCTGACCCTGCGCCATCCGTTGCCCGAACACCAGATGATGGCGATCCGTCTCCTTGGTAAACGGAAATACGAGCGGGCGGTGCCGGTCATTGCGGAAATGATTGCCGCCGGGCAGGACGTGTATGTCTTACGGGACATTGCCGTTGCGCTATCGCAGATAGATACCGCAGACAACCGCAAGCTGCTTGAAAGACTCCGTGATCACCCCTCACCGGTCGTACGGCGAGCCGGAAAAGAGCCCGGCCGTCAGACCCCAGAAGGAGGAGCGCGATGAAATCCCCGGTAAAGGCCCGGCTGATGCGGATTCTCCTTGATGGCGAACCGCACAGCGAGATCGCACTTGCCACCGGTGCCGGGTTCACCAAAATCGCAACGATCCGTAAGTGGATTGACTTGTTTCTGGCCACCAGATTCATCGAACGATACCGTGATGAAGCATCTGCCGGATACCTGTGCCGGCTTATCACAACAAAGGAAGCGGTGCAAAAGATCTATAATTATCCGGAATTTTGTGCACTCCGCCCGGAAATCCGTCAGGCAGCATGGTTCTGCCCGGTTTTCACTCAGCCGTTCGCTGCATTGCCCGGGGACCTCCCGTTGATTATCGACGAAATGGTCAGGGCGTCGCACACGTTCTTTGAAACGATCTGCCAGTATGATTCACCGGAGAAGATCCGTGAAACCTATCAACCCGTACTTCTCGTCAACCGGCTGGCAGGGGTTTCTGATCCGGTATTTAATGATCTCTGCATCTATTACCAGATCTTCCTGCACAGCGTGATACGGGATATCCGGTATGGGGGGCTCGGGCCGGGATTTGCACAACTATTGAACGAAGTCCAGAAAATAATCGAGGCCAGGTACCCTCAAAACGAGATAATTATTAAATGATGCGGGAATAGTACTTCTTGTTAATCCAGTATACAGGCGATGAAGTCCGCCTCATAACCGCCGTGTCCGGCTGATGACTTCTGCCACGAACCGGGATTCATAAGACCGGGCGGGAAAAGGCGGGAGATCGTTTGCGTCGGGGACACAGGATCATTTTTCTCCTTTTTTCGTGCCAGCCAGGTGATACCGTCCCGATATGGAGTGAATTACCATGGCAAATACCGATGTTACGAAACTGCTTGACAGGATAAAAAAAGACGATGTAAAATTTGTCCGGCTTCAGTTCACCGATGTGCTGGGCATGCCCAAGAATGCTGCAATACCTGTTGCACAGGTGGAGAAATCCCTGACCGAGGGTACATGGTTCGATGGATCGTCAATCGATGGATTCACCCGTATCGAAGAATCCGATATGCTGCTGAAGGCAGATCCGGCATCCTATGCGGTACTTCCCTGGCGACCTGCTGAGGGAAAGGTTGCCCGGTTTGTCTGCGACGTGTATACCTACGGCAACAAGCCGTTCGAGGGCGATCCCCGGTATGTCCTTAAAAGGATGATGGCGGACGCCGCAAAAATGGGATACAGTTTCAACACCGGTCCCGAGCTCGAATTTTTCCTGTTCAACCTTGTCGATGGGAAACCAACAACACAGTTCTCCGACCAGGGCTGTTATTTCGATCTGGCCCCGAATGACAAGGCCGAGGATGTGAGGAGGGATATCGTGCTCTCTCTTTCCGAGATGGGTTTTGAGATCGAGATGTCCCACCACGAGGTCGCGGCAAGCCAGCATGAGATCAATTTCAAGTACACGGATGCCGTTACCACGGCCGATCGCGTCGTTACCCAGAAGTTTGCCTCAAAGGCCATCGCACTCAGGCACGGACTCCACGCCTCCTTCATGGCAAAACCCATCGCCGGTATCAACGGCAGCGGCATGCACACGCATGCATCGCTCTCGAAAGGAGGGAAGAATGCATTTTTCGATGCGAATGCACCAAAGGGGCTCAGCGACACCGCCCTCTACTACATTGGCGGCATCTTAAAGCATGCAAAGGCGATCACCCGTGTCGCAAACCCGACCATCAACTCGTACAAACGGCTTGTCCCCGGGTATGAAGCCCCGTGTTATATCTCATGGAGCGACGCGAACCGGTCGGCACTGGTACGTATACCCGCTGCCCGGGGGAACGGCACCCGTGCAGAATTCCGGAGCCCGGACCCGATGTGCAACCCGTATCTCACGTTCGCTTGCATGCTCGCAGCCGGGCTTGATGGCGTGAAGAACAAGATCATGCCCCCGGAGAGCACGGATGTCAATATCTATCACTTAAGCGAGAAGGAACGAAAGAAAATGAAGATCGAGATGCTGCCCGGGAGCCTCGCGGAGTCGCAGGCATGCCTGGCAAACGACAGGGTGATCTGCGATGCACTGGGCAGCCATATGGTTGAAAACCTCGCCAGTATCGCGGAGGCAGAGACTGATGCGTTCCGTCTCGCGGTGCACCCGTGGGAACTCGACCGGTACCTCGCTACCTACTAATTTTTTTGACACGGTGGTATCTATGAAACCCATGTGCATAATCTCTGCGGGAGCCCGGCGATCACGATGACCCTCACGATACAGCCGGTAAAAGATCTCCCGCTGATCCATGCAGGAGACGATCTTTCGGCCCTCATTGCGGACCGGGTAGCACTGGAGGAGGGAGATATTGTCTCCATCGCCTCAACAGTGTACTCGAAAGCGAAAGGTTACACGAGGAAACTTGCGGATATCACGCCAACGCCCCGGGCGCAGAGGATCAGTAAAATGACCGGGGAAGACCCCCGGTTCCTCCAGTCGATCCTCGATGCATCGGAGGATGTGCTGATCGAATTCCCCTTTATCCTTTCCGAAGTTGCCGGCGGGCATATCGGGGTCAGGGCCGGTGTCGACCAGAGCAACATCGAAGACGGGCAGGTAATCCTGCTGCCGCCCGATCCGATGAAGGCGGCGGCAGAAGTCAGGGATGCCTTAAAAAAGATCACCGGAAAAGAGATCGGCGTTATCATCACCGATACCTGCGGGCGGGCGTTCCGGCGGGGCCAGACCGGCAATGCCATCGGATGGAGCGGGATTGTTGCCATCCGGGACTTCCGGGGAGACAAGGATCTCTTCGGCCACGTGCTGAAGATCACGGAAGAAGCAGTCGTTGATGAAATTGCCGGTATCACCAATTTTGTGATGGGCGAGAGCAACAATGGCGTACCTGCGGTTGTCGTGCGGGGCTGCGGGCGCTGGAGCGGGCACGACGACCTGTACTTCAGTAAGAAAGAGGATTTTATCCGGAGAGCATTGTCGGTGCGGGCGCGGCCAAAAAAGAACGAATGAGGCTTGCTGGCGGACAATAGCCCTGGGCGCACACGATTCGGGGAATCAAGCCCTCTCTTTTTTTCCGGCACCGGTTGCCATGACCAAAAGCCATTTATGGGTCGTGGGAAACACGGTACTAAGGCGATGAAGTCCACCTCAAACCGCCCGTAAGGGCTGATGACTTCTGTTCTAACGCAATTGAGGTAGACTGCCATGAGTTTATTGCCCGTTACACTGGCATGTGCCGGTGTGATCACGGTTTTCGGCGTAAATCCATTTACCGGCGGCGACAGGTTCTCCCGGAAAGATGCCGGCAGACGCGCTGCTTTCGCCGAAAAGAATGAAGATTTGATATTTGAACGCGTGCTCGTACTGACGGAGATCTCATCCTGTGCGAGCGAAGCAGTAGAAAGGGTTGCCCGGATCCCGGGTGTCGGCGAGACGATCCTGCTTGGGGTCCTTGACCGGACGGGCTATTCCGGGGCGGCATGGCTCACCGGCCAACGCTCGCAGTCACCGCGTGCCAGTGCCATGATGCGCCTTGCCGGACAGAAAAAATATCTCGAAACGCTCGGACGGCAGGCACGGATCGTTGTCGAACCGGCGGATGATAACGATCTCCCCGGCACGGTCCTTGATACTGCATCCCGCGAGGATGCGTCGCTCGTAGTGCTCCAGTCCGAACCGGTTTCCCGGTTGCTCGGGGCATTCCTTGAAAACCGTGCCGTTATGACACTCAGGCACAGCACCCTGCGGGACGTCCTGCTCTTCCCCGCATCCCGGGACAGCGGGACCGGGACAATCCGGGACGGGACGATTGCCCGGGACCTGTTTACAAAAGTACTTATCCCGGCGTCATTCTCTTCGTTTGACCGCGAAGCCTTTGAATGGGCTGCCCGGCTGAATGCAGTCTCTGAAATTATTCTCATCCATGTTATCCCGGAACATGCCGGGACAGGACGCGATGAGATATTCCAGGAAAAAGAGCACGAACTTCTCGCTCTTGGCACTGCGATCAGCCGGGAAGACCTCAACGTTACGGTTGTTGTCCGGGAAGGCGACCCGGCCCGCGAGATCTGCCGTGTTGCGCAGGAAAAGTCCGCCTCGCTTATCCTCATGCCCCGGAGCGGGCTTGCACGGCACTTCAGCGGTGGCGAACTTGGAAGCACGGTTGCAGGGGTCGCGAACCGCACGACCTGCCCGCTTCTCGTCCGCAAGCCCGCTGCCCGGCTCAGTACCCGGGTCCGGGAGCTGCCGGCTGAAGAGTTTTCTTCCGCCGAGGAACTCTGGGTACATTACCACAACCAGAAAGCGGACCGGGAGAATGATCGGATCTTCGCTGTATACCTTGAAGATATGCTCGTCAGCGTCGCATGGTGCAAACGCCATCCCGACGGTCTTGAAGTGGACGGCGTCTTCACACTCGAAGCGTTCAGGAAACACGGGTATGCACGCAGGGCTGTCGGGACGCTCATTGCCGCGTGCGGTGGCGAACCCCTGTACATGCACGCGACGCTCGAACTGGTGGAATTTTATTCGACTCTGGGATTTGTCCCGATACCTGAAGACGAACTTCCGCCGACCATCAAAGAGCGGTTCGCATTTGCGCTTGGCAATCTCGAAGGGGCGAATGCCTGCCCGATGCGGCGAATGCCTGTCAGGAAAGATTCGTTACCATTAGTCCAGAAAAACTGAAGTGATCTCAAACCAAGAAGAATGAATTCACCCTGATCAACGATAATCGAACAGATCCTTGTATTTTGTGAGTATCCCTATGAAAAAAAACGGATGGCTGAACAGGACGGTCCTTGGCGCCGGCATTGCGAGTTTCTTCTCGGATCTCGGTCACGAGGCCGTGACAGTGCTGCTTCCGTCTTTCCTGATCGTGCTTGGGGCGCCGGTGTATGCACTGGGCGTTATTGAAGGGATCAGCGATGGTGCCTCAAGTTTTGTAAAATTAGTATCCGGGTACTTATCAGACAAACTGGGGAAACGCAGGGAGTTCGCGCTCGCCGGCTATGTGGCGACCGGCATCTTCCCCGCCATTGTCGCTGTTGCGGTGTCATGGCCGATGGTTCTTTTTGGCCGGGTGATCGGATGGATGGGAAGGGGTGCCCGGGGACCACCCCGTGATGCCATCCTCGCGAAATCGGTGGACAAGGCGGATCTGGGAAAAGCGTTTGGCTTCCACCGCGCCGGCGATACGCTCGGTGCAATTGCCGGGCCGCTTGTGGCGTTTGCCCTCGTCGGATATATCAGCACCCGGGAAATATTCTGGCTCACGCTGATCCCCGGGGCGCTCGCGCTCCTCACATTCTGGCTGTTTGTCCGGGAAAAAGACCCGGCACCTTCGGGAGATCACCGCACGCTCGTCGCATCGCTCAGGGGATTACCGGGAGGCTTCAGGAAATACCTCGCGGCCGTGCTCGTCTTTGGTATCGCAGACTTCTCGCATACACTCCTGATCGCGTTTGCGGTCGTCATGCTCACCCCCTCGCTCGGGTTTGTCCAGGCAACGGCAGCGGGCGTGATCCTGTATACGATCCGGAACATCGTCTATGCCGCCGCATGTTACCCGTTCGGTGCGCTGGGAGACCGGTTCGGCAGGAAAAAACTACTCATCATCGGATACGGGATTGCCGTGGCAACGTTCGTCGGATTTGCACTTGCACCTGCCAGCCTGATCCTGTACGGGATTCTTTTTGCGCTCTGCGGCGTGTTCATCGCAGCGGAGGACACGCTTGAGAGTGCGGTTGCCGGGGAACTCATCGAGGAGAAACGGCGCGGGCTGGGTTTCGGGGCACTCGCGACGATGAACGGCATCGGCGACCTGTTCTCCAGCATCCTTGTCGGGTTCATCTGGGCGTTTGTCGGGTACTCTGCCGGGTTTATGTTTGCTGCGGTAGTGGGAGCGGCCGGCACGATCATGATGCTCGCGTGGGCGAGCCGGGTGCCGGATTCGCGTGTATCCGGCGTATAGGCACCCGGAACAACAACTAAAAATCTCACAGGGATTTTCTGGTGAAGGAGTGATGAGAGCGATGATGGATCATATGAAAGTCGCAGAACTTCTGGAACAATACATGGAAGAACACGGATCATCAGAGGAATGGATGACGGTCTATGAATTCCGTACCTACTTTCACCTGGAAGAACTCACCGCACCCATCATATCCGGATTTCTGCGTAAGCTCCATCATACTACGCTCTTTACCTGTCAGTACCGTGTAGAAAAAATTGAACCGGTAAAGGTGAACATCCCTCAGCCGAGGATGATAAAACGCTATCTCGTCCAGAAAAGACCGGCCGGTCGAAAAACCCGGACGTCTGATCAAAATATATCGTAAAAAAAGGGAACGGGTGCCTGATTTTTTTACCTCCCCTGCCCACATTACTAGCACAATGCCCGGTTTCCCTGCGATACACCGGGCACTTCCAGAGGATATCCAGATATCTGCCCGCGATACGGTGAAACCACGAGATGAAATTGGACTATTATTCGTACGCACTCATCGCAGCCGGTGGATTTTGTGGAGCGGTTCTGCGCTTCCTTATAGATGAGCGGATCCCATCCCTCACAGGAACACTCATCGTCAATTTTTTCGGCTGTATCCTTATGGGCGTGTTCATGTACGAATCGATCTATATCGGGACATTTGGCAGAAACACGAGGTTATTCTTCGGCATCGGGGTCATCGGGGCATTCACGACATTCTCTGCACTTGCGGTACAGAGTTTTGAAACCGGACCGGTTATCGGTATGGCAAATCTTCTGGCCAATATCATGCTCGGTCTTGTCGGTATCCTTGTCGGACGGCATCTCATCTCGTACCAGCGGGGGATCTAAAAATGGAACCGGTCATTCTCGTTGGAATCGGAGGGGCGACAGGATCGATACTCCGGTTTGAACTTTCAAAAATCCAGGCACGCCGGGGAATCCCGCTGGGCACGCTGCTCGTCAATGTGATCGGAAGTTTCGCATTTTCTCTTGTGGTTTTTTCCCACGCACCGGATGATCACATGTACCTGGTCGGCATCGGGGGTCTTGGGGGGTTTACTACCTTTTCCACCTTCTCGTACGAAACGTTCCGCTTGATGGAAAATCATGATTATTATAGCATGGGAGTAAACATCCTCTTAAACGGGGCTGGGAGTATCATCGGCGTATACATCGGGTATCTTATGATCACCCTGTAAAAAGTCAGGAGACGGGTTATGCTGCAAAACGGGTTATTGATGCGGATTTATATCGCAGAATCGACGAAGATCAAGGAGAAACCGGCCATCCGGTTCCTGCCCGAATATTTCATGAAAAACGGTCTTACCGGGTGTACGTTGTACCGGGGTATGAGCGGCTATGGCCATGAGAACAAACTCCGGACGGTTGATGTCTTCCAGTTCTCGCTTGATCTCCCGGTCATAATTGACGTGATCGATACAAAAGAGAAGATCGAGGCCGTCTTTCCCGAAGTCGAGGCGATGATCGACGACGGACTTGTCATGGTCCAGGATGTCCGGATGTGCCGGAAAGTTCCGAAGTGATCCACGATCTTAAAAAAAAACAATGACCGGGCGGGGATGGCCCCGGTTATTTGTTCTGCCGCATCACTCGTCCGTTCCCGGATGTTCAGGCACGTTATTTCTCCTGGTCCCTCAGGGCCAGATCTACCTGCCCGACGATACCTTTTATGTCGGTTGCGAAACACTCCAGTTCAGTTGCGGCATCCGGTGAAAGACTGCCATATCCCTTCATTCGCCGGGGCCGGATCTCCTCGGCCGCTATATCGACGATATACATCCGTCCGCGAATCGCACGCGAAACAGGGATTGCCGGCATTCCCGGGTCTACCCTCTCCCGCGCAAGCGTTTCAATTAGCCGGGTACGGATCCGGGCGATTACTTCTGTTATTACCTCCCTCTGAGCCGGGGAAATGTTATCGACATACGCAGGAAATGCGGTCGCTGATGCTGACTCATCCAGGATCCCTTCGATCTCGGAAAGCGTCCTGTCGATATGCTGGCAGGTAATACGGAGGCGGTGTGCCTGGTTCTCATTGAGGAGTACCGGCCCCTTCTCATCAGCCTGTGTCCAGTTACCGGACGAATGCTTTCCTGCCGGCAAAAAGAGCACCGTCCCCAAGTTCCTCTTCGATCCTCAATAACTGGTTGTACTTCTCGACCCGCTCGCCCCGGCAGGGTGCACCGGTCTTGAGCTTGCCGGCGCAGGTCGCGACCGTGAAATCGGCGATAAACGAATCAACCGTCTCCCCGCTTCGGTGGGAGACGTTGATGCCCCAGCCGGCGCCCCGGGCGAGATCGATGGTCGCAAGTGTCTCGGTCACGGTTGCGATCTGGTTGAGCTTGATCAGGACCGAGTTTGCCGTATGTTCTTCAATGCCCCGCTTCACAAGTTCCGGGGATGTGACAAAAATGTCATCGCCGATCAGTTCGATCTGCGATCCCAGTTCCTCATTCAGCAGTTTCCAGCCCGCCCAGTCGTCCTCCGCAAGCCCGTCTTCGATGGAGATGATGGGATAGGCACCGACAAGCTTCCGGTAATACGCGATCAGTTCCTCCGGCACAAGAGTCCTCTCCTCGCGCCTGAGTTCATACATACCGTCATGGCAGAACCCGCTCGACGCCGGGTCGAGAGCGATCCCGATATCGGTACCGGGCCGGTACCCGGCCTGCTCGATGGCGAGCGTGATAAGTTCGAGCGGCTCCTCGTTTGTGGCGACTTTCGGAGCAAACCCGCCCTCGTCCCCCACGGCAGTCGGATAGTTTTTCTTTTTTAAGAGATCCTGCAACGCGTGGTAGGTCTCCGCACCCCATTGCAGTGCGGTACGGAAGTCGGGAGCGCCGAAGGGAACGATCATGTACTCCTGGAAATCCGCACCCTGCCACTGGGCGTGCACCCCGCCGTTAAGCACGTTCATCATCGGGACCGGCAGGAGATACTGCGTGTCTTTCCCTAAGTACCTGTAAAGCGGGAGCTTCTGTGACTGCGCTGCGGCCCGGGCTGCGGCCATCGAGACCCCGAGAATTGCGTTCGCGCCGAGCCGGGCCTTGTTGGGTGTGCCATCGAGTGCGATCATTGTCCGGTCGATCGTTTCCTGGTCTGCGGCATCGATCCCTGCAAGGGCCGGGGCGATAAGCGTATTCACGTTTGCAACCGCCGTAAGGACGCCTTTTCCGCCAAACCGGTTTTTATCCCGGTCCCGGAGTTCAACTGCCTCATGGGTTCCGGTCGATGCCCCTGATGGGACTGCTGCCCTCGCCCGCGTACCATCTTTGAGCACGATATCCACTTCAACGGTCGGGTTGCCCCGGGAATCGAGGATCTCCCGTGCATGGATCGTTTGTATCGATGAGTCCATCCTGTTTCACATCCGCGCTTTTATCCTGATCGTACCGGTCGCGGGCATACCCTGTCATGAACAGTACCGGCCGGCGCTTTCGGGAATTCTCCCCGGATAAAACAGAAGTCATCAGCCCCGGGGGAGGCAGTTATGGCGGACCTCATCGCCATATGATAAGGAATTGATCGATCTTTACTTTTTTATGTGTATGCATTTCTATATGCCTGCTGAATGAAAATTTTTCAAGGGTGCTTCCCGTAAAACGGTTTTGCTCCACGGGGCGAGCCCCGATGAGGCGGCGAGCGCCCGTGGTCCCCTCGCAATAAAATTTCAGGATTTCTATTAAGGCATTCTCCAGAGCCAAACAAACCATTAATTATCTGCATGCGCAAAAATTCAGTATCAGGTGATGGAGTTCACCTCTGCAATAAACCGCCTTTTGTGCTGATAACTCCTGCCCGCCGAATCTCTGCCTGCTTCGCGTGAGCGGCTTACCAGATCCCGGTTCCTTAAAATTCAGGTGGGACCATGTCGGAAAATATCACCTACTCATTCGGGAATTTTGGGCAGGCAGGAGCTGCCGGTGCGGATGAACCGGAAAACCTTGCCGCGATCCTATCAGACGGACAATCGGCGGTCGCGGCACTCGGAATGGATTACACGGGCTATGCAGGACAGCTTGCCACACTCCGGGAAAAACTCGGTGAAGGACGGATCAATCTTGCCGTGCTCGGTCAGGTGAAACGGGGCAAGAGCACGCTCCTCAATGCCCTCATCGGGGAAGAGATCCTGCCGAGTTCCGTCATCCCGCTGACCGCCCTCCCGACGTTTATCCGGTACGGGGAGCGGCTGCACCTCACGGTGAGATACAGCGACAGCCGGCCCGACGCGGAATTTGACGACGACCCGGCCGGCACGGTTGCCCGGCAGCTGGCGGCCGTTGTCACCGAGAAGGCAAACCCCCGCAATAATAAAGGGGTCCGCGAGGTGGAGATCGCACACCCGGCTGCTATCTTAAAAGAGGCCGTGTTCATCGACACCCCCGGTATTGGCTCGACCTTTACGCACAACACCGAAGCGACGCTCGCCTTTCTGCCGCAGTGCGATGCAGCGCTCTTTCTGGTCTCGGCCGATCCCCCCATGACTGAAGGCGAACTCTCGTTCCTCAGGGAAGTCCGGTCGCGAATCGGGACGGTCTTTTTTCTCTTGAACAAGGCCGATTACCTGTCACCCCCGGAACTGGAAACAGCCGTCGCGTTCTACCGGGAGATCCTCGTGACCTCGGCCGGGCTCGATCCGGGAATAAGGATCTTTGTGGTCTCGGCAAGGAAGGGCCTTCTGGCAAAGACCGGAAACAATCCCGGGCTCTGGGAAGAGAGCGGGCTCTTGGACGTTTCGGAGCACCTGATCGGATTTCTTGCACGGGAAAAGAGCCGGGTCCTGCACGCAGCGGTACAACGGCGTGCAAATGGGATCCTCCGTGAAGCGGAGCTCCGGCTGAACCTTTCGATCCGATCGCTGAAACTCCCGCTCGAAGAGCTGGACCGGAAGGTCGCCGCATTCGACCGGATCGCAGCCGAAGCCATGCAGCAGCGGGTGTATGCGCAGGATATCCTTGCCGGGGACCGGCGGCGCGTACAGGAAGCGCTCGAAGCACGGATAAAAGATCTCAGGCCTCTCCTGACGGAGCACTTACGGCAGGTGGCCGCAGGAGCGATGCAGAGGGACGATGATGCACCGGAAAAAGCCGCAGAAAAAGCACTGGAAGAAGCGGTCCCGACCGTCTTCGAGCACGAGCTGGGAACGGTCAGCGCCGCTGTTGCGGAGGATATTTTTGGGCGGCTGGACGCTCACCGCCACCGGGCTGACGAGCTCGCCGAATCGATCCGGAGATCGGCTGCGGAACTTTTCAAGATACCGTACCATGTGAAGGAGCACCGGGCAGTGTACGAACTGGTCAGAAAACCCTACTGGGTGGAGCGCGTCTGGGAGAGTTCGTTCTCCCCGGTCCCGGCCGGTCTGCTGGCCGGGTTCCTGCCCAAAAAAATGCGGATGGGCCGGGCGGAAAAACAGGTAGCACAACAGGTTGATGCGATCGTGATGCGGAATCTGGAGAACATCCGCTGGGAAACCCTGCGCAGTATCGAGGAGAGTTTCCGGGCCTTCAGCACAGAGCTGGATACCGGCATCTCGCAGGCGGTCGAGGCAACGCAGGGCGCGATCCGGGCTGCCCGGGCGCTCCGCGAGGAGAAGAAGGGGATGGCAGGATCTCTCGTACCTGTCCTGCGCCGGCATGAGAATGAGATCGCGGCACTGATCCGGAAGCTGGAGTGATGCCGGGTCGGCTCCTAAATGGTAGTGTCTCCCGTTGTGTGAACCCCAAACGAGCCCGGTCGCCATATCCGCATTCTGCCGGACCCCCATACGGGAGCACTACCCCCCAAAATCAAAGCCGCTGGAACGGTGCTATTAGGTGCATTTCCCTCCGGCGTGAAAATCCGGTTTTTGCCCGAATTCGTGCGTGTTTTGCATGAATAAGTGCGTGTTTGGGGTTATGGAGGGGCAATCCGGGGCCGTTACGTGCCCGGAAAAGTGTATCCCCCGGGAACCGGATCGTCCCTCCCGGAAGATCCCATCCTCTATCATGAGATCGCCCGGATGCCCTTTGGAGCCCTGTATCCGCATTCTGCCATGGCCACATACTGGAGCACCCCCCCCAAAATCAAAGCCGCAGGAACGGTGCTATTAGGTGCATTTCCCACCGGCGGGAAAATCCGGTTTTTGCCCGAATTCGTGCGTGTTTTGCACGAATAAGTGCGTGTTTTGCACGAATAAGTGCGTGTTTGAGGTAATGGAGGGGCAATCGGAGGCTGTAATGGGCCCGGAATAATGTATCCCCCGGGTGCCGGATCGCTCCCCCCTCAAAAGGTCTTGGGAACCCTCATGTCAAATACGCCCAAATCAGGCTCCTTTTCCCTTTCTTCGCGTCCGGGCCCCTGCCGGGAAAGCCCGCAAAAACCTCCTTTTTGTTTCCTGTGGAGAATGGACTGAATACTCGCTCTGTTTGGAAAACCAGGGATTTTTAATGCCGTTTCTAACGGGCACCACGGGCATTTAAACCGCACCGTTTCCGGTCACTTACCCGTGCCCATCCGGGCCCCGTAACTGTTGCCGGAACGCGAATACGGGCGCCGGTTTTTCCGGGCGGTGATTGCAAAAAAACTGCCCTCTGTGGAAATCATTACGAATTACTTCGCGCTCTAGAGACTCCGCACCGCCACTCATGGCGTTCCGGTCGAGATAGTGTCGAATTGCCTGTACACGAAAAACATAATGAAATTTTTGTACGGGTAATACCGGGGAATCGTTTACGCCCCCGCCCCCTTTGGGGCAGGGCTGGCGTGAGGGGGGAGACATATCTTAAAAAACGGGAAATGCCGGGCAGGGGATGACACCGGGGCGCAAAAACTCACCTTTTTCTCCCTGCATGAACAATCCGGGAAATTACACAGCCGGTACTTCTCCCGGCCACGGACGGTTGTTCATGGATCACATCAGGAAAGCCTTCGACGCAGTAGCAACAGAGTACGATGCGCAGCGGGAGTTCGTTATCCCGCAGATGCGGGAATACTATGGGGCTGCGGTCTGGGCGGCAAAGAGCACAAAACCCGCTCCCCGGATCCTCGATGTCGGGGCCGGCACCGGCCTCTTATCCGCGCTGCTTCTGGAAAAATACCCGGCCGCCACACTCACGCTGCTCGATATCTCTGAAAAGATGTTGGCGGTTGCACGGGAGCGGTTCAGGGGCCGGGACAATGTCCGGTTCTCGGTCGGCGATTATTCGGAGGCGGACCTTGGGGGGCCCTACGATCTCATCTGCTCGGCGCTCTCGATCCACCACCTCGAACGGGACGAGAAGCGCCGGCTCTTTTGCCGGATCCACGATGTCCTGGTGCCCGGCGGGCTCTTTATCAACGCAGACCAGGCAGAAGGAGAAACGCCGTACTTTTCCCGGAGGTATCTTGAATACTGGAACGCCTTCCTGGAAAACGGGCCGCTTTCACGTGAAGAGCAAAGGGAGATCCTCAGGCGCCGGGACACGCTCGACAAGAACGAGAAACTCTCCGATCAGCTCGCGTGGCTCAACCAAGCCGGCTTCTCCGATGTCGATGTGGTATACCGGAACCGGACCTTCATCGTGACCGTGGCCCAAAAAGCCTGAAAAAACATACTGCCATGCGGGCTTTCGCTTACGAGGGCAGCGCTTTTGCGAGAAGATAAAATGCACAGAGCGTCGCGGCAAGGCCGGCAACCGTGAGGATAAGCGATGCCGCGGACGGCAGGTTCACCCCGTTATAGGTCAGCACCTCTTTTACCAGGAACAGCCCGAACCCGAGGGCAAGGAACCAGCCCCAGCGCTTTTTCTCGGACACGGCCACGCGGACCGCATAGATCACCACGAGCAGGTCGATCCCGATCAGGATCGGCGGCATCCATCCAGGAACGATCATCCTGTAACAGTTGTCCTCCTTTTACAAAAGGCGTTCGTGTCCCGCGGATAGTACGTAGTGCATAGACACCCGTGGATGGGATTACCAGGTCCTGACCCGGGCCGACCGCCATGCCCCGGCAGGGACGCGGATCTCGAAACAGGCCCCTTTCCCCGGTTCCCCGGTCTCGGCGACCCTGATCCCCGTCATTAAGAGGATATCGCGGGAGAGGGAGAGCCCGATCCCGGTATGGCTGCCGTACCCGTACTCGAAGATCCTTTGTTTGTCCTCTTTCCTGATACCGCTGCCATCGTCTTTGAAAACAATGGAAAGGCTGCCGTCGGGCTCCTTTCTCGACGAAACCTCAAACCGGGTGACATGCCCGCCGTGCCGTACCGCATTCTCAAAAAGGTTGTACATGACCTTGAACGCGAGAGGATCGGTATAGATCTCGACGGGGTCCACGTGTACCGAGATGGCAATTCCGTTGTGCGGGAATGCGGCGATGCCACGCATCACGAGCCACTCCAGCTGCTGCCACACCGGTTCGTGGGACCCGATCTCCTGGTACTCCCGCGAGAACTGGAGGTGGCGGGAGATCTTCTCCACGATAGTGGTACAGTTCGTGATGTAAACGTCGTTTTTGGGGTCGCTGTTTGTGGCCTTGAGGAGATCGAGATACCCCGAGAGGGCGGTCAACAGGTTGCCGATATCGTGCCGGGTCATCTGGGAAAGGATGGAGATCTTTTCGTTTGCCACACGCAGGGAGACCTCGGCTGCCTTACGGTCGGAGATATCCCGCAGGACAAGGACAAAGCCGGCGATCCTGCCCGATCGGTCCCGCACCAGGGTCCCGGAGATACTGCCGGCAGAACAGGACGGGCGGGCAATGGAGACTTCCAGGTTGGCAACCGATCCCTCGTTTACCAGCGTAGACCGCAGGTTGTCGCAGACCCCGGACGAAATGAACTGCACCATCTCCTGCCCGGGGAGATCTGTTTCGGGGACACCAAGGATCTTTCCTGCAGCCTCGTTCGCCACGATAATCCTGCCGTCCGGGTCGGTCAGGATCACGCCGTCGGGAAGCGTGCGCAGGATCTCCGGCACCACGGTCTCGGGGCTCATGGTAAACAGGCCGTACTGCTGGATTGCCGATACGATGAAGATCGCAAAAACCATGCTCCCGATAAAGATCAGGTTCGGGAGGTAGATCTCCATACGCGGGAAGATAATGCCCGAAAGGGCGCCGCAGATAATGAGGCAGATGAGGCCGGCGCATACAAGCCGGTTCTGCTCCCGGATCCTGACCCGTTCTGCCTGATTGTAAGCCATAACCGTTGCCGCGGTCGCCCAGATCATGATCAGGATCACATAAAATCCGTTTATATAATACACCAGACTCGAAGCAGGCACATAGACCCAGCCGATCTCCGGTACGTAATCCACGGTATAGAGCAGGTTGGTAAAAACGCCGGCAAGGGACAATACCAGGGCCGGGACAAAGAGGAGAACCTGCAGGATCCGCGAAAGACCTTTTTCTTTCGGCCAGCGGCCGGTAAAGGTCAGGATGAAATGGACGCTGATGGCAATAACGACCGGCCAGAACCCACTTACGTGGAGCCAGAAGGAAAGACCATCGGCACTTCCTGCCGACCAGAGGAGATACTCACCGAGCGCCCAGTAGGCAGCACCCATCATCATACCAAAAAAGAGCTGGTTGACCCGGGAGGACGGGTTCTTTGCCAGCACAAAAACGCCGAGCGTACAGGATACAAAAGCAGAAAAAAGGCAGCTCAGGATAAGAACCGTAAAGAGAACCGTTTCTGCTCACTCCTGTTTCCTTTTTATGGCAGATACCAGACAGCTGGTGCAGGATGGGACATGGGAGTATTGCGCGGTAAAAATCCCGACGCTTGCTGGAAAGAACGGTATATGCCGGATATAAGGTATACTGTGTCTGTTCCGGGAGACAAAAATTCTTTTGTTTTTATTCCGAAGGAATATAGATCTCAATACATCTCATGAGCCCGTGAACCGCCCACCGGGGCAGCGGTCGCATCCTAAAAAAAGCAAAATTATTTGACCACGAGAACCTTGCAGGGCGCGGAGCGGATGACCTCTTCTGCCACGCTCCCGAGAAGCAGGCGTTCGAGGCCTTTTTTACCCTGCGTGCCGATCACGATCAGGTCAATATTCTTTGCCACGGCAAACTTCACAATCTCTGCCGCGGGGCGGCCCTCCAGGACCGCGGTCTCGACCGGCATGTCGCCGGCGAGCGTTTTTATCCGGCAAAAAGCCTGATCGGCCTCGGCCTTGATGATGCGGTAGGTATCCCCGATGGGCATATCGGCCGACATCGAGGAGAATGCCCCGACATCGATCACGTATACCGTATACACTGCGGCACCGAATGCACGGGCGAGCTTTATTCCCTCTTCCAGGGACGGCCGGTTCTTCTCCGAGCCATCCGTTGCGATCAGGATCCTGTCAACCAGTCCGTTTGTCATGCTCCGGTTCCTCCCGCTTCTGTTTTTTTAATTATTCCTTACTTGAGGTTCCCTCCAGATACCTCTTGCGGATTGCGGCCGGGTGTGCCCGGGTTCTTTGCCGCACCGTCAATCTCCTCCACGTACTTCTCCCCACGCATCGCACAGAGGAGTGCGGCAAAGAAGGAGATTGCGGCGCCGATATAAAACGAGAGGGCCACCGAGGGCATGAATGCCCCGGCAAGCATAGCCGGGAACCAGCTGCTCCCGGTAAGGAGGACAATTGTCGCAGGCGCTACGGTCGCAAGGATGGCCGGGGAAACACCGGCAAGGATGGTCTGGACCGGGTTGTAACCGAGGAACGCGGCAAAGAGCGCACCGGTCGGCGGGATGGCACCGAGCGCCGGGGCGAGCTGCGAGGCGTTGGCCGCGGTAAGCGACGATGCGATGGCTGCGGGGAATGCATTCGTGAGCCCCACGACAATGATGGTAAAGAACATGCCCATCGAAAGGACAAAGCCCGAGTTCATTAAGGTCGACATCATGCCCGAGGCAACGCCCCGCTCCCCCGGGGGCACCGAGTTCATGATCGCTGCGGCATTGGGCGAGGAGAACATCCCGTTTCCTATGCCCATGACCAGGAGGGCAATGGCAAAGGGCAGGTAGTCGAAGTTGTAGGGGAGGACTGCGAGGATCAAAAACGAGATCCCGACGAGCACCATCCCGAGCGTGCTGATCCAGCGGGCGCCGTACTTGTCGGAGATGATCCCGGAGAGCGGGCCCATGATCACAAAGCCGATGGTGAGCGGGAGCATGTAGACCCCGGCCCAGAAGGGCGTGGACTCGAAACTGTAGCCGTGCAGGGGGAGCCAGATGCCCTGGAGCAGGATGATGAGCACGATCATGACGCCGCCCCGGGCAAGGGCCGATATGAACCCGGCAGCGTTCCCGAAAGCGAAGTTCCGGATCCTAAAGAGATCCATCCGGAACATCGGGTCCCTGACCCGGGTCTCGATAAGGGGAAACGCAACAAGGAGCAGGATCCCGACAAAGAGCGCCATGATGACGAACGGGTCCCGCCACCCCATCGAATCGCTGCCGTAGGGGAGCAGGGCGTAGGTGATGCCGATCAAAAAGATGGTCAGCCCACCGATGAAGGAGAGGTTGCCCCAGATATCGATCTTCTGGGTCCGTTTCTGGTAGGCGGGCTCTTTGAGTTTCATGAACGCCCAGATCGTCCCGATGACACCGAACGGGACGCTGATCAAAAAGACGTACCGCCAGTGGTAGACCGCGAGGATGCCGCCGATCAAAAGCCCGATGAACTGGCCTGCAAGGGCCGCCACCTGGTTGAGGCCGAGCGCCTTGCCCCGTTCGTCCGGGGGGAACGCATCGGTAAGGATCGCGGCGCTGTTGGAGAAGATGAACGCCGCACCGACAGCCTGGATGAGCCGAAAGACGATAAGCTCGATGGCCCCGGCATCCCCGGTATCCGGGGTCAGGAAGAGGAGGATGGAACCAACGGTAAAGATCGCAAACCCGATGTTGTAGAGCCGGACCCGGCCGTACATGTCCGAGAGCCGGCCGAAACTCAACAGGAGCGTGGCGGTCACGATCCCGTAGCCCATCAGGATCCAGAGGAGATACTGGAAGGAGGTGAGCGGGTCGATGTTGATGCCGTTAAAAATAGCCGGCAGGGAGATGAGGAGGATGCTCCCGTTTACCGCGGCCATGAACATGGCGATCGTGGTGTTCGAGAGGGCGATCCACTTGTAATGGGGATCCCTCCCTGACGGTTCCGGTACCGGTTGCCCGGGCACTGCGTCTGCGTGCGGCTGTGCGTCCACGATAGTTACCGTCTCCCGCTGTTCTCCCGGATCATGTGATCCGGCACCGCATTTATAGGGAACACTAGCCACGGGAGCATATAGTTTCATCGGGCATAGTGTCCGCTCAGGGGAGAGGGGGGGTCACGTCAAATCTGGTGTGACCCCCCTCACGCTGCACATGCGGATACGGTGCGGAATTCCGCATATTTTACGTCGTTACATCAATCACGGGGCCGGGCCATTGCAGCAGATTGCATGGGGGGGTCGCACTTATTTTCCGGCAGTGCATGACCGGCCAGTTTTCCGATGATAAATAGGGCACAGGATCCAACCGGAAATGCTATAAAAAACAGGGGGGGTCACGCTGTTTTTTGTGCGACCCCCCTACCTTACAGGCAGTACTACGGGAGAGAAGCAGAAAGAGTCCTGCATTTTTTTATCCTGACCGGTACCGGGAAAAAACGTCTTTTGGCTCTGAAGAAAGCATTTCCCCTGAACCAAACCGTATTTGCGAGGTTGACCCCCCTGCCGGAAAAAAAATTTCAATTGTGCTTCCCGTGCACGGGTTTGCTCCACGGGGCGAGCCCCGGCAAGAAGGCGAGCACCCGTGGTCCCCTCGCAATAAAATTCAGGAGGTCACTTACGGTTTTCTACAGAGTCCGTCTTAAAAAAAAATCCCTGACACCGACCGGTACCGATTAAAAAAAAGGTTCAGGCCGACGGGGCAGGCGCACTGCTCTTGCGCTCCACCCCGACCCGGCCGTTCGCCGCGGTGAGCACAAAGCCGAGATCTTCGAGATACTTCCGGCTCTTCCCCGTCCCGTGCGTCAACAGCTCCACGAGGTCCTCTTTCTCATCGATATCGGTGTGGAGGACAAAGGAGTCGATCACTTCGCAGGAGAGGCCAGCCTCTTCTGCGATCTTCTTGTGCTTGAGGTAGCTCATCCCGTAATAATCGACGTGGAACTTTGCCGGGTCTTTGAGGAAGATCACGTTCGTGCCCCCGCCCCGGCCGGGGACGATCGCCATGTCGCTTTTCGTCGAGATCACCCGTTTGATGGCCTCGCCGGTGGCAAGCGGGAGGTCGGCCATGATGATGAGGATCGTCCCTATGGACTGAGGGAGCACTTCGTTTAACGTGCCACTCAAGTCCTTGTCGGGGATCGTGATCTGGATATCCTCGGAATCGAAGAGTTCTGTGGCAACGATCACGGGACTGCAGTTTACGTCTTTTACGGCAGCGATCACGTCCTCGAGCATGGCACGGGCAAACGCTTCCCGCTCCTCAGGGGTGAGCACTTCGGAAAGCCGGCTTTTTGGTCCCGCGGGCTTAAAGGGGATGAGTGCATGGGGACACATGTGATACGCTCATATGCAGGGCAATGTAAAAAACGTGCTGATTTTTTGCCGGGACGGTTC
>Ga0268360_1001546_pt1 | contig 22944 bp, 3 predicted proteins | sample BioMet11_FD_192465 | JGI IMG/M metagenome (GOLD analysis project Ga0268360, IMG submission 192465) | Sewage microbial communities from Oakland, California, United States - Biofuel 11 (Illumina Assembly) | ecosystem: Engineered > Wastewater > Sewage > Unclassified | place: USA: California... | reverse complement strand
CACATACTGGAATCCAGCAACATTCAAATTAATACTCTGGGTAAGAAATGAATGGAAGTTAAGAGAAGCAAAACTATATTCTGCATCTGCCGATGGGAAATACGGCTGTGTCCAGGCTCCGCCAAACGGATCGCTATAAACAGCTTCAAAATTGGAGATTTCCACGCCGGCACTTACATCAAAACATTTAAATGTTACCGGATCGCCGGCAACATAGCCAGATCCCGTATTCAAGGTGCTAAAAGCAACCATAACATTCGCCAACTGGTTTGCCGGAGTTAAAACTTCTGATAAAGTAAACGCTCCGACCATCGTTGCGCCGTCAAATACCGAAATTTCATCACCAAACTGTAAATCAACAGCATCTAAAAGTGCACTTGGTAAATAAATGGTATAAGTCGGATCGGAAGCATTTCCGCCAGTAAATGCAAAATGCGACGGGATTACAGTTATTGCCTGGTAAGAAGATGTTCCGTTACCGCAACTATTGGTTCCATAAACACTTATGTTACCAGAAACTGACGAAGCTGAAAAACTTACAGTAATTGAATTGGTATTGTCTCCGGATTCAATGGTAGCTCCTGTGGGTAAAGTCCAGACATAACCGCTTGCATTTTCAATCAAAGGAACGGAATACGTAATCCGGTTTTGACGTTGATATACCGTAGTTAAACCACTGATCGTTCCGGCAGCAGATGGTCCAAAGTTTATGGTTACTGCAAATGCCGGAGAAACGGTGCCGTTTCCACAAGTGTTGGTTCCGTAAACGGTGATATCGCCGGATATAGCAGTATTTGAATAATTTACTGTAATTGAATTGGTATTATTTCCGGTGGCTATCGTAGCACCGGCAGGTAAGGTCCAGACATAACCAGTTGCGCCGGTGATGGTTCCAACAGAATAAGCTACGCCCTGTTGTCCCTGGCATACCGTAGAAGTTCCGGTGATCGTTCCGGCTACTGATGGTACCGAATTGACGGTTACTGCAAATGCCGGAGAAACTGTTCCGTTGCCACAACTATTGGTTCCGTAAACGGTGATATCGCCGGATATAGCAGTATTTGAATAATTTACGGTAATTGAATTGGTATTGCTTCCGGTAGCTATAGTTGCGCCGGTAGGCAATGTCCAGACATAGCCGGTTGCGCCGGTAATGGTTTCAACAGAATAAGCTACGCCTTGCTGTCCCTGGCACACCGTAGAAATTCCGGTGATCGTTCCGGCTACGGAGGGTACCGAATTGACGGTTACCGCAAATGCCGGAGAAACGGTCCCGTTTCCACAAGTGTTGGTTCCGTAAACGGTAATATCGCCAGATATAGCAGTATTTGAATAATTTACGGTAATTGAATTGGTATTACTTCCGGTGGCTATCGTTGCGCCGGCAGGTAAGGTCCAAACATAACCGGTTGCGTCGGTGATGGTTCCAACAGAATAAGCTACGCCCTGTTGTCCCTGACATACCGTGGAAGTTCCGGTGATCGTTCCTGCTGCGGAGGGTACCGAATTGACGGTTACCGCAAATGCCGGAGAAACGGTACCGTTTCCACAAGTGTTGGTTCCGTAAACGGTGATATCGCCGGATATAGCAGTATTTGAATAATTTACGGTAATTGAATTGGTATTGCTTCCGGTGACAATCGTTGCGCCGGCAGGTAAAGTCCAGACATAACCCGTTGCGCCGGTGATGGTTCCAACAGAATAAGCCACACCTTGCTGTCCCTGGCATACCGTAGAAGTTCCGGTGATCGTTCCGGCTGCCACTGGTACCGAATTAACGGTTATCGCAAATGCCGGAGAAATTGTACCGTTGCCGCAACTGTTGGTTCCGTAAACGGTGATATCGCCGGATATAGCAGTATTTGAATAATTTACGGTAATTGAATTGGTATTGCTTCCGGTGGCTATCGTTGCGCCGGCAGGTAAAGTCCAGACATAACCCGTTGCGCCGGTAATGGTTCCAACAGAATAAGCTACGCCCTGCTGTCCCTGGCATACCGTGGAAGTACCGGTAATCGTTCCTGCTGCGGAGGGTACCGAATTTACGGTTACCGCAAATGCCGGAGAAACGGTACCGTTTCCACAAGTGTTGGTTCCGTAAACGGTGATATCGCCGGATATAGCAGTATTTGAATAATTTACGGTAATTGAACTGGTATTGCTTCCGGTGGCTATCGTTGCGCCGACAGGTAAAGTCCAAACATAGCCGGTTGCGCCGGTAATGGTTCCAACAGAATAAGCCACGCCTTGCTGTCCCTGGCATACCGTGGAAGTTCCGGTGATCGTTCCGGCTGCCACTGGTACCGAATTGACGGTTACCGCAAATGCCGGAGAAACTGTTCCATTGCCACAACTGTTGGTTCCGTAAACGGTGATATTGCCGGATATAGCAGTATTTGAATAATTTACCGTTATTGAATTGGTATTGCTTCCGGTGGCTATCGTTGCGCCGGCAGGCAATGTCCAGACATAGCCGGTTGCGCCGGTAATGGTTCCAACAGAATAAGCCACGCCTTGCTGTCCCTGGCATACCGTGGAAGTACCGGTAATCGTTCCTGCTGCGGAGGGTAAAGAATTAACAGTAATAGTTAAAGAAGAAGGAGTTCCATTACCATAAGAATTTGTTCCATAAACAGAAATATTACCGGATACGGCAGTACTGGAATAATTTACTGTAATTGAATTAGTATTGCTTCCGGTAGCTATGGTCGCTCCGGCAGGTAAAGTCCAAACATAGCCCGTAGCATTCGTTATTGGAGAAACCGAGTACGCAACCCCCTGCTGTCCCTGACAAACCGTTGTTAATCCAGAAATTGTACCTGCAGGGCCGGGTAATGGATTCAATGTTGTAGCAGAAAGTGAATTGGATGGTGCCGACAAACTACCATCAGCCATTATTTGTTTAATGTAATAACAATATTGCGTTCCATTGGATAAACCGGTATCAGTATACGTGTTTCCTGTTATGTTAGAAGCTTTTAATGTTCCATCGGTGTAGTACACGTTAAAAGTTGGAACATAAGAAGTAAATTCGACTACCGGAAAACAAAAAACGCCATCTCCATCGGGAAACACATTTTGAGTCCATCCCCCGTATAAATTTATATAGGATACCTGAAAATTAGAAATTTCCAGATTTAAACTGGCATCCCAGCATCTAAAAGAAACAGCATGTCCTGGCACATAACCCGGTCCGCTGGTCAAGGTTTTAAAAGCCGGAATAGCATTACTATAATTATCAACCGAGCAAACCGAAGATAAAACAATACTTCCAACCAATTTAGTTCCATCATAAACACCAATTTCATCACCGGCAACCAAGTCTACTCCATCTAATTTTGCACCAAACATATACAATGTATAGACGGGATCGGCAGGATTGCCGCCCTCGAAATTAAAATGGGTAGTCCGCCCCGGATTTTTGGTTTGCTGAATCGGAGTCCAGGTAAGTGCAATCTGACCTATTCCCGGGGTAGCGCTCACCAATACGGGAGCCGGTGGATTGGCGACCGTAACGGTACAGGTATCGGTAAAATTACCATCTTCCGTTTTTACCCAAACTTTAGTAACTCCCTGAGCTATAGCCGTAACCAAGCCAGTTGTATTTATACTTGCGATAGATGAATTTTGGGAATACCATGTAACATTTTGATTGGTAGCATTTGCAGGGACAACCGTGGCAGTAACTTGTCCGGTTTGCCCTACATATATTGTAAGCGTATGTGGCGAAACGGTTACTCCGGTAACAGGAATGATTAGTGGTGAAACGGTTACCATACAACTATCCTTAAAACCACCATCAACAGTAGTGGCTTTAATAGTAGCCGTACCGGCGCCAATGGCTGTAACTAATCCATTGTTATCTACAGAAGCAATTTCATTGTGATTCGACGACCATGTAACATTCTGATTGGTTGCATTAGGCGGCGTAACAGTAGCGGTAAGTTGCCCTGTTTCTCCTGTTGTTAAACCCAAACTATGAGGATCGACTGTTATGCCAGTTACTGGAATGTTTTGGGTGATAAAAGCAACAGAAACAACACTATAATAACCATCGCCCGGAGGAAAGATGTTTTGAGTCCAGCACCATGGTTCAATGTATGGATCAGTATATGTGGGGGTACATACCGAACTTTCTATTCCGGTACTGGCATCCCAACATTTAAATGAAACTGCGTTTCCTGAAACCCACCCCGGACCATTCGTTAATGTTTTAAATGCGCTTAGGTCATTGGAAAACGCATTTTCGGGAGTACAAATTTTATCAAGGACAAACGCTCCTACCATTTTTGAACCGTCGAATATAGCAATTTCATCACCGGAAACCAGGTTTTGCCCATCAAAAGTTGCGCCTGAAAAATATAAGGTCCAGACGGGATCGGCAGGATTGCCACCCTCGAAACTAAAATGCTGAGCCCTTGCATTTGAAAATATCAGTATCAGAACAATAATGATGAGAAATTTGCGAATCAACAAAAATGTAATTTTTTTCATAGATTTACGTTTAAATTAACAATAATTTTTAAATGAATTTTATTTCTACTTAGCTTATTTACAATTACATAACACACATCAAAATCCTCAAACAAGCTCACGCTTAACGAGTTTTTAAAAATAATAAAAAAACATTTAATAAATTACAAACCCAATGTTTTTTTTTAAAATATTTTTTTAAAATCCTTTAAAAACTTGTTACGAAACTTCAACTAAATATAAGCTATTGTTTATTAATAAATTACATTGGATTAGACCAAAATTGAAAGAAATTAAAAAGTTCATAATTCTTGTTGGATTAAAAAAATCTCCCGCTCCACGATGAGCGGGAGATTTAAAATCACTAACAATTTTTACCTGACAATGACAATTCGTTTGAGTTGTGTCAACGTTGTGGCGTTATTACTTACATCCATACGCAAATTATATAAACCTTGCGGTAAGATAGAAGCATCAAACAATAATTCATGTTTTCCTGTACCCCATTCCCTGTCGGTTATTATTGCCACTTGTTCGCCAATGGCATTGTAAACCAATAGTTTTACCTTGGAAATAGAAGTCAGATTGAATTCAATAGTCGTAACTTTGCTAAACGGGTTAGGATAAACACTCATTAAATTTGATAATGATACCGTATTGCCTGTACCCGTCAGCGATTCACTTAACGAAACAATGCTGTATACGCCATCACTATTCGGATAAACATTTCCTGTATAAGCATCACCGTAAGGATTACTGAAACTAAATGAAACTGCATCATATTCTATACCTTGGGCCGCAGACCAAACCTTAAACGAAATAAGATGATTAGCGATATAGCCTTGTCCTGAATTCAGTGTCGAGAATATCGCAATAGAATTATCAAATTGGTTTTCGATAGTCGGAGATTGAGTCAAAGCGAGAGATCCGACCAGGATTCCTCCATCAAATACGCCAATTTCATCGCCAGCCTGCAGAGTATATCCGTTGATACTTGCATCAGATACATAAATGGTATACACCGGATCGGCAGCATTACCACCTTCAAAGATAAAATGCTGTGCCGATAATTTCAGATTATTTGCAATGGATTTTTTATCAGCAGGATAAACTAAAATATCAGGGGCGTTCATCTTAACAAGATAGCCTTCGCCCGGAATAACATTACCAATGTTGTTTACCCAGTTGGATCCGATTTTCCGCAATTGAGCCCCCGAAGAATTTCTTACAAGACTTAGATTATCCAAAATACTTGAAAAAGCAGTGAGCGCATTCATCGGAAAGTCATATAAATAACTGACAAGCTGATAGCCCGTATTCACGTTAATTGGCGTTTGCGGATCAACAGGAGCTCCAACAATGGTAAAATCGTCGGCTGCATTCATCTTAAACAGGTAACCCTGAGTAATAATCCAGTCGCCAATGTTATTCACCCAGTTAGGTCCAATCTTTTTTAATTGAATACCTGCAGAGTTACGAACAAAGGCGAGATTATTGTTGAGAATTTCATTCAGAACAACCATCATATTAGGATCGGGTGGAATAATGTAAGACGAAACAAACTGGTATCCCTGATTCAGCATAAACTGGTGAGCAACGGTGGAAAGGAATTCAAAGTTGGCAATACTGTAAAGTCCGTCTCCGGTTGGGAAGACAGTACCGGTATATGCATCTCCATAGGGATTTTCCAGTTCCACATTTGCAAAATTCACTTCCTGTTGCAGATCATTTAGCCAGCATTTAAACTGGTACGGATGACCCGGCACATATCCTGGTCCATTGGTAAGCGTGCTGAAAGCCGTTATGAAGTTATTCTGCCAGTTGCTGCCTGTAAGAACTTCTGTAAGGCGGAAAGCTCCAACCATGGTCGTACCATCAAAAATGGCAATTTCGTCGAGAGGTTGTAAATCCATTCCTTCAAAAATAGCGCTTGCAAGGTAAATGGTCCAAACCGGATCAGCCGGATTACCTCCTTCAAAAGCAAAGTGCATCGGAAGATCGGCAACGGTCATACTAACCGGAACCTGTACGACACCTACGTTAGGATCAGAAGTGTAAGTAATGGCGCCGTTCATCGTAAAGTTTTTCGCAGGAGGAACAAAGCTTCCATTAAATGCAACCGTAATTTCCTGCGAAGTACCTGGAGCCAACTGACCTGAAGTAGGATTAACCGTAAACCAGGGTGGAGTTCCTCCGCCAGGGAACGACAGGGCATCCGTTTCGCCAGCAAAATAGCCTATAAAGGCAGTGTTTCCGGTAACTCGATCAAGAGTACGTAGTTCGCCATAGCCCGTTGCATTGTTATACGCTGAAAGATAGACGACGTCCTGAATGGGATCCCAACCCATACCCTGGGCATAATTGGCGTCAAAGCCTATTGATCCAAATAATGTTGATACACCAGTAGCTTTATTAATTTGGTAAGAGTTGTCGCCAACAATGTCAATACCCCACATCTGGCCATTGCCATCCACGGCAATATCAATACACGCTGGTATGCCCATAGGTCCGATAACGGTTGTGACTCCGGTTGTTATATCAACAGAATAGAGATACGATTCATTAATATCTGTGGTTGAAGCATAAAACTGTCCGGTAGCTTTATCACATGTCAAACCCGTCCACGATTGTCCAGAAACCGGAGTGGCTAATCCGATATTGGAAACAATGCCAGTTGCCACTTCTACTTTCTTTATATAGCTATCGTTATGATCAATTACATAAATATAATTGGCGTTCACATTATCGAAGGAACCACCAAAAGGAGCAATAGTAATCGGACTGATAATAGTGGGTGTTAACGGGTCATCGGTATTAAACGAAAAGAAATAATTATTGGGATAAATATCAAATGCCCATGCGGTAGAACCGTTCAACAAATCATGAATCGAAGGCAAATCCGGATGATTAATCACCGGAGCATGTCCAATGGAAACCGGAGCTTTCCCGCGAGGAAACTTGCCATCGCTCTTTGGTATCTGAATTTGCTTTGCCGAGTACTGCGAAGCGCTGTTCCAATCAAGCATACCATCGCCATTATTACTCACCAGCAATGTTTCTGTATCCGTTTCACCAACCAATACGGTAACATTCAATGATGAAGGAGTAATTTCCATCGTCGGTGCAGTCAAGGCAACATCTTTCGACACGGTTTGGTTGGGCGCTATTACTACCTGGTCAAAAAACTCATTGAATCCTGGCTTTGAAACTTCAATATTATAGCTGCCAACACCAAGATTATTAAATTCATAATAACCATCAGGATTGCTGTATGTTGAATTATAGTTTCCTGCCTGATCTGTTACTCCGATTTCTGCGCCATCAATAGGTAGATAATCCGATAATTTATAAACAATGCCATTGAGGTTTCCGGTTTGTTTTTCATACAAGTGAATGTTGTCAACATACCATTCATTAATATTGAATGAATTACTACCATAAGCAGCAAATGCTATCTGGAAATTAGTTCCCAAAACGTAGTAGGAAATATCAAATGATTTGGTTGTCCAGGTGAAACTGCCATTTTGATTATCGTAATTTGCTATAACATACCATCCGTTTCCGTTATTAATAGCTACTGCCATATTTTCTACAGTTGCTGTTGAATAGCTGTCCAAAAACAAATCAAAATCAAGAGTAATATTGGCTAATTTGAAAGTTCCGTCAAAAACAGGCGATATCAAATCAAATTCATAATCGGTAGCTTGTGGATTCCAGTCAAATCCTGCGGTAGGAGCAGGATTTCCATTACTGCTATATATCTGCCAGTTACCCTGAATACCGCTCCAGAAAGTCCAGCCGTTGGTAGCAAAACTTCCTGAATACCAATCTTCGAGGAAGGGTAATGCTACGGCAGTAGAAGTTTGTACATTCATGGTAACAGGAACATCCAACAATGGTGTAATCGGATCGTTGCTTGTGATGGCAAGATTAGCATTATAGGTACCCTCATCCAGTCCGGTGGCATCAAAGCCAACTTCAACATTAACCGAACTGCCCGGAGGCACGGTTCCCGACAAAGGATTAGCTGAAAGCCAACCTTCTCCGCCGCCAGGCTCACCGCTGAGTAAAGCAAAAGTAAGATCGCATGAAGTTATACTAAAAGCGCTGGAACCGGGGCACCATGAAGTGCAACTTGCAAAACCGCCACCCGGATTCTGCCAGTAAAATTCAGATCCAACGGGAGGCGGAAGTTGAGTATTCCATCCCCATTGTCCGTAATTGGTTAAATCCATAACAGCCTGTACCGATAACCAGTAATGTCCGGGACCTAAGTTAACCGTCGAGGGTAAAACAATACCCAAATTACCGGTGGCATCTGATACACATGGAATAGCGCTAAATGAAGTTATTGGCGTCCCCGGCATACCGGCATCCTGATAAAAATACACATTGACAGCCGGAACAGTATATCCACCGTTCCAAAAACCGCCACCGACGTAAAGATAGCCAATATCCCAGTTATCCCCGGAAGGAACAACAAAATCATCGGCAGCCTGACCAGTATATTCCGGATAATCGAAAAATTCCTGTGAAGTCCAGGCATCCGTAGAAGGATTGGTAGTCTGGTCGTACCATACGGTATATGTTCCTCCGCCTTCGAGTAAGGCAAACGTCAGATTATAACCGGCCAGTCCAGACCACATCGTTGACCCGTTGCACCAGGAAGTACATCCTCCAAAACCGCCGCCGGGATTCTGCCAGTTGAACTCATTAAGAATGGTAGAAGTAGATTCTACTGTCCATCCCCATTGTCCATAAGTAGTAAAATCCATCACTGCCTGAACACTTAACCAGTAATGACCGGGAGGTAGTGTAACCGAGCTTGGTAAAGTAACAGTAACATTTCCTGAAGCATCCGCAGTACATGATATATTTAAGAAAGAAGCGATTTCAGAACCCGGCATGCCCGGAGCATCCTGGTAGAAATATACATTTACTCCAGGAACGGTGTATCCACCATTATAAAACACTCCACCAATATATAAGCTGCCAATATTCCAGTTTCCACCAGATGGGACTATAAAATCATCAGCACAATAGCTGTTATAATCCGTAGCATCGGTGAATTCCTGTGATGAATAGCCATTAGTAGTTTGATAACCTGTCTGGTCGTACAAAACGGTGGATTTCCCAAATTTGGGAGCTTGCTGCAAAGCCTGTTTCGATGTACCCGAAGTTGCCGGTTTTACACCGGTATTATTCACATTTCCGGTTTTAAGCACTGGCTTATGCTGAGCAAGAGCTGTTTTTGAAAATTTAGGAGTAGCTAATTTCTGCAATTTTAGCGATTTACCAAGAGCGGTAGGTTTTTCCATTTTTTTACCCACGATACCATTTTTAGGTGCTTCGGGTTTAATCTTAACCGATTTTACGGGATAGCCAATGGCAATGCTAAAATCGAGAGGAGAATAGCCCGTATTGTAAATGGTCATATCCTGAGTTGCATTTTCTCCAGGTTCAACCGTTTGAGTAAGACTCATCGGGTTTACAACTATTTGTGGATTTAAAGCGCCACCATAAATATGCACATTATCAATATCCCAATTGTTGATATTAAATGAATTTGCTCCCCAGGCATCAAAAGTTACCATAAATGTATTACCCACAGCATACGGTGAAATATCTATAGAAATAGGTGTCCATGGGATACTACCACCTTGGTTGGTAAACGATTGCAATACATACCAGGCGCTGCCATCCCAAATATAAACATCAAGCCCTTCAACCGTGGAAGTGGAAAAGTTGGATAAATAAATATCAAAATCAAGAGTAATATTTCCTGTTTTTTCCGTACCATCAAGAAATGGCGATTGCAGGGAATAATAATAATTGCTAATAGATGGCAACCAATTGAATTCCGCTGATGGTACAGGATTACCATTGGAAGTGCTAATCATCCAGTTACCTTGTAGCCCGCTCATGAAAGTCCAGCCATTGGTTGTAAAGCTACCTGAAGCCCAATCTTCCATAAAAGGTAAATTCGTGGAAGTTTCGGTATTAACCGTTAAGGTTGCAGGAACCTGTACTTCTGGAGTAACAGGATCGTTGCTCGATACATCAATATTACCATTATACGTGCCGGCAGTTAATGATGAAGCATCAAATCCGACGGTTATTTCCTCCGAACCACCGGCAGGAATTGAACCCGAAGTCGGATTGGCAGTCAGCCATCCCTGTGGGAACGGATTATCGTCAAACAAGGCAAAACTTAGGTTATAATCAGAATATCCGGGCCATACGATGGAAGCGTTTGTCCATGTAGTAAAACCAGTACCAAAGCCATTACCTGGATTTTCCCATTTAAATTCATTCAAGATAATTGGCGCCGCTTCTTTACCCCACATCCATTGGTAATGTGTAGTATAATCCATAGCTGCTGCTACAGAAACCCAGTAGGTGCCTTCTGTTAAGGTTGCAGTAGTGGGTAAGAAAACATTTACGTTTCCTGTTGCATCAGATGAGGCGGGAACACTTGTATATGTATATAAAGCGGTTCCTGGTACTCCAGCTGCATCAGCATAGAATGTTACGTCTGCTGCTGGCACTTCAAAACCACCGTTCCAGTAAATACCATTTACATATACATCGTTTATATTCCATGTTGCACCAGATGGTATCACAAAATTATCAGCGCCCATACATGAATATTCCGGCATGTCGCTAAATGTCTGTGAGGCAATAGCTCCTTCGGCAGAAGGATTACCGGTTTGGTTATACAGTATGGTAGCTTTGCCAAATTCAGGAATATATTTTACTCCTATAGCGCTATTTTTACTGATTACAGCAGTAGGCTCGTTATTCTTAGTGAGCTTTTTCCTTTTAACTATTCTTTTCATGTAATTCACATCAATACTATAATCGAGCGTAGCGGCTCCTAAATTACTTATCGTGAGTGTCTGAGTGGCAGATTCGCCTTCAAACAATGTTTGAGTTAAACTCGAAGGAGTAACCTGTATTACAGGAACGGCAGAACCACTACTAACGATAACCGTATAATCTTCAGCCTCGCCATACGAAGAATTTCCGCAAGGTGAAGGAGTTACAGAATAAACAATACGAGTCCTCAAACGGTATGAACCGGGCTGAACACCAGTTGGAACTGAAATAATAGCTGAATATGGACCACCACCGGGACTACCGCTAACGGTAATAGGAGCATCATCCAAAAAATCACCATTTCCGTTCCAGTCCACCCATACTCCACATTGATCTGAGGAGTAAGGATTTCCGTTGGTAATAGTGAGGGTTTGAGAAATTCCGGGGTAAATAGTATTGGTAAGATTGGAATAATCGGCATACCCTCCGGGAGTACAATCAGTAGTGTTATTGATAGTACCGAAAGTTACATTACTGATATATTCATCGCAAGTAGAAGAACTTACCGTACAATATACTAACGGAACGCCTACAATCACTGTATAGTCTTCTGTTTCACCATAGGTTGTATTTCCGCAAGGGCTCAGAGTCCCAGTATACATAACCCTTATTCTCATCCTGTATGATCCGGGATTTGTACCCGTTGGAACTGAGATAGTAGCGGTATATGGACCACCACCGGGACTACCGCTAACGATAATTGGAGCATCATCGGTAAAATCAGTATTGCCATTCCAGTCCACCCATATTCCGCATTGATCTGATGTATAAGGATTACCATTTGTAACAGTGATGGTTTGGGAAATACCGGGAATAATAGTATTGGTAATAGTGGAATAATCGGCATACCCTCCGGAACTACATTCGGACGAATTATTGATGGTTCCGAATGTTACATTGCTGACATATTCATCACATGTGGAGGCAGTTGCCTCACAATACGTTAAAAATCCAGCAATAGCGTTATTTCCCGAAAAATCTGTTGGGTGAGAGATAGGTATGTTCATATTTAAAGGATTTACGAAAACATACGGCTTACTATCTGCTGGTTGGGTCTTCAATTTAATCAGCGTCTCTTTGGCTGAATTCATTTTTTCGATCATGTTTTTTTGTTGGGCAAAAGATAAATTACCTATCAAAAAAACTATCAGGATCAGAAAAACCTTAAGAAATTGTAATTTTGATTTCATAATAACTAAATTTAGTGAATAATTAAGTTTACTTATCAATACACGAATACATTTATTGATTTTTGCTTTTTAAATCTACAATAGAATTAAGTAACTAATTTTCTGTTTGTTTCATGATTTTAAAGATAATATATTAATTATCTAAAGATTACCTCCTTTCTTTAATTTATAGTTTGTAAATGCGTTTATTATAAAATAATGGTATTCTTAAAATACAAAAAATAATTATCCCTTACCAAAATTAATAGCATTGTAATACAACGACTTATAATAATATTTAGTCAACTGGCGCTACAACCTTTCAAAAAGTTGAAAGGGCAAAAATTATCTGAAAAATTTTGTTGTTCGATATCTTGCTTTACGAAAAAATCTGTTGAGATCTAAGAATCTGTAATTGTCGAAATTTAAAGCAAAATATTGTAAATCTGTAATTTTACTATTGCTGGCACATCAAATCGAGCTTGCAAACGGAATATATAACTTCTATATATAAAATTCGCTTTAAATTTACAATTATTTTTTAAAAAAAAAACGATTTTTAAATTATTTTTTTGTTCTGTTTGTCTGTGTATTATAAATATTTCCACTTTTTATAGAAAATTTATTTCTAAAAAAGTAGAAAATTTTACGCTGAAATTATAAAAAAATAAAAAAACCCCGCCATAATTGGCGAGGTTTTTCGATAAAAAGGATTAAAAGAGGTTTATCTATTAATTATCAATTGATTATTAATTATTCCTTCTTTATTCCTTGCACTAATCGTATAAATTCCGTCCGGTAAATTGTTCAAATGGATTTCTGCAATTTGTTTTCCATTTGGCAAAGCCATCAGTTTTTGATAAACAATTACTCCTAATGAATTAGCAATCTTCACATCAACTTCCTGTTTTTGTGCTGAATTTAATTCAATGGTAAAATTCCCATTGCTCGGATTGGGGTAAACAGAAAGCTGAACGGATGTCAAACTCAATTCTCCTACACCATTCGTTGTAGCCTTCAGCGAAGCAATACTATACGCACCATCGCTGTTGGGATATACTTTTCCGGTATAAGCATCTCCGTAAGGATTGCTCAGCGTAACGTTTACTCCATCATATTCCTGTCCCTGCGACCATAGCTTGAATGTAACCGGATGATTGGTTGTGAAACCTTCACCGGAATTCAGGGTGGCAAAAACAGGGATAGCATTTTCAAACTGATTTTCCGCATTGGGAGTCTGGGTTAATGCTAATGCACCTACCAGGATTTCACCGTCATAAACTCCGATTTCGTCGCCAGCTTGCAGGATGTAACCATTTATGGTTGCATCAGAAATATAAATGGTATAAACCGGGTCAGCAGCATTACCGCCTTCAAAACTAAAGTGTTGAATTGCTACATTTTTTTTGGTTGATTCGGACTTGGTTCCTGCCGGATAAATCAGTGTTGCTGGCGCATTCATCTTTACAAGATAGCCTTCGCCGGGGATAACGTTTCCGATATTATTGACCCAGGACAAACCTATTTTGCGAAGCATGTTACCTGTCGAATTGCGGATAAAGCTCAGATTATCATTAAGAATTTCCGTAAAAGCAGCAGAAGCATCCATCGGATAATCGTGAAAATAGCTGATAATCTGATAACCTGCATTCAGGTTGATAGGCGTAAGCGGATCAACGGGTAATCCGGTGATGCTTAAATTATCGGGAGCATTCATCTTAACAATATACCCTTCTGTTATAGTCCAATCGCCAATATTATTTACCCAACTCTGACCGATTTTCCGCAACATATTTCCATTGGAATTTCGAACGAAACTCAAGTTATTATTCAAAAGATCAGCCATAATTTCCATCATATCCGGATTGGTAGGTATGACATAAGAAGAAATAAATTGATAACCAGAAATTAACTCATAGTTTTGAGTAATGGTGTTAGTATTTACCTGCATATCCACCGTATTGGAAGTAGCAGGATTATTGGTTGCACAAATAATATTTGAAGTTAGTGTACAATACACCTGATCGCCGTTTGCCGGGACATATTCATAGGTGTAAGATGTTGCTCCAACTTGCAAAGTATTATTTACAAACCAGTTGTAAACCGGAACTGAGCCTGAATTTTGTGGAATAGCTGTAAAGGTAACCGCCGTTCCTTCAAATACCGGATTAGCTGAAGCTGAGATGGAAACACTTACCGGCATTAACGGATTAACCACCGGAGCAATGATATTGGAAGTTGCTGGGTTTCCACTAACGCACGTTTCGGAAGAAGTCATAATTACCCAAACCTGATCACCGTTAAGGGGAACGTCATCATAGGTGTTTTGATTTAATCCCACCTCTTCATTATTTTTATACCATTGGTATACTGGTGTACCTCCGTTAGTTGGCTCAGCTGTGTACGTAACATTTGTACCGGCACAAAGAGTATCAACCGAAGCTGTAATAACAACACTTACAGGCAATGGAATAGTTTCTGTAATAACTGCATTTCCATTCATCATAATTGACAGGCCACTTGCAGCCATGCTTGCTTTTACAGTGTATGTTCCGGCCAGTAAATCAATCCAGTTCAATGCTTCACCCGTTCCGGCAACCACATCGCCCTGATTTACGTTATCCTTCATCAACTGATAATTAACTCCTGTTTCGGAGCCATTCAGGGTAACGGTTAAACCGGAAGAACCCTGACAATATGCACCGGAGCCGCTAACATTAAATACTGTCGGCACAACGGCTGTATATTCATAGGCGCCCATCGTTGGAAAACTGAGACTACGAAGATTGCCAAGAATATCATCGTCAACGATGCCTGAAAGTGGAGTAGCAAATCCAATAGCAGGCGATGCCGGTGAAGTACTCAGCGTAAGATTAGATGTAGAAGTATATAACGGATCGGCATTTATGGAAGCCATATCCTGTCCTGTAGCGCCTCTCCAGGCTGCCAATGTTGCAAAATCACCAGCCAGATAACCTATTTGAGGATTAATTCCGTTCACAAAATAGTCGTTATTGTTGATGGTGGTGAAGGCGGTATTGGGAGAAAGACAATAAACAGCATACGTTTTATTGGCTCCTGTGCCGGCAGCAGTAGTCATGGAATTCTGGATAATGTTATTGCGCAGATTAACCAAAGTGATACCGCTGGCAATGCCAACGCCAATACCTTGACCGGAATAGGAACTGCCAAGAGTACTACCCGACAAGTAAATAGAATTGTAATAAATCTGTAAATTACCTCCGGCAGAAACATAAATCCCAATAGGATTATAATTTATTGCCGACTGATCGCCATCCGCTTTTATATTATAAATAACGTTGTTATGAATTTGCGTAACCGTCGAAGCATCAGAAGCATACCAGATACCATAATTACCATAACCGCTGGTTCCGGTATAATAGAAATCATGAATAATATTCTTTTTGATTTTGGTATTTGTAGATCCTGTTCCCACATACACACCACATTGATAATAAGCAGATGCGCCTGCGGGAGCTCCTTTTAATTCGTTATTGCTGATAAGCATATTATCGGAATAAGTGATAGCCACAGCCCGATAAGCAACGGCTTCGACATCGGTAGCCGAGCCAATGATATTATTTGTAATCTGATTGTTATAATTTACACCTCCGGAAACGCCATTGACATTAACTCCATAATATGTTTTGGTAATCACATTATTATCAATCACCAGATTATTAACACCCGAGGCGCTTGCATAAATACCATTGGCTCCGCTGGTAATGGTTCCGGTGGAAATATTGCAGTTTTTAATAGTATTATTACTTGAACCGGTCAAAAATTCAAACACTTTGGGAGAACTTGTACTTGAATTAATAAAAGTCAGATATTTGCCCAAGCCATTGAAATTTCCATTAATAGTCGTGCGGTCAGCGCCATTAATCCGGATTAAACTACCGGCATATGCGCCTGAAATGGTTTTAGTTGTTGCATCAGATGGTTGAATGGTCAGGGTATAATTGCCTGCACCCTCTTCTACCCACTGATTAAGAGCAGTTGCTCCGGTTTCCGTTAAATCGGAAACCACACTAACCGTAAGGTTTCCGGTTACCACAGAATTGTTAAGCACATAAAACAAACCCGTAGCACTGTTAGCCGTCAGGCTGGTTATGGTTTGTCCGGTTCCAACGCTAATGTTGCCGGCAATGGAAGAAAGAATTCCATAGGAAAAAGGAGTACCACCAATAGGAAAGGCCGTAGCGGTTAAATCTACACTGGCGGGTTTGACTGCAAACGAGCCTGTATTGATTCCCACATTCGGAGTAGTAGCCAAATCCTGTGCTATCACAAAATACTGAATAACATCATTAGCAGCAACCAATCCGCCATTCAGTTTGGAGTAATCAATAATAAAGTTGAAAGGCGAAGAGTTACCGGTTGCTTCCACCCATTTCCAGCCGTTATCTGCCGAAGTATTTCCTACATAGGCATTGTTGTCGGTAGATTTTTTAAAATAAATACGAGGTTTGGCACCCGGAGCAATATTGATACCACTTAAAACATCAGTAATTACAACATTGGTTAACGTACGGTTGGACATAGAAGTTGTTCCGGTAAGAGCCGTATAAACTATGGAAGGAGGAGTTAAATCCATAATTATCCCATTAAATTCATCGGCGCCAATGTCGGTACTTGAACCTGAACCGATATAACCTGTTTCGCCCCAGCGAATATCGCCATCAAAATCATTGGCAACTGCAAAAGGCGTTGTTACCTGTATTCCACCGCTTTCCGCTTGCGTAGCCACAGCCGTGTTGACATGCAAATCGTAAGGTGAAGTAGCGCTTACAAATGGAACATTTTCGGTTTTTGCCTGCTGATCTTTGGTTGAAATAGCTGCTATATAGGCATCCAGTGTTTGATAGCTGTTGGTTCCATCATAATAAATAAGATTTTTGGTTCCGGGAGTTCCTGCATAATACAAGTTATTGTTTGTATTAGCCGAAATGATTCCAAATCCTGAACTGGATTTATAAAATGCCACTGCACGAGTACCGGTGGTCATCAAACTATTATTAACAAAAATGTTATTGCGCAAATCGAGCGTAGTAGGCGACGAAACATATAATGCTGCGCTGGAATTGGAAGCCACTGCCGATGTATAATCAAGGTATACGGTGTTATAAAAAACATTGTCGGCAGTTCCTCCGCTGATATTCATTCCTTTGGTTCCAGGACTGGAAGTGGAAGAAGCCGCTTTAATGTCGAAAATATAATTATTATAAACATTATTCAGGACTCCACCCGAAATTGCCAATCCACTTGCCGTATAAGTAGATGTTCCGGTGTATTTTACATTATAAATTTTATTTTTGTAAATTGTGTTGGTACCCGAAGAAATGGCAAAGCCATAAGCATCGGAAATACTGGATGAAATATCAAACAAGGTATTTGAATACACATTGTGAGTCGTTCCGGTAGTTATATATATACCATAAGCATAAGACGAGGTGCTGGAAAGAGCGCTTATAGTATTTGAATAAATATCAACCGTGTTGGTAGAACCAGAGCTTTCGTAAATACCATAAACTGCACCACTGCTACTGCTTATATTATTAATAGTATTCCCGTAAATTTTCAGCCCGGTTTGATATGTGTAATAAATACCATAATTGGCAATGTTGGTAATGGTACTCGTTCCGCCGGATACTGTTCCGATTTCGTTTCCGTTGTCGGGATACGTGGAATTGCCACTGAAATAATATCCATTGTAGCAATCCTGTACAGTATTATTCAAAAACTTATTATTACTGTTTGCGTTAGCCAGGCTGGCGGGAGCATAGGAATACGAATATAATCCATATGAACTGGTATTGGTTTTGGTTAAATCCACAATACAATTTTTAATAGTAACATTATTACAATTGTTATCGGCAGGGCCCTGGAGATAGAAACCCCGTTCAAGGTAATTGCTTGAAGTAGTGCCGGCATCCATCACTTTTATTCCGTCAAATGTTACATAATCGCAACCATAGAGGAAAAATCCTATATCGTTGGTAGCAGACGTACCGGTAATATTAACGATAGGATTATCGCCGGCTCCGTATTTCTGGAAAATGATAGGATTGGCAGCCGTGCCCGATTTCGATATTGCGTAAGCATAATTATAAGGCGATGCTCCACAGGTAACATTGAATGTTTGTCCGGCAGTAACATTAAATGTTACAGCTCCGCTCACACCTAAAATATCGAGTTCATTAACGGCATCATCAAAGCTGGCATAGTTTACGCCCCCAGTTGGTAACGTATTATCTATGGTATAAATTCCAGATAAAGGAGTCCGTACCAGGCGATTTCCGGCAGGAGCCTGTATTGTGGGTATTTCACTTATCCCACCAAAAATAAATGAATTACATTCAGCATCCAACACGTCGCCAGGAATGGCTGAAGGTGAAACATCATACGTTAACCAAAAATAATTGTTTCCGTTGGCTAAAGTAATAGGTAAACCCGTACCGGCATCAAAAGTCATTATTCCCGAAGGATTTAATATCACATTGCCAATCATTGTTGCTGATGAAGGGCTGGAATTGGTTCCCGATGACCATAATTTTGCATTAACAATATCTGAAACATTGGTTGTTCCATTAGTGTTGAATGTAAAGGAACTAATGGATAATGGAGTCAATGAACCGGATGTTACCACCTGTAGACCAATTATTAGCTGGTTGGTAGCTCCCTGCGGAAGAATCCCGGTTACCTGAGCAGCGGTGGAAGACACATAAGTCATAGGAGAAGGCACATATACATGGAAATTGTCAACGTCAACATAATAATCACCTGCACCCCAAGTCAATAAATATTTAAATTTTGCATTTTGTCCGGCATAAGCGCTTAAGTCAATGCTTTTGGTCGCAAAACTTGTACTTGTAACATGGTTGGATTGATTGATGGTATATATTGTAGTATACGTAGCACCATTATCGGTTGATATCTGAATTTCAATTTTATCAGTAGCGCCCAATGTGGTAGCAGTAGCGGGATAGCTACTCCAGTTTACAATGCGATAGTCAAATTCGAGAAAACAGGGAGAAGGAATATTTCCAAAACAGGGAGTAGTCGCATTACCTGAAGTTGCAGAACTCCAAAGTTCATACGTTAGTCCGTTGGAAGCTGAAGTACCGTGATTGGCTATTACCGACATGGTACCGCCCCATCCCAAGGGTAGCGTTAATCCACTCTCAAAATTCTGGGCATATGGCGCTGCAAACATGGTGGTAGCGCTGGCGCTTATACCGCTTGAATATGCTACAGTTCCATCTACTGACCATGCTTTGTAGTAATAGGTAGTGCCTGCTGACAAACCGGTATGATTAAAAGCGACATCTGAACCGTTGTAAATAACCGTTCCGCCGCCGGAAATAGATTGTCCGGCAGTATAAGCCGTACCGCTTACCGGGGTTCCGAAAGTATTGGTAGTATTGTAAGCCACCATTACATTATCAGCTGCTGCATTTTTTGTCCATCCCAAATTAATCTGTGAATCACTGATGACCGTAGTTACCAGATTGGATGGAGGTAAAGGACCGCTTACTGCCTGATAGGTTATTTGCATGTTGGCGCGGTTGCTTGAAGTTGTTGCTGCGCTGGTCGTACCGCAGGCTATATTAGAATCGTTTCTGTAATAAGCTGATGTTACAGCGGTAGTAGCAGTATAATAAACTGAAGGATTGTTAGTATACGATGATGTTAAAGAAAAACAAATATCAATCAAAACATTTGATGTACCATCCCAAAAAAACGGGGTGTTAAATGTGTGCGTGTTCCATCCGGTAGTTAATGTAAGGGAAGGAACGAGTAATACTTCGGCTAAACCAGTATTATCAAAGGTAGTAGTTAAAGCTGTAGCGGTAGTGGCCTTCATCTTAATGCTGAAATTGGGTAAAACGCCCACAGAATTCAGCGCACTAATGTTGAAAGCTAATGCTGTAAGGTTACTTGATGTTACGCCCAAAGTGGTCAATTCTGCGGCTGTTACCAGATACTGTGTCCGGCAGTTTTTGTAATAATTACCATAAGGGCAGGGATATCCTAAATTTGTGTTAGTTGTGGTTCCCGTCCCTAAAGTAACCGTTGTCTGTCCTATCAACCACGTACTGATTAAGGACGCAAAAATTAAAAGTAAAAATTTTCTCATTGTTGTTTGTGTTTAGTTAATATTGGATTTATACGAATTTTAATATGAAAATAAAATAATTTTCAAAAAAAATCATTTTTTATTAAAAAAACAAAATTATTATTAAAAAAATAAATTATTAATTAAATTATTATTAAATGCAACGTTTTTTTTCTGGTAATTTTTAGCCTAATCTTATTATATAATACTATATTTCTTGCAATTACGATATTATACTTTAGTCCTGAAATATCAGTATACTTTTCGGTTGAAATAAACATCCAACCCCGGACCTACACTAATTTTTTCAAAATATGTATCAGTCCGACCTCAGACCTGCTCTGATTTTCTCAAATTATATATCAGTCCGACCTCAGACCTGCTCTGATTTTCCCAAATTATGTATCAGTCCGTCCTCGGACCTACGCTGATTTTCTCAAATTATGTATCAGTCCGATCTCGGACCTGCTCTGATTTTCTCTCAATATATATCAGTCCGACCTCGGACTAATCCTGATTTTCACTTTTTGTGTATCGGTCAATATACCTACCTGCTCTGATTTTCACTTTTTATGTATCGGTCAATATGTTTACCTGCCCTGATTTTCACTTTTTGTGTGTCGGTCAATATACTTACCTACTCCCATTTTCACTTTTCATGTGTCGGTCAATATGTTTACCTACTCTGATTTTCACTTTTTGTGTGTCGGTCAATATGTTTACCTGCCCTGTTTTTTATTTTTTGTATATCGGTCAATATACCTACCTGCCCTGATTTAAAATATTCCTGACAGATACTGTGTCAAAATCCAAATTATTTTTAATTATTTTACATTTTATTTTATATTTGCGTAACCAAACAGAGGGTTTCATCTGATACATTAGACGGAATCCATCTACCGAATGGGGGCCCTTGTGTCCCCATTTTCTTTTGCTTTGTTGTAATTATTATAATACCAAACAGAGGGTTTATCTTCCTCATTTCCGGAATAACCATCTGTTACGCAGCTTTGGCAGATTGATAACCTACAATGTATTCCGTATCTTTTTTCCAAAGCGTGTAAATAAGTATCAGTAATTTACGTGCTACCGGTATGACTGCCATTTTTTTGACTTTCTTTCGGCTACTTATTCTCTGATAGTAAATCTTTAAATCCGGATTATTAGTTGCTGCAGATATGGCTGGCATATACAAAGCTGATCGGATAAAACTGTTCCCCTTCCTGGAAATTGTCGTCTTACCTTTAAAGCGTCCGGACTCGTTCATCTTTATATCAAGTCCTGTAAAACTAACCAGTTGCCGAATGTTTTCAAATCGAGAGAAACCATCTGTCTCTGCTAATATCGTAGCAATGGTAATTATACCCAATCCTTTAATACTGTTAATTTTTACTATCTTTTGATATACTTCACCATTGCTTTTAAGCAACGCTTCAATCTGAGCTTCCACTTCATCTATCTGGTTATTTATAAATTCAATAAACTTATTCTTCCTGCCTATTGTTTGCGGAGATGGTTCGAAGCTATGATCTTTTGCATGTAATTGACATTTAACCCTTGTCCGCTCTTGAACCAGAGTAATCCTTTCACGAGTCAACTCCCGTAGTTGACGTGTAAATGGTGATGGTTCCTTCCAGCATTCCAACTTACGTTCACAACCATATCTTGCCAACATTTTTGCATCCATCTTATCGGTTTTTCCTTTTTGATTCAGACTCTTACAATATTGTTTTCCTTTGTTTGGCAAGATCACACTTACCTGGCATTCTTTCCCTGAAAGATAATAAGCCAACTCTTCGTAGTAAACTCCTGTTGCTTCCATGTTATACCAAAGAGGAACTTCTTTTATTCTATACTTTTCCACCATGCTGGTTAACTTGTTAAAAGCTTTCAATTTATTATCTATGATTGTCGAAAATTGTGTGATAATCTCTTGTTCATTATTGATATAACACATAACAATGTCTATTTTGTCCATAGAGACATCTATCCCTACAACTTGTTTAAAAATCTTGCTCTCAACCAAATTCCTTTTTTTTTTCATTTTAAAGTCTATTTTATCAGGATTTTCCCCACGGTCTTTCCTCGTAATTATTACAGAAACTATACTGAATAACAGTATGCTTTAAATACTGTTGAGACTTATGGAAAATTTAAACCGGGGATAAAATCTGTCAGAGTACATATCCTATTAAGAATTGTTTAGGTTTTAATTATTCTCCCGGTTTTCCCTTGTTTTTACTATTTATTCCAAATAAACAAAATTTTCTGCAAACGTACGAG
>Ga0268360_1001545_pt1 | contig 22945 bp, 16 predicted proteins | sample BioMet11_FD_192465 | JGI IMG/M metagenome (GOLD analysis project Ga0268360, IMG submission 192465) | Sewage microbial communities from Oakland, California, United States - Biofuel 11 (Illumina Assembly) | ecosystem: Engineered > Wastewater > Sewage > Unclassified | place: USA: California... | reverse complement strand
TTATGCTATCTGTGACGCAGCAAATGAGTATGCAGAGATAATTGAGCACTCCAATTGTTATAGTGGGGCCTGCTGGTCCCTTTACCATTATGCAAAAGCGCCCCTTGTCCTGAAAGCCCGTTCGACTGGAAATATGATCCGTTATTTCATGAAAACCGGAACCTCAAACCTGGAACTCAAACCTTCCGTCGCGGCTGCAGGTATCGAATCAGTGATCGTGAAAGGGGATGAGGTGGAGATCACCTATGCCGGGTTAGGAGGTGGAGGTGTTGGCGCAACCCGTTGCAGGGCATTTGCAGACGGAATTCTGCGTTATAAAATATCCGAATCAGGAGGCGAAAAATGCGCAAGGGGGACTATTGTAATCCCGCGCAGGGACCGTGTCCTAATAGGCATAGACGACACGGACTCAAAAGATGTAGGAGCCACCTGGACCCTGACCCACAATATTGCAAAGAAACTGGACTGCCATGAAGCTGTTTATCTTTCTCATTCTCTTGTCCAGCTTTTCCCGGTTCCGGAAAAAACCCAGAACTGCATGTCTACAGTGCTCGAATTCGGCTGTGTGAATGAAAAAGCGAAATCAAGGCTGATAGATACCTTCAAAAAAGCGCTTGAGAAATACACAGCTTCATCCCAAACCGGACTGGTCGTCCTTTCGGATTTCTATGCAAAAGGATTATATAAATACAGCAACCGCTGTCGGACTGAAAGGATCTTGAAAGCCGAGGCTTTGCAGTGCGCCAGAGAAAACGGTGTGGAAGTTCTGCTTGACGGCAATGGAGTAATAGGTGCACTTGCCTCTCTCCCCTGGTTCGGAAGGCCTGATGAGTCCATAATTCCGGGTACTGAGATTAAGCCTCTTGCCATAGAGGAACTTAAAAACAACGTTTAAGAAACCTGAGAAAGCAGGATAAAAAACCAAGGACGCCGAAATAGAAAACTCAAACCGGATTAAAATTGCTTGAACACTAATTTAGATGGAACTTTAAATGGAACTTTAGATGGAACTTTAGATGGAACTCAAGTATCAACCCGGATTTTACGAAACTTTAAATTCGGCATCTTCTGAATTCCGCAGCGTGGGATCAGTTTGAAAGAAAAAAAAGAAGCACCAGAATACACAGGGTTTGAAGCCCTTTACCTTGCATCCCTTGACAGTGATGTCAGCTTCGTAACCGGTGTCCCCGGGTATCCTGTTACTTCCCTTATGGAACTTTTTTTAAGAAAAACCGCGGAAAAAGAACTTTTAAAAGCCTCGGAAGAAAAAACTCTGGCTCTTGAGGAGGCATCAGCTTTCAAGACAATTCGAGATGCCCCCAAAATACCGGATTATAGTGCCAGATGGCTAACAAATGAGAAAGTTGCCCTTGAAACCGCTCTAGGAGCTTCAGTTTCTGGCAGAAGGGCGCTTGTGCTTGTAAAGCATGTGGGGATGAACCTGCTTTCAGACCCTCTTATAACCTCGATCACCCATACCATAGGAGCCGGCCTTGTCATAATTGCAGGAGATGATCCAGGTGCAAAGGGCTCTCAGAATGAACAGGATTCTCGCTGGTATGGCCGGATAGCAGAGACAGCAGTATTTGACCCGGCTTCGCCAGATATGGCATACAGGGCACTGAGACGGGCTTACGAGCTTTCGGAAGAGACGAGGACGCCTGTTCTTCTGAGAGTCACTGCAGGGCTGGAAAAAACTAAAGGAAAAATAAACCGCCTTCGGAAGTCTTCCTCTCCTCATCCTGAGTTTGACCGTTCAATCTGGAAAAACCGAATGGTAGAAAAACACAGGCTTTTTCACTCCAGAACCTACCCTCTGCTGGAAGCGGAAGCTGAAAACACCGACCTAAATGAAATAAGGGAAAGGACAGCCAAAAATGCAGGAGACGGATCAGGTTCTGGGCATGGATATCTGGGGATCATTTCCTCAGGTTTCATGTCCTCGGTCGTGGAAGAATTACTGAAAAAGCAGAATGAGTTTCATGCTGAGGTTTCTCACCCTGAGATTTCTCACCTGTCCCTCGGCCTTGTAAATCCTCTCCCCCTCGAAAAGATAAAGGCTTTTCTGAATAGCAATCAGAAGATACTCGTTGTAGAAGAGTCCGAGCCTTTTATAGAGGAACAGATCCGTATTACAGGCAAGGTTTATGGGAAAAAGACAGGGCATCTTCCATACGGGCAGGTCAAAACTGAAAATCTTGAATTTGCCCTTGAGCATATCGAAGAAGAGATCTTAAAACCTGCCGATACTACTTCTCTCGAAGCGAAAAAGAAAAGCAGAGTTGGGATCTGCAATGACTGTGCGTACCTTCCCCTTTACCACTATCTTAGTACGCTTGACGTGCGGGTTGCCGGCGATATGGGCTGTTCCGTCCGGAGTGCACCCGAGCCCCTTGCGGCAGTTGATGTTAGTTTTGCTCTTGGCTCGGCAATCTCGGTTGCATGTGGCTTTGAGAAAAAGGGCATAGCCGTTATCGGAGATTTCGCTCTGGCACATTCGGGTATTCTCGGGCTCCTGAGCGCCGCGGCTACAGGTTGCAATGTGCTTGTGCTTGTACTCCAGAATGAGGTTGCAGCCATGACCGGAGGGCAGGACGTTCCCGATCTCAGGAAAGTGGTTGAGGCAGTAACTCCTGACGTTTCAGTCTTTGATATCGATGCCAGTGAAGAGAAAGCAGTGGACGGAGCTTCAACAGAAAAAGTGACTGATAAAGCTTATAATGGGACAGAATCAGGGAACGAAATCGAAAAGACGATCTTGAATACCAAACTTTCGGAACTGATCCTGGCAAAACTTGCGCTTCCCGGGCTTTCTGTGATATTTATAAAAGGGAAGTGCAGGAAGTATTGTTCTGGAGTACTTTGTTAATTTCTATAAGTAGGGAGATCCAAAAAGTTGTGAGGCAGGACAACAACTGAAAACCGTAAGCATAAGAATGGTTCTTGAAAAGAATTACTCTTAAACAGAATGATTCTTGAACAAGAAAGGTTCTTGAAAAAATGATTCTCAAACAAGGTAAAAAGTGTTTGTCAGATTTGATAGATAAACCACTATCTAAAATATATCGTTCTTCTCTTCTTTGGCTCGTTGTTGATTCAACACTAATGTCATGGCAACTTAGTTATGATGTGTTAATACATAGACAACATTTCATCCTTAGTCCCATTCTTAATTATAATGAACCATAACTAAATTGCTTAGATGCCAGTGCATCGATTCCAAAGTATGTCAAAAATGAGTTTTTTGAAAACCACTGAAAGCACGGAAGACACGGAAATCAGTAGTAAAGGCGTGTTTCTTCCGTGCTTTCCGTGTTTTCCGTGGTTGTAATATCCAGATCGAATCACTTTGCGACCGGCTGCGTTTTCCGTGTTACAAAATTTCATGTGACTTTAAAATAATATTTACGTAATAAACTGTATTTATTTCCTTATTATGTATGCATTTGAAAATCGATATACTAGTCCCTATCTATTGGCGAACCTTTGTTAAAAGATTACAGGAACTGGGAATTGAAGGATCTTATTCTGGCGGAGAGCATCTTTTTATAAAAAAAGAAGATCCTATTTTAACGATTTCCAATTCATATAAAAGTACATTGGAATTGATCTTCTGACATGAATTTTTAAACAAGCTTTTTACGATTGTTAAAAGAAATCCTCAGGTAGTAGATGAGGACAAGTTTAGATTTGAAATGTTTATACTTTTAATTGAAAAATGGCTGAAACGAAAGCTGAAGGTTAGATTAGTGGTGGAGAGTCTGAGGTAAACGAATGGAGAAACACATAGAGGATACATTTTTAGCGAAGTCCTGGTCCTGAATAATCCTGTAATTGAGAGCAAAAAGTGGTTTTGAGATGAACGCTAACTGTAATTCTGAAGAAACAGTGGATTAAGAAACTAAAAACTAAGAACAAAGTTTCATTGACACTTCTAAAAAAAGATCAGATTAACATTTACCAGGTTGATGAATAGAAGTAGTGTGAGCGGGTTGGGGAGTGGGGGGTCATATGGGGAGTGGGGGGTATGGTATGTGAAAAAAGTTTCCCGCTCACATTACACATTACCCCTATTCAAACTAATTATATAAATAGCTATCCATTCTATTCAGTTTATTATAATTAGAATGTGATGTATGTTTAGACCAGGGATTAGTAACCGAATTTAATCTTTTTAACGCATTATTCTATACAATGGATAAAGTCCTGCAAAGGGCTGAAGAAGACCTTAAAAAAATCTTTTTCGGGTATTTTAACCTCTGAGAGGACGCTTTTCAAGATCTGCTGCGAACAAGAAACTACGGACAAGAAACTTATAATACCTGGTTAAGGGTTTTTAGTGCTATGAACCTTCACAGGCTTTTGATTTACGGAGCAGCTTTTGCCATAATGGGACTCTCGAATGCTGTTATCCCTATCCTTCCAGAGCTTGCGAGCCTGAGTAATAATTCCTCTGGAGGATTCGCCTTAAGCCTGCTATTTTCCGCCTACTTTCTCGGAGCCCTGGGAACAATGCTACCTTTTGGGATTCTTGCGGACAGGTTCGGCAATTTTAAATTCATAGCTTTAGGTATCATTCTAACGGTAATTTCAGGGTTGACAATTCTACTTTCCGAAAACCTCTGGATTCTTTTAATTGCAAGGTTTATAGAAGGTTCTGCCTGTGGAGCCTTTTTACCGGCTTCCTTTGCCATATTATCCAAACTCAATAACCCGGGACGCTATCTAGGAGAGCTGACTTTTCTTTTCAATGCTGGCCTGGCGACAGGGGCTTTTCTCTCGGGGTTGCTGGCAGACACCTACCTGAAAGGAGCAATCCTGATCTTTACAGTCCTTACTTTCATTTTGACCACGTGCCTGTTTTCCAGGTACAGAGGACTGGCTGGCCTTGAAAACTCAGAGAAAGCAGGTTCATTGAAAAGCTCTGGCCTTTTCATAAAGCCTTACAGAGAAACTAAGAAACTCCTCAGCCGTAGCAATTTCGGGCTCTGGCTCAGTTCTTTTCTGCTTAACGGAGCCATCGGAGTGCTTGTAGCCTACTATCCTGACTACAGCCTGGGCACTATAACAAAAGCTCAACTTGGGATCTCGATTTCCAGCCTTTATGTCTGTGCAATGATTACCTCTCTGTTTGGGGGGCATTTCAAAGTAAAGGAAAAAACCTTAATACGAATTGGACTGGGCTTTTCAGCCCTTGGTGCTCTCTCTGCAATAAAATATCCCTTGCTGGGGTTTTCAAGCCTTGGAGGAGGGTCAGGAGTTGCAACTGTAGGTTTTGCCCTCGCTGTTGCCAGAATGAATGCTGACAGAGGTCTTGCAATGGGTTTTTTTAACACGACTATATATGCAGGGCTTTCTCTTGCCCCAATTATTGCAGGACTTTTTACAGGTTTTGTGAGTTTTGAAAAGCTGTTTATAGCAAATGGGTGCATCCTTGCAGTTGGTATTATGTTGAAGAATTGAAGATTCCTCTGATGGGGACATTCAGGAGTTGTTACAGAATAAACTATGTACAAATTTTGAGTGCTTGAGTTGGTGCATCGATTTTCAAGATCAACGTCACCAAGTAAAAAAGAACTTTGTGAATAATTTGCTTAACTTATTTCTGTAATATTTGCTTAACTTATTTTTGTAACATTTGCTTAACTTATTTTTGTAACATTTGCTTAATCAGGTTTTATTTCAGCAAGTTTCCTTTGATTGAATAACAGAGATATTGCGTAAGCTATTTATTCCGCGGAATTTCCTGATATTCATGAAAAGTTATTAAAATAAGAGTAATTTTTAAAAGTAAAAATCATTCTGGAAAACAGAAATAATAAGCATTGAATCGAATATCAGTATAGGGCTGAGTACATATAATCGGAAAGTCTATGAACCTCAAAAAACTAACGCTTTATTCTTCAGTTTTTGCGCTCCAGGGCCTATCAAACGCAGTAATCCCTATTCTTCCGGAACTTGCTGGAGGAGATAGCGGAAGTGTTGCGGTTTCAAGCCTTATCTTTTCCGGATACTTTATGGGGGCTTTTCTTTCTCTTGTGCCTCTTGGAATTCTGGCAGACAGGATAGGGAACCTGAAGGTAATCAGATTTGGGATGCTTCTTACTGCTTTAGCAGGTTTTGTTATTACATTTTCGGATATTCCATTGATTCTTGGGATTTTCAGGTTTCTGGAAGGAGTAGGTTGCGGGGCTTTTTTTCCTGCAGCTTTTTCCATACTTGCAGAATGGGAAGACAGCCAGCAAAGCCTTGGGGAGTTTAACTTCCTGTTAAATGCTGGGCTAGCTGCAGGCGTTTTCTTCTCAGGAGTGCTTGCCGGATTTGGAATTAAAACCGCAATAGCTAGCTTCACTTTCCTTGCAGGGCTTTCCTGCCTTCTCCTTCTCTCAAAAGCCGGAGATTTGCTTTCTCCAAACGGATACGGAAAAGAATTTACGCACTCAGAAAGCAAAAGTCCTGCAAAAAGCCCGCAGGATACCTCTTTGCTTCCCGAATTAAAAAGTTACCTGGTAAAGTCCAGGAAAACCATGTTTCAAACCGACTTGGGAAAGATCTGGGGAATTTCGGTACTTCTTTATGGAACCACAGGTCTGTTAAATGCGAACTATGCGGATTACAGTGCTAGCTTTCTGACAAAACCCGAGCTCGGGCTGGCAATTTCAGTTTCTTATCTGGCTGCAATGCTCAGTTCCCTGATTGCAGGCAGGGCAGATTTTAATTATAAAAATATAGTAAGGACAGGAATAATCCTTGCAGCAGCAGGTATCTTTCTCTCGGTGAAACTGCCTTTACTGGCTTTCTTCCTTATAGGAGCAGGAGGAGGAGCCGCAGTCGTCGGGCTTATTACGGCAGTTTCCAGAATCAACTCAAGCGGCTTTGCAATGGGGCTTTTCAATACCGGTATTTATGCAGGGCTCGGGCTGGGCCCGGTCCTTGGGAGCTTCTTCCTTGGGACCTTAGGTTATGAGACCCTATTTCTCGGAAGTGCCATTACGCTGCTTTCAGTGTTCTTTGTAAAACTTGAGTAAAAATACCCTAAAATTCCTGAACAAATACTATGAGTATAAATACAAAAATATGACAGGAATCTATTTCAGAGAACTCCAGAGCTCCACATAAGTTTTAAAAGGCACAAAAACCCTATGCTATAAACAAAACATAACATTTGAAAATCCGGTGATTAATTGAAAGTAAAGTCAAGAGTCCAGCTAAGGAAGAATATCAAGAACAAAATGTTGAAAGACCTTTTATCCACTTTCGGCGAAGAGCTGTCATATCTGGAAGACAAAACCCTGGAAAAAATTACCCTTGAGGAATACTCCATTATTCTGGTGGACGGCAAGCCTTTGCTTTTTGAAATAGAAGGACATCTTTTTCCTACCGTCCGCGGAGCTCTTGAAATGGGACTTCAAAAACGTGTTGTAACCGTGGATAAAGGAGCTATCCGTTTTGTTTCAAACGGCGCGGATATTATGGCTCCTGGAGTTGTGGCGGCTGACCCCGAAATAAAAGAAGGAGACCTCGTAATCATAGTGGAAGAGACTCATCAAAAACCTCTTGCAATTGGAAAAGCTATTCTGGGAGGGCCAGAAATGGTAGAAGCTACTTCAGGTAAAGCTATAAAGTCTATAACCCATGTAGGAGACAAACTCTGGAACACGGAATTCTGAAAGTCCCCTAAAATACATTTCATTGAATGAAACATGTGGACAGGGGATGTGAACTCCCTTAAATTGAATGAAAATCCGGATCAGCTTTATAATAGCAAAATTAATTAATATAGATTTCAATATAGGACAGTGCGATTCGAATTTTAAAAAAATATAATAGGTGCGCATAAATGGCAAAACTCATCGACAAGCTCCTTGGCAGCAGCAATGTAAAAAGTCCAACAAGTCCCGAGGATTACACTGAGATTGATCTCAGCAAATATGAAGAAGTTCTCGAGGACGAACCTGCAGAAACTTATGTAAAGATCGCAGAGGTCTCGAATATCAACCAGGTATCCCAGCTCAAGCAGGAAATTTATAACGGAAATATCTTGATTGTAGATATTTCAAACATTAGAGGCGATGACCTGCTCAGAGATAGAGTTTTAAAAGAGCTGAAAGACGTTGTTATCGATGTTCATGGGGATATCGCAGGGGTCAAAGGAAATACCGTAATTGTAACCCCTACAGGCATTAAAATTGACAGATCCAAGATTTCTGGTGGAAAATATTGAATCAAGATTTCTTAAAACAGGAAAGGTTTGAAACAAAAATCTGCTGCCCTCTATGCCATACAGATCTGGTGATGAACTGGCAGAGAGATAACATTCCCTATTTCGGGGAGATCATGCATATCAGTGCAAGATGCAAGTGCAGTTTCCGTTTTGCAGATACCATGATTCTCTCGATAAAGGAGCCCATGCGCTATGAGATGCCAGTTGAAACCAGTGAAGACCTGGATGCAAGGGTCATCCGTTCAACCTCAGGTACAATCCGCATCCCGGAAATGGGAGTTACCATCGAACCTGGATCAGTTTCGGAGTCATATGTAACGAATATTGAAGGCGTACTGCAACGAGTCCGGGATGTTCTTCTGACTGCGAGCAGGTGGGTAAAGGGAGACAAAGAGAAATCCTTACGCAGCGAGGAGCTCCTGTGTATGCTTGAAGATGTGATCGAGGGCAAGAGAAAAATCACAGTCATAGTCGAAGATCCTCTCGGAAACAGTGCGATCATTTCAAAGAAAGTAAAGGCTACCAGACTCTCCGAAGAAGAAGCCGAGACGCTAAACACCGGCATGGTCGTTTTCGATGTTAACAAAGCCGAGCTCGTAAACGATGTCTCAGACAATGTTCAGCCCCTCGGAGATTAATTCTTTTTTCCGGTTTTTCACAGCCTGACAAGTTCCGAGGGCATACTTCCAAAGGGCATACTTCCAATATAGTTATTAACTTCTATTTCATAAAGGCAGGCATACTGATGGTTATGAATGTAATTTCACCTCAGGATGCCACATTCTCAAGGTTCCATCTCTCAAAATGTCACCCACTCAAAAAGTGGCTGCTCAGAGATCTTCCTTTAGAATATCCGGAGGGAAAGAAAACCAGACAAGTTTAAAAATTTATTTGGTCAATTTAAACATTTATTTGATCGATTTACATCTATTGATCAAATTAACGCCTATTTGGTCAATTTAACAATTTATTTGATCGATTTACCTGTATTGATCAAATTAACGCCTATTTGGTCAATTTAAACACTTAACAAATTAGTTTAGTAACCAGGTTGGCCAATTTGAAAGTTTGTTCAATGAATTTAAGAATTTAAGAGTTATTTCAGATTGCTATAATACGGTGAAGGTATGGCAGAAAGTGAAAAAGAAGCAGCACTCCCTCCAAAAGAGGAATTCAGCGAATGGTATAACGAACTCCTTTGGATGGCCGAAATAATGGATGTCCGCTATCCTGTAAAAGGATTATATGTCTGGTACCCTTTCGGCTTTGCAATCCGAAGAAATACCTATAATATCATAAGAGAAATTCTTGACAACAGTGGACACCAGGAAGCTCTCTTCCCTCTACTTATCCCCGAAAATGAGTTCATGAAGGAAGCCGAACATATTAAAGGTTTTGAAGACGAGGTATACTGGGTAACCCACGGCGGAAGAGATCCCCTTGATATCCCTCTGGCCCTTCGCCCAACAAGTGAGACTGCCATTTATCCAATGTACAAAATGTGGGTCAGGTCACATGCTGATTTCCCTGTTAAAATTTATCAGATAGTCAATACTTTCCGCTATGAGACAAAACATACACGTCCTTTGATAAGGCTTAGAGAGATTACTTCCTTTAAAGAGGCTCATACAGTCCATGCTACCTGGGAAGATGCAGAAGCTCAGGTTAAGGAAGCTATTGGGCTCTATACTGAAATATACCGCAGGCTTGGAGTTCCTGTTCTTCGCTCAAGGAGACCTGATTGGGATAAATTCCCGGGCGCAGATTACACCGATGCTCTTGATGCAGTTATGCCTGATGGAAAGACCCTTCAGATTGGTACAGTCCACCATTTGGGAGATAACTTTGCAAAGACTTTTGACATTAAGTATGAAGCTCCTGATGGCGAACAGCGTTATGCCTATCAGACCTGTTACGGGATTTCCGAAAGGTCGATTGCAGCTACGATTTCCATCCACGGAGATGACAAAGGGCTGGTTTTGCCCCCTGAGATCGCGCCTGTACAGGTTGTAATTATCCCTATTATCTTCAAGAAGGGAGCTGAAGAGGTACTTGCAGCCTGCAAGGATGTAAAGGAACGCCTGACTAAAGCCGGGGTCAGAGTCGAAATCGATGCAAGTGACCTTCGTCCCGGAGCAAAATACTACAAGTGGGAAATGAAAGGCGTACCTCTCAGGCTCGAAATCGGTCCCAGAGACCTTCAGAATAATGTCGCTGTATCTGTAAGAAGAGATACCGGAGAAAAAGAACAGATCCCACTCTCTGAAATCGAAGCTGGCGTGAGTTCAAAGTTTGAGGCAATCCACGAAAGCCTGTATCAAAAAGCGAAAGTTGAACTTGAAAACCGCATATTTGACTGCGCCGAACTTGAAGAAGTAAAAGAAAAAATCCAGATTGGTGTTGCCACAATTCCCTGGTGCGGAAAGAGAGAATGCGGACTTGCTATGGAAGACGTAATCGGTGCAGGAATCCTTGGAATCCCTCTGGAGCAAAAAAGAGACAAAAAAGAAAAGTGCCCTATATGCGGAGAAGAAACCGAAACCCGTGTTTACGTGGCAAGAACATATTAAAACAAGAAAACTGCTATTGCACAATTGAAAAGTCGATCTGGCACAATTGAAAAGTTGATCTGGCACAATTGAAAAGTCGATCTGACACAACTGAAAAGCCGGCTTAGCACAATTGGAAAGTCAATTATTAAGTATCTGCTCCGGCTTTCATCTTTTTCTTTTTATTTTATGCATGTTATTATTTGAGTCTTTACAACCTGAACCTGAAAACAAACTATCAGGAATAGTTATATATAAAAACGTACTCAACTGATTTTTAATAAACGCTCAGTTAAAATTAAGCGGCTGAGCCCGAAAAGAACAATAAATAAAGTAAACTTAACTTGAGTATTATTAAATTATATTTGCTTATAGATAAATATTAAATAGTAAGTTGAAGAATTCTCATTGGATTTCAGAAAGAATCAACCTTTCTCAAAAGCTGTTCCTCCGCAAGCCTTTTCAAAAAAAGTTTGTGCGAAAACCCCAAAAACGAAGCAAAGTTCGAGTTTGATGAACTTATCCCCAAACCCTATCGGCGTGATCAACCGGCGCAACGGTTGTGGCACAACCCTTTTCAAAAAAGGCTTGACCGAAAACCCGAAAAAAGTTTGAGTTTGAGAACCTTATCCCCAAACCCTATCCGGCGTGATCAACCGGCGCAACGGTTGCGGGTCAACGGTTGCGGGTCAACAGTTGGTGAGTAAGTTGATTCTATTCATAAAGGAGATATGATATGGCCTGGATCGAACCGGAAGTGACCAGAAAACCCAGAAGACCGATGTTTTTATGCGTGCTTTCCAATACCAAAACTGCACATATTCCCAAGCTTTCAGCTGCAGGAAAAACGGCTGAACTTACAGACTATACACCTGCAGGGGATGCGGAACTTATGGAAACAGGAAATATTATCAGTGTACCTGTTCTCCCTATGACTCCTCCTTATGACACTCCGACTCCTGCAATTATGACCCGTTCGGCGTTGAAACTTACGGACGCTCCCTACCATTTCATTAATTCCGGCCTTATTGTAACCCCGGAAGTCCCATGCATTGACCTCAAGGCAAAGCCCGGAGAAGATATCCGGGAACCAGTTGCAGTCAACGATGTACAGGGGATCTATGAGCGGGCAAAGTTCCTGGGCAGGAGACTCAGAAACCAGGTGGACCATGTAGTTATTGGAGAAAGCATTCCAGGCGGCACAACAACTGCAATGGGGGTTTTAATGGCGCTGGGATACAACGGGAATGTCAGCAGCAGTGCTGATGAAAATCCTCTTGATCTGAAGAAACAGGTCATTGAAGAAGGCTTGAAAGCATCAGGCCTGACTTTTGGCTGCCTGAAAGACGATCCCATGAAAGCTATTTCCTGCATGGGAGACCCGATGATGCCGGCTGTTATAGGTCTGGTTGCAGGTTTCCAGGGCACTGACGTGAGTGTTGTGCTTGCAGGAGGGACTCAGATGGTGGCAGTATATGCACTGATAAAACACCTGGGTTTCAATACGGAAAAGCTGGCAATTGCCACTACCCGGTATGTTGTGGAAGATAAATCCGCAAACTTTACTGAACTTACCAGAATCCTTGGTGTACCCGCAGTCTACGTTGCAGACCCTGGTTTTGGAAAATCCGAACTCAAAGGGCTTCACAGGTATGAGACTGGTACTATCAAGGAGGGCGCAGGGGCTGGTGGAGCAATGTATCTTGCAGGCCTTTATGGAATATCTCAGGACGAGTTCAGGTCTGAAGTAGAAAACGTTTGCAAACTGCTCAAAGCAGGGCATTGAAAAAAGCCGCTTTAGGACTGGTTTTATCGGAATTAATCTCCTTAAACAATCTTCTTAGCTTAACTTTTTTTTATTTCTATAATCGTTTGTTCTGGTAAAAAGTGCTGAAGAAACATACATATGAAATTTTCAGTCAAGGGAGATTGATGATTTTTTTCAGAATAAAATGTATAAAGCTGTTCAAAAACCAATAATCAATAGAAAAAAATGAAAAATTTTTGATCTGACAAAAATTCTTAATAATAACTAAAAATTAGAAAAGAGAACTTGAGAGCTATTAAAGCTCCTAAGAAGCTAATTTTTCCAGTTTTTCAAAAACTAAACTCCTTTTTTCAGTTTAAGTCTCTATTACAGTTTCAGGCGTCTTCATGGGGTTTGAAGGCGAAGATGTCGCGTCTATAGATGTCGGTTTTTGAGTGTGGAATATATTTACTCCCCCTGATAAGTATGCTTCCGAAATCATACTTCCACAGTTTCGACAATAATATATGACATTAGAACCCAGTACTTGACGTTTTAACATTGTCTGGCATACGCTGCAAAACATCGAAATATCTTCATTTTTCATGGAGGGTCCTCACCCGTAAATCATGATAGAATCGAGCCTTGCGGTACCCACTTTTGTCCAGTACTTACAAACACTACAGTATTCTATCTTTCCATCTGAGCTCACTTTTAATCTGGCATGGCACTTTGGACATATTTTTAGCCGATTCGTAACTAATCCCCCTTGGATTTCCATTTTTAAAACTGCAAGATCAGGCGGTCAAAAGCCCCGAAATCGAAAAGATATTCTGACAGTACACAAAGAACCTGAAAGAATATCCAGCAGTACAGAAAACCTTACTGATCCCAACCTTGAGTTCCATTTAAAAGCCGTTTTTGACCTTTAACTGACAATGTATCAATTCCCCCGAACAGGACCTCAGATAAAGGCGTTTTAAGCTAAACGATTGTATTGCTTAAAAATCATACCTGTCCGACCTCGCTGCAAAATACTACAACAAGCTACCAAATATATTATTCCTGATAGGATATAAGTTTTGGCTCAAAAGGAATTATTTTTTATATGATTAAGGGGTAAAAGGCTGCCTTTTGTTGAGGTCGTACTTCCTCAAAGGTATACTGTAAAATGAAAATCAAAGTAAATTCAAAAGCAGCAGCAGGTCTGATCTGATAGGCACTCACGGCAGATATTAGACAACTATTAGATGCTATTAGACGCTGTTAAATAGATATTTCAGTTTAACTCTATCAGTTAGCTTATGTCGGATGTCAATTAATGGACTCAGTTTAACAGGCAGCAGCTAAGTTATAGTAATTATATCAATCTCGACATTATGGGTGAAGTATACTTGCGTTAATCTGACAAAAAATTCCAGAAAGCGGAATATGCAATAAATTCATATTGCGTAAACCCCTATTTTCATAGGGGGGTTCTGATGGGAGAAAAGCGCTTTGTCTACATGGACCACGCAGCTACCACTTTCACAAAGCCTGAAGTGTTTGAAGCTATGCTGCCTTTTTTAAAAGAACATTTTGGAAATCCTTCTTCCCTCTATTCAATAGGGAGAGAAGGTAAAGAGGCGATAGAGGCCGCCCGTGAACAGCTTGCAAAGGCTCTGGGAGCTAGTCCTGAGGAAATATACTTTACCTCCGGAGGAACCGAGTCCGATAACTGGGCTATTAAGGGAACGGCTTTTGCCAGGAAAAAGAAAGGAAAACATATCATTACCACACCAATTGAACATCATGCAGTGCTCTATCCCTGTAAGTACCTGGAGACTCAGGGCTTTGATGTGACTTACTTGCCTGTAGACAGTTATGGGCTTGTAGACCCTGCAGAGGTTGAAGCTGCAATTAGAGATGATACTATCCTGATCTCGGTGATGTATGCGAATAATGAAATCGGGACAATAGAACCTATTCATAAGATAGGCGAGATCGCAAGAGAATATGAGATTCCTTTCCATACTGATGCCGTTCAGGTAATTGGTAAAATCCCCCTTGAGATGGAAAAGAAAGAAAGGAATGTTGACATGCTTTCCCTTTCTTCTCATAAGTTCTATGGGCCCAAAGGAATAGGAGCGCTCTATTTGCGAGAAGGGACAGAAATCGATAACTATATGCACGGGGGCGGCCAGGAGCGCAAAAAGCGAGCAGGAACCGAGAATGTATCAGGTATTGTAGGATTGGGAAAAGCAATAGAACTTGCAACAGGAAATATAGAGAAGCATAATGAGAAAATGAAGAGACTGAGAGACCGCCTCCTTGCAGGAGTCCTGAAAATTCCGGACTGCAGGCTTAACGGACATCCGGAAAAACGCCTTCCGGACAACCTGAATTTCAGTTTTGAATATATTGAAGGCGAATCTCTGCTTCTCATGCTTGACGAGATGGGGATCTGCAGTTCTACAGGAAGTGCCTGTTCCTCAGGTTCTCCTGAGCCCTCACATGTGCTCAGGGCAATAGGACTGCCTCCGGAGATAGCCCAGGGTTCCCTTCGCCTGTCCCTTGGAGATGATAATTCCGAAGAAGACATTGATTATGTACTTGAGGTCCTGCCTGAGACCGTTGAAAAGCTCAGGGCTATATCTCCATTCTATAAACCTGAAAACGCGTGTAAAAAATAAATCGCAAGTGTGCAGGAATATGAAAACAGGGGGAGTTTTGTGTACAATAAAAAGGTCATGGACCATTTCATGAACCCAAGAAACGTAGGGGAAATTGAGGACGCTGACGGGGTCGGAGAAGCTGGAAATCCACATGGAGACCACATGAAGATTTTCCTGAAAATTCGGGACGACCGAGTTGAAGATGCGAAGTTTAAGACTTTCGGGTGTGCAGCAGCAATTGCGTCCAGCAGCATGGCAACCGAATTGATTAAAGGCAAAACCCTCAAAGAAGCCTGGGGACTTACAAACGAGGCAGTTGCTGAGGCTCTTGAAGGCCTGCCTCCGGGCAAGCTGGAGTGTTCGGTTCTTTCCAGAGAAGCAATCCACAGTGCAATAAATGAATACCGGAAAAAGAAGGGGCTTGAGGTTCTTCCTGAGCAGACCTGATAGAAGGAAAATAGAAAACAAGTTCAGATCTCGTGTATTTATATCTCATAGATTTCAGACCTCATATTTCAGATCTCCTAGATTTCAGACCTCATGTACTTCCATATCGTAAACTTGATCTGGGATTCTCCCGATGATGATCTATGAAAAAAATAGGGATTGTCATCACTGACCCGGAAGATTGGACAGCCAGGGCACTTACTGATGCAGCGAGAAAAAAGGGTTTTTCTCCTTTTGTTCTGGATCTCAGGACTGCAAAGGTCAGCATGAATTCGGCAGTTTGGGAATCGAAAGCTGAAAGCTCAACTGTGGCCTTCAAAGTGGGAGATATAAAACTTTCTGACCTTGACGCGATAATTGTAAGAGATGTGGGCGCAGGAGCTTTTGAAGGCGTGTCTTTCAGGTTTGATATCCTGCGTGAACTGGGAGACGAAGGAATCCCTGTTGTCAATTCCCCCGAAGCTATCCGGAATGCTGCAAATAAATATCATGCTTCCTATCTTCTGGCAAAGGCCGGACTGCCTGTACCAAAAACCGTAGCTGTGCAGGATATGGAAGCGGCCCTGAAGGCAATATCAAGATTTGGAGACGCTGTTATTAAGCCTGTTTTTGGATATAAAGGAAAGGATATTGCAAGAGTAAGGAACGGCGAAGTCCGGTTTTCGGATAAAAAAGTAGAATCTTCATCCCTGGAAACAATTCTCACTCAACTGCTTCAAGAGAGAGGTATGCTGTATATACAGGAGTTCATAGAGAATCCGGGAAGAGATATCAGGGCCTTTGTTGTTGACGGTAAGGCTATTGGGGCAATTTACCGTAAAGCAGCATCCGGCTCCTGGGTTAATAATCTGAGCCAGGGAGGAAGTGCAGACCGGTGTACACTCACGGAGGAACAAAAAGAAATTGCTGAAAAGGCTGCCCTGGCAGTGAGCACAACTTTTGCCGGTGTTGATATTATAGAAGGTATGGCCGAGGGTATTCTTAGTAAAGAAATTGATATTAATTCCGGCCAAACTGAGGGGGGCCCTAAAATTCTTGAAGTCAATGGAACACCATCCGGAAAAGGTATTTTTGATGCATGGGGGATAAATCCGGCAGAGTATATTATAGAATACATCGAAAAAATTTTATGAAATAATTATAAATGATGCCGCCTATAATATCAAATACAACTATTTGAATTTCGTAGAACAACTATTTGAATTTCGTAGATTTTTAAAAATTGTTTGATTTAATTGTTTGATTTAATACTTCGGGCCCGGCTCGGTCACAATATAGAGGATCAAAGAATAAGTATCAAAACCGAGATATAAAGCCGATCCGGATACCCTCATTGAAAACATTTAAGAAACAGACGGACCTTCAATAAACCCGAGGCAAAAAATGAGTGAATATAAACAGTGTATAGTTACCCGGGAGGACCTGAAGCTTTCCAAAGGCAAGTTTGCAGTGCAGGTAGCTCATGCTGCCATTTCTGCTTCAGAATGGGCAAGCAAAAGTGACCTTGAAAAATGGAAAGAAGGCGGGCAGAAAAAAATTGTCCTTAAAGTCCCTACCCTTAATGACCTGTATGAACTTAAGGAAAAAGCAAGAAGGGAAGGGCTACCTACTGCTCTTATACAGGACGCAGGACTTACGGAAATTCCGCCGGGAACGGTTACAGTCCTCGGAATAGGGCCGGCAAAAGAAGAGCTTATAGATAAAGTTACGCGGGACCTTAAACTTGTTTAAGTGTCAAGAACCTGAAAGTCAGGTTTGGGAATACAGTAATAAAATGAAACCGAGCCTGGGCTGTCGATTCAATAGATCCTCTGGTGAGGAAAAAGGTTCCGCCTGCGTTCAATTCAGGAGGAAACCATGAGGAATTCAAAGGCTTCAAGAGGAAGAGAGGTAGCCTCAATAATTGCTATTTTATGCGTATGCCTCGTACTCGCCGCACTCACCGGAGTGCTGTCTTCGGATTCGATTGAGAATTTCAGAGAAGAAATAATAGGTTATATCTCCTCAGGACTGGACCCCGAAAGCCAGGAGAGTGTTTTTACACCCCAACCGGCTTTGTTTACTTTCCCGGCAACACTCACATACTCCCCCAGGGAAAATAAACTCACTCCCATCCTGAGAACTCCGTTGCAGCCTGGATTCTCCCTGAACAGCAACTACCAGACTTCAGATTTTTACCAGGGGGGAAAGGGCTATGTTAGAATCAATCTCAAAAACGAAGGCCGAAACCCAATTTTTATAGACAAGTACGGGGTTTCGGTTAATGCCTCTGAAAGTCGGATTTATTCTGAGGACTGCGGAGTTTTGATCAATCCAGGTGAGGAGCAGTATATCGGAGTAATCCCGATTCATATCCCTGAAGAACAAAAAGCAAATTTCAGTATTGTCCTCTGGCTGCTTGCCTCGACCTCGGAAGGAAAATGGCACGACTACGGATCTTATTCTCTGAAAAACTTTACTGTAAACCTGAAGCCAATGCCAGAAAAAGCAAATCCAGTATACCGAGACAATCCTTCGCCTTACTTTGAGACCATAAACCAGCTTGTGGAGCCAGCCGAACCTGATATAAGAGAAAAGGCAGTCCTGGTGGCTCGCACATATCCGGGAGCATATAATATCTATCAGGTCTGTGCTCTCTTTGACATGGTAAAAGAGAAGGTCGAATACGTAAGTGACCCAAGAGGTAATGACATCTGGGAGCCAGCCAACGTTACCCTGAGAATAGGAGCCGGGGATTGTGAAGATCAGGCAATTCTCCTTTCATCCATGCTCGAGGCTGTAGGAGGCACAACCCGGGTCTACCTGACCAATACTCATGCCTTTGCAGCAGTATATATAGGCAATGGAACCGCTGCGACAGATGCTGCAGTCAGAGGCGTAAGGGCCTATTACGGAAACGTTGATGTAAATTACCTGACCGACGAATACGGTTCCTGGTTGATGCTCGACCCGACCTCAAGCCTTTACGCAGGAGGGCTTCCCGGAAAAACGGCCCCTGCGAAAGTTAAAACTGCTGAAGGAAACGAAACATATAGAAGCTGGACCTTTTTAGACACGAATGAAGTAAAAGCTATTGATATCAACCCCAGGTGGTCTTTATAATTCTCACAAAGCACGTAATAGAGGAGTGTTTTTAATCCATGCAAGTGCCGAAAATTGAAAAACAGATCGGAATAAATCTTTACTCCACGGATACTGACGGCCTCGGAGGGCAGCTTCGGCAGGAAGTGGAGGATTTTATTGTCAGAGAAATTACGAATCGGGAGGAAGGACAGGAAGGAAAATACCTGATTCTTGAGCTAGTAAAGCGCGATTGGGACACACATCACCTGACCCGGACTCTCGCAAAAATCCTCCAGGTAAGCCAGAAGCGAATCAGCGTTGCAGGCACAAAGGACAAACGTGCACTTACAACTCAGAAAATCAGCATTTTTGATATTGACGCCCAGGAAATTGAGAAGATCCACTTAAAAGACGTAGAGCTGAAAGTCCTTGGACGCTCTCGAAAATCCGTTGAACTCGGAGACCTGTGGGGAAACAATTTCAGAATTACCATCCGGAATATAAACCATCCGAGTGAGGAGACACACAAACTGCTCGAAAAGACCACAAACGAGATCCTGGCTCAGAGCGGCGTTCCGAACTTCTTCGGGATCCAGCGCTTCGGCTCGGTACGTCCTGTTACGCATCTGGTAGGAAAGGCCATTGTTGAGGGAGATTTTGAAAAAGCTGCCCTGCTCTATATTGCCGATCCCTTCCCTGATGAGCCGGAAGATACACGGAAAGCCCGCCAGTTTGTAAAAGATACTCTCGATTTCAAAGAAGGCCTGAAAATCTATCATCTCCACCTCGGGCATGAAAGAGCAATGATGAACCATCTGATCGCAAACCCGGATGATTTTGCAGGAGCTTTTCTTGTTCTCCCGAAAAACCTCTACAGGATGTTTGTACACGGCTACCAGTCCTATATATATAACACAGTCCTGTGCAGGAGGATAGAAAAAGGCCTTCCCTTAAACGAGGCTTTAGAAGGCGATATTGTCTGTTTCAAGAATGAACATGGCCTGCCGGATTCTTCAAAAACCGAAAAAGCCACCGCAGAAACCGTAAATGCCATGAACCGCCTGATTAAGAGAAACCGGGCCTTCGTAACCGCGCCTCTTCCGGGTTACAGTACGGAATTTGCGTCAGGCATTCCGGGAGAGATCGAACAGGCAGTTCTCGATGAACTCAAAGTCCCTCTGCAAGGTTTCAATATAGAAAAAGTTCCTGAGATGAGCTCGAAAGGCACAAGGCGGGAACTCCTCCTTCAGGTTGAGCCGAAGTTTGAGGTTGCTGAAGATGAACTAAACCCGGGAAAGTCAAAAGCTGTGCTTGAGTTCATGCTGCCAAAGGGAAGTTACGCAACAACCGTGCTGCGGGAGTACATGAAGGTAGATCCTCTGCAAATGAGCTGAGAAAGCTGGAAACTCAAAAAAGCCGGATTGCAGAAAAATCAGGTCGCAGGAAAAACGAGCTGCTAAAGGCAGCTATCTACTTTTTTTAATCCGAGCAGTCGTCGGCTTTTCAGCATCCGGGCCCACCAACACTCAACGCAATTGAGAGTTTTTTCATCCCAGTTAATTCCTTTTTAAGATTCCAGTGAATTTGTTTCAATGGTCGGATTGGGCAGTGTGCTGAAAGTTCTGTAAAATCACAAATCTCCAAAAGTTATTGGGTAGAAAATTTCACGTCACAAGAACAAAACTATATACAGTATACACACTTGACTGTGAATTTAAAGCAAATTTACGAAACTACCTAAATTTCCATTGAAAAAAGTCAGATTTTTGCCTATGCGTCTCTATTATTAGACTATTCTATACAATATGAGCCTATCCCAAAAGCCATTTAGTTCTTAACCATCAAGAATTTTCAGGATTGTTTTCATGATCAGAAACTTGATTGATTATTCGAAATACAGGATTCAGAGAAGCAATTTTGAGTTTTGGGATCAGCTCTATAAGAATACACTTGTTTGCTTCTGCCAGTGCTGTATCGAATTCAAAAAAATAAACATGTTGAAATGAAAACTATGAAAGGCCTTACCCCTGCAGAATATCTTCTCTTAATCATCATCGGAAGATCCGAACATGTCCTTAGCAGGAATGCCCTCGATGAATATTTCAAAGAAAGTTTACTTAAGTTTTTCTGGAACCCAAAATACAAACTCTCAAGTCAGAACTTCCTCAATTACATGGAAAAATTGGATGAAGAAACAATCCACAAAATCGAACTTGATATCTCTCAAACACTGATCAAAAGAGGGATAAGACTCACTAAATTAAAATTTGATACGACTAACTTTTATACTCACATCGAACATGGAGAAGATCTTCCAAAAAAAGGTTTTTCTAAAGATAAACGATATGATAAGAACCTTATAGGCGTCGGCTTAACTACTTCGAACAATAACATTCCTTTCCAGACAATTACATATCCTGCAAATGTTCCTGATGTATCTTTGTTTTCTGGTTTGTTTGATAGTATCTATAAACGTGTTGAGGAAATTGAAATCCCTTTAAAGGAAATGACTATTGTTTTTGATAGGGGAATGAACTCAACAGATAACATCGAACAGGTTTTAGATAAAATGCACGTTGTTGGAGCTTTACCCACCTCTATGTGTAAAGATTTGTATCAGATTCCTCTGTCTGATTATGAAGAAGAGTGGGAGAACGGAAAAAAGAACATCGTCAAAGCTCATCGCATAAAAGGAACCTGGTATGAAAAGGAGTTCACTGGAACAATAAAGTATAGTGAAACTACAAAACGAAAACAAATGCACGAGTGGGAAACAAAAAAAGCCGTCATCCTGGAGAAGATTAAAGAACTAAGATCAAAGCTTAACAATAAAGGAAAAGGAAGAAAAAGAACAGCAAAAGGGCTCATGAACCGTGTTGTTGACATAATCTCAAAGCAGTATAGAGGACTCTTCGATTACAACATTATTGAAAATGAAGGGGAATTACAACTCTATTTCAATTTGAATGAAACTCGGGAAAAGGAGTTTCTTTTAGGGATGGGGAAGACTGTTGTGTTTACTGATAAAGAGGAACTTACAACAAAAGAAATTGTGGAAATGTATGATTCCCGAAATATAATTGAAGACGACATAAAATGGTTAAAAGACAAGTTACTGATACCGATAAAACCGGTGTTTGCCAGAAAGGATGTGAAGATAAGAGCTCATGTGTTTCTCTGTGTAATGGGGCTACTACTCTACAATTATCTACTTCATTTGATTGATGATCAGGAATTAACAATTCAAATGTTGTCCAACAATCTCGAAAAAATAAGGATGGGATTGGTTCATAATAGAAAAGGAGAGAAAAATGCAGAGTTTGTTATCGAAGAAATGAACAAAGAAACTGCTGAAATCTTTGCAAAACTTCAACTTGGGAAATATATCCCAAGTTGATTTGTAAAACTTAATTAATTTTTTATTAGACTTCAAATTATCGTAGCCAGAAGCCTTTATTTTTTAATATCTTAGAAACTCCTGTATAAACCTCTATGATTTTGATTAACGTTTTCCATTTTTTCCGAGATTTCTGTAGAGCTACGAATGAGTATTCTTTGGGTTATGCAGATGGACTTATTATTCTGGATGAAAGTTCAGTGAAAAGTAATTCTTTTTGGCAAGAACTATATTTTGAACGGGTTGACTTTGTTTTGGGAAATTCTTATCAAATTAATATGTTTTTTTGGGAGTTTAGTTAATAAAGTTTTTTTAGTTCAAATACATTTAGTAACACTATTATAGTTTTAAGTAATAACACGTAGGCGTTATTAGTATCATTATTCCTATTGCAGGTGATTAAGCAGGTTAATTCACAAAATAGGTGTTCTTTGATGGAGAAAAAAAAGTTATTATTTCCTATTTTCCTGATAGCCCTGATTTTAATGACAGCGGGCTGTACTAATAAGGACAGTGCTCAGGCAGGGACATCGGCTGAAAACAGTTCTGATCAGACCGGGGCATTGGTTGAGAACCCTTCCAACGGATCAAAGTATGTGAATGTTGTTAATCTAAGTGGAGGAGATTGTGGCTATCCACAGCCATTTACGATATATCCGAGGGGTCCTGGGTCATCAAAAGTTGGAATGATCTTTGACAGTCTGTTCGAAAGGGATGAAAAAGGTATAATTCCCTGGCTGGCTGAAAGCTGGGATGTCAATTCAAATGGAACAGAATATACAGTTTATCTCCGTGACGGTGTCAACTGGAGCGATGGAGTGCCTTTTACAGCAAATGATGTTAAATTTACTTTCGATTATGAGC
>Ga0268360_1001544_pt1 | contig 22953 bp, 26 predicted proteins | sample BioMet11_FD_192465 | JGI IMG/M metagenome (GOLD analysis project Ga0268360, IMG submission 192465) | Sewage microbial communities from Oakland, California, United States - Biofuel 11 (Illumina Assembly) | ecosystem: Engineered > Wastewater > Sewage > Unclassified | place: USA: California... | reverse complement strand
CCCTACTGCAATTTATGAAAGAAAAGGGATGGCCGATCATTTCATCAATCCTTTTGATGGATCAATCGGTGATTCCACAGAATATTGGACTTTTTGACTGAAAATCACCAAATTGGAGGTTAAGCCAGTGCTGATTTAACGCCGGAGTACCAAATCCTGTACAGCAGAAATGATATACATCACTACCATATAGGTAAGAGGTGATATCTATGCTTGATCAAGGATTTATGAATACTCTGTCTCCAGTTGAACTGCAATTCTTCCAATCATATGCTTATAAACTGATTCAGGAAAAGGTTACAGCGGAAACACAGAACTACGAGAACCTGACTGGTTCTATATGTGAATGCCCAGCCTGCCATTGCCGGTATATCAGGAAGAATGGGACAAAGAATCATAGACAGCGGTATGAATGCAAGAACAAAGACTGCAAACATCGTTTCTTCACAGTTACAACAGGAACATTCTTCTACCATTCTAAAAGTCCATACCATACGTGGCTTGCATTTCTTGGATGCGAACTGAATCATTTGACTCTGGAACAAGAAGCAGTAGTGATTGGCAGAACAGTGACGACTTGTTTCAATATGCGGCATACTCTTTATTCTGCTGTTTCTAAAAAAGTGATGTCCATCAGGCTTTCAGGGATCACTGAACTGGATGCCACATACACCAAGATCAATCTGAAAGGTACAAAGACAAAGAATATGCCGCGCATTTCAAAGGAAAGAGGAAAGCACAAGACAAGCCTGCTTAGCAAGAACCTTGCCGGTGTAAGCCATCATAAAGTGTGCATTATTACAGCTATGGATGAACACGACAACATCCTTTATAGAATTGGCGGACTCGGCAATGAATCAACAGACAAATATATGAAGTACAAGAAAAACCTTAAAAATGCGGACAAGATCATATCCGATTCCTCAAAAAGCATCAGACAGTTCGCCGAAACCTGCCATATAACAAATGATCAGATACCCTGTATTGCCGGTGAGCAGCACTACACGACAAAGGAAGGAGATTCGCTGGGCGATGTAAATGAGCTGCATACAGAGCTCAAAAATCTCATGCGGAAATACCATGGAATCAGTACACGTCATCTTCAGGGATATTTAGATTGGATCACAATATGCAAGGATCTGAAGTATACGACAGAAGCAAAGAGAAGATCCTACGTTGTATATATGGACACAGCATTTCTAAAACAAATGTTAACTACATTAAATATCTGCTCGCAGCCTCAGCCAGTATCTTTATATGATGCATATTCTGAGTATCATTATGGGATCTTCGGAGATTTTAATCAAAATCAGCACTTATCTTGAAAAGAGCGAAAAATTATCATTGAATACTGAATTTGTAGAAGAAGACAAAGATAGAAAATCTGAGCATTATTCTGACTTCGGCTTTATGACATTAGGATTTGTTGTGGAGGCGATTACTAATGAAAGCATGGACGAATATGCTAAGAAAAACATTTATGAGCCATTGGGAATGAAACACACAACATATTTGCCACTGGATAATGGTTTTACAAAAGAAGATATTGCTGCAACATCTTTAGGCAATCCTTATGAATATAAAATGATAGATGAAAAAGATTATCCTGATTTTGGTTATGATTGCACAAAAGATCAAGCAGCCTTTGAACAATTTAATGGGTGGAGAAAGTATACTTTAATTGGTGAAGCAAATGATGGAAATGCTGCAATGGGCGGTAATGGTGTTGCAGGGCATGCGGGCTTATTTTCTACTGCTTCGGATTTAGCTATATTATCACAAGCAATGCTGAATGGCGGAGAGTACAATGGTGTGAAATTGTATGATAAAGATACAATTGACATGTTTACAACGCAGCATACAGATACTGGTAAGGAATCTGAAGAGTTTGGATATTGCTTTAAACTTGATCAAATCTGGATGGGAGATTCTGCAACAATTCATGCATATGGACATGATGGATTCACTGGCACAACCGTTGCTATTGACCCTGACAATAACTTAAGTATTATTGTTCTTACTAATAAAATGCAAGGCGGATTTAGAAAAGGTGATGGGCAGAATCCAAATTATTATTGGAATTCAAATGTAATGGCAAAACAAATTGCAAATGCAATTCGCTCAGAATTAAATATATAGGAATAAAGAGTTATATGGAGAAGATGCAATGTCGGAATATATGTTGAAGAATGATGATGTTACGGTTACTGTGAATGAATTTGCATCAGAAATCCATAGCTTCAAAGACAATTTAAATGGCATCGAATATATGTGGCAGGGAGATGCTAAATATTGGTCTGGGCGCAATCCAACGTTGTTTCCAGTAGTGGGATCTACCTGGGATAAAAAACTTCATATTAACGGGAAAGAGTACACTATTGGAAACCATGGATTCGTCAGGCACAGTATGTTTACGTGTGTGAAGCATGATAAAGAACATTTAGTTATGCGGCTTACAGACAATAGCGAAACAGAAAAACAGTATCCATATGCATTTACGATGAATATTACTTATACCTTAAATAAAAGGACATTGAAGATTCATTACGAAATCATAAATGATTATAACAGCAAGCTGCCTTTCAGCTTTGGCCTCCACCCAGCATTTAACTGTCCGATAGATCCAGATAAGGAATTTTCAGATTATCACATAGAAACGAATCAGCCGGAAACGATTGAACTGAACAGCGGAGAAAAGAAGATCAGTACCATTATTCCTTTGAACCGTGATTCACTGCGTAAAACAATGATCATTACGAATCCAAAAAGTACCGAAGTTTCATTGACGGATGGCAGGCACAGCGTGACGGTGCATTTTCGAGGGTATGAATGGCTTGCGTTTTGGAGCCCGGATACACCATTTGTATGCATTGAACCATGGCACGGTCATGATGATTTTATGAGAATAAATGTTCCTTTTGAAAAACGGGAAGGAACAATTCTGCTGGCACCAGAGCATACCTGGGAAACTGATTATGCAATTGAGATAGACTGAAAGGAGAATACATTTTGTTTAATGTAATAATTAAAAAGAATAGTGACGAAGTTGGCAGCAAAGCATTTAAGATAATGAAGGATGTTGTGAAATCAAATCGGAGACCGGTATTAGGACTTGCAACTGGTTCCTCACCTGTAGGATTGTACAAGAAGATGATTGCAGATCATATAGTAAATGGTACATCGTACAAAAGATGTGTGACATTCAATCTAGATGAGTATGTTGGTCTGCCGGCAGACCACGCTCAGAGTTATTACACATTTATGCATGAGAATCTTTTCTCGGGCATTGATGTACTGGAAGAGAATATTCATATCCCAAATGGAAATGCGAAAGATGAAGCATCAGCCTGCCGGGAATATGAAGATGAACTAAAAAAGTATGAAGTTGATATTCAAATATTAGGAATTGGTTCCGATGGTCATATTGCATTCAATGAACCAGGGACTCCATTTGAATCTGAAACACACTTGATGAAGCTGACAGAACAGACAAGAAAAGACAATGCTAGATTCTTTGGAGGAGATATAGAAAAAGTTCCTTCAGAAGCTATTACTCAAGGCTTGGCATCTATCATGAGGTCGAAGAAAATCGTACTGATTGCGACGGGAAAGAATAAAGCAGATGCTGTATACAATATGATTCACGGCCCAAAGACAACCGCATGTCCTGCATCTGTTCTTCAGAATCATCAAGATGTAACAGTCATATTAGATGAAGATGCTGCAGAAAAGCTATGAAAAACCAATCTATTATGTGATTTTTAAACATATTCTTGGTGAGAACTAATACTTAATGTGTTTGGTGATTAGCTCAATCATGCCTTTGAAATATATAAAAGTTGTTTATGATTGTCGGAATGTCAATTGATGAAGGTGGAAAAATGTTGTAACCTTTAGTCAGAGGTGTATTTAATCTACAAAGGAAAATACTATGGACTATCAAAAACAACTTCTTAGTAAAAATGGATACGCAATTGTAAAATTATCACAAGAATTTTTGCGATACAGTATTGGTGATCGCATTCCAACAGTAAGCCAATTAACAGATAAATTGGAGATAGCTAGAGGGACGATTGAAACGGCAATGAAGACTCTTCAATCAAATGACGCTTTATATATTGAATCACGGGGCCATCTTGGCTCGTATTTAACAAAGAAAAATACGCATATTCTTTTACAGTATGCCGGAATCAATTCTTTAGTGGGAGCAATGCCTCTTCCGTATTCAAAAAAATATGAAGGTTTGGCTACGGGCCTAATTTCTGCTGCAGATAATAGTTACAGTATTCCAATTACACTTGGATACATGCGTGGCGCTAAGAATCGGATAGCTATGGTAACAGAAAAAAGATACGATTTTGCGGTTGTGTCAAAATATGCTGCGAAAGAGTTTACTAAGCAATACGGGAAAATTATGGTTGTTAAAGAATTTGGCCCACATACCTATTGCTCAGAACATGTTATTATTTTTCATGATCCAAAAGAGAATTCAATCCGCTCAGGAATGAAGATTGGCATTGATTCTGATTCTATCGATCAGAAGAATATGACAGAAAGAGTATGTAAAGGGAAAAATGTGTCCTTTATACCAGTGCAATATAGTACGCTATTAGAAAGAGTTATTGATGGTGACTTGGACGCTACGGTTTGGAATAAGGATGAAATCATTGATAAGGTATCATCTATTAAATACAAAGAAATTAAGCATACCGATGATGATGATACAGCTGCAGTGATTGTGACGAGCTCAGATCGTCCAGAAATCTCTTTGCTGTTGAAAGAAATAATCAATGTAGATACAGTTTTGAATATTCAGAAACTAATAACAGAAGGTAAGATTACACCGAGTTCTTAAGGTAATTAAACCACATAATTTAATAGTCGTAGTATATTGACAGATATACTAGTAAGAATGTATTATATATTCATAATACAGAATACTGTATATTGAATGAATGAGGGGAAATCATGTTAAAAGAACGAATTGATATCTTACTGCAGGGCCAGGTTATTTCACCGGAAGTAGCAGAATACAGTATGAAAGTAATTGATCTTCTGGCAGATGGAAATTACGACGAAGCAAAGATGGAAATGTTTACTACACATCTTGCAATGGCGACAGAGCGAGTAAAAAAGAATGAACCAGTAGAATCACTTGATGACAGTATTTGGCAACAGATATCAACTGATCGATGCTATGACAAGGCAGCAAATATATTTGATAAGATTGTCTCAATTTGTCCGGTTGTTTATCCGGAAGGTGAAAGAAAGTTCCTGATGATGCATTTATGCAGTCTGCTTCAGGACAAGGAGGATTGAACATGTTAAGAATTGTTGTCGGCGGCCAGATCATGAAAAGCGAAATTTTTGATTTTATTGAAAAGTACTATGGGAAAGGAAATGTCGAACTTGCAGTGAAAAATGATTTAGATGCTGTTATGGCAATGAAGGCAGGACAGTTCGATTATTACATTGGTGCTTGCAATACTGGCGGAGGAGGCGCATTGGCAATGGCGATTGCATTGCTCGGTCCTTCGAAGTGTCAGACTATCTCAATGCCTGGAAAGATATTCTCTGATGAAGATATTCAAAAAGCAGTTGATTCAGGCAAAATCGCATTTGGCTTCACAGCCCAGCATATGGAAAATGTTCTTCCGGTATGGCTGAAGGCTATCGACGCAAAGAACGTCGGATAAAAGAAAGGGAATAGAAATATGAGCTACATTATTCTAGCTGCGATTGGTGCATTAGCTTCAATCATGGCAAACAAGGGCATCGCAGTATTCAACGACGGGTTCCGCCCGATTGTTCCACAGTACTTCAATGGAACAATCAACCGTAAAGAATTGGCGGCAATGAGTTTCGCAATCAGTTTTGGTTTAGTTATTGGTTTCGGTATTCCAACTTCAATTGCAGCATCAATCATTCTGATTCACTGTATTTTATTGACAACTGATATTATCGGCACATGGTGCCCAGATAACATGGTTGGTACAATCCTTGCAGGAGTCATCGGTGCTGTCTACGGTGTAGGTATTCTGGTCGGCTTACAGTTCATCGTTACACTGTTCGGCTATTTACCTTACAACTTCTTAACTGCATTAGGTTCTGTATCTACATATGTCACAGCTGCATTTGCTATCTTCCCAGCAGTTGCTGTAGCTTATCAGCACGGCTTTAAAGAAGGATGCATTACAGCAGCAATTACATTAGCTGTTTACTACTTCGTTGTAAAGTTCGGTACATTTGCCATGGGTACTGCAAAGGTCTCTCTGAATGGCTTTGGTATGGCAATGCTTGCAGGTATGATCTGCATGATTGTCTTTGCAGCAAAGGTAAAGAAAGAGGATGGCGCAGGTGCTAACGAAGCACTTGTTACAACATTCTCTGATAAGGTTTCTAGAATTCGTAAGAATTGGTTCCTGCTTGCTATTATGGGTGCTCTGATTGCTGCTGCAACAAGTATGTCATTAGTTGCCGGTGATCCTACATCTCTTGCCTTGGTGGCAAAGGAAGCATACAGCGATGCAGCAATTGCCGCATTTGCTAGAGCTATCGGATTTGTTCCACTGGTCTTCACAACAGCAATCGTAACTGGTGTTTATGGGCCTGTTGGATGCACATTCGTCTTTGTTATCGGCTTAGCACTTCATGGCAATCCAATTGTTGCTGCCATCTGTGGTGCTGCAGTTATGGTTGTTGAACTTGCATTGATCAATGTATTTGCTAAGGGCATGGATAAATTCCCTGGCATGAAGGATATGGGTGAGCATATCCGTACTTCAATGAATAAAGTCCTGGAAGTCGCTCTGCTTGTCGGCGGTGTTGTTGCTGCTGAAGCAATGGCTGCTGCATTCACAGGAATCACAGGTTCTGGTGCATTGTTTGTTGTAGCCTGCTGGCTGCTCAATAAGAAGTCTAAGAAACCGGTTGTTGATCTGGCTGTCGGTCCGATTGCCTGCATCGCATATGGTATTCTTCTGAATCTCTTACTGATTGTCAATTTAATTGCGCTTGCTCCTGTTAAGTAATTCTAAGTTATTGTTTGAAAGGAACGGCAGGAAACTGCCGTTCCATCCATTTTAAAAAGGAAATGAATATGACCCATGAAGAAATGAATCAATTAGCACGATTGAATCCATATCATTCCGTTGAACATATTTTACCGGTAGACAACGCATCCAATGATACTTTGTTTCTAGGTATAAAAAATACGGTACAGATACCTGAAAGTTTGATTAAACATTTAGAGAAAACAGGAAGATACTGCAGACATACTGTTGATTGCATGGCATTAGCTGGAAGAGCTGTTGACTTGAACATTCAGAACCCTATTACCGCTCATCCAATGACTGGCTCAAGCAGCGGTACAGCGGTCAACGTACTGATTGGCATGAATGATATTGGAATTGGCACTGACGGAGGCGGTTCTGTATTAGCTCCTGCTATGTCAGTGAATCTATTTGGATTTATTTCTTCATTGATTGAACGTGAATCTCTTGATTTCTATACAAAGAAATCAACAGACAATATTCCTTTTTCACCATCTATTGGTTTTATCACAAATGATTATCAAAAAATGGTACAGGTCATCAGTGATACCATTGAGTTAAAATATCCAGAAAAGATGAATCAGCAGATATTTGCGTCAGAAGGAGATACACATGAGTATCCATATGACGTAAAACGAATACAATTTGCGAATGTCTATGGCACAAGAGCAGAAGGAATACAATTTCTTGCAGATTCATTAAAGGAATGTGCTTTCTTGATTTCCTATGAAGGACCTGTTGACTTGCTTGGTATGGGAGACTCTATCTTCGGACACTTTGATCCACTTACCAAGAAGATCCAAATGGCATCTGGGAAAGGATTGGTGCGCGTTGTGAACATGGTCAAAGCAACAGCACTGTGCATTCCAGATACTGCGTTAGGCTGTGGCTTTGTATGTATCTGTGAATCCAAACCTGAGAAAATCAGCTGGATGCTGCAGGAAGCAGCAAAACTAGTTACAGCATCAGATCAATTAATTGAAACGTATTTCCGTACATTTGGAAATTATACAAAAGAAGGGTTTAAGGACTAAAGAAATGGAATTTGAAAATATTACATATTCACATGAGCACATGGTCATTGATCTGACAAAAGGGAAAAATGATCCAGACTGTTATTTGAATGTTTATGAAGATGCTCTGGATGAATTCAAAGGATTGTACAAAAAGGGTGTCCGCCGTATTGTAGATTGTTCCAACAGAGGAATGGGTGTTGACTGGGAAACAAATAAGAAAATAACAGCAGAAACAGGAATTGAAATCATCAATTCAACAGGCTTTTATAAAGATCCATTTCTTCCTGAATATGTTCCTGAGAAGTCTGTGACAGAATTGTCTGAGATCATGATTGATGATATTCATCATGGTGCTAAAGTGATCGGTGAAATCGGCACTAGTAAAAATGAATGGACAGAAAATGAACATAAGGTATTTGAGGCTGGTGTGCTTGCACAGCGGCAGACAAATGCAGTTATGATAACTCATACAACTCTAGGTACATTAATGAAGGAACAGGTTCAATTCTTTGAAGAAAATCAGGTGAATTTGAAAAAGGTAATTATCAGCCACGTTGCACTGGCAAATGATCTTGGCTCAATTGAAGATATTCTGCATGCTGGTGTCAATGTTGCATTTGATACAATCGGCAAGATCAAGTATCTGCCGGATGAAGACAGAATCAGATTCATGAAGTACTTAATTGAACATGGATATGAAAAACAGCTTCTCATGTCAATGGACTTTACAAGAAAGAGTCATTTAAAGAAGAATGGCGGACCAGGTTATGCATACCTGATTGATACTTTTGTGCCTGAGCTGCTGCAGGCAGGTATTACAGAAGATTCACTAAGACAAATAATGTGTAAGAACTTCACAGAAATCATGGAGGCATAATATGAAAACATATCCATTAAAATCAATCTCTTTAGAGGAAGCTAAGAAAAAGCAGTTCCGTATGGTTGATGAAATTACCAAGGAATTCTCTGGCGCAGATTTTTTAAGCACAGGTGATCTTGGCGTTGTAAGAGGATTAAATAAACCAGTATATGCTGGGAAAGTAGAAAGAGTTGTTGCATCGTTCTTTCATGCAGAGAAAGCACTTCTGGTAACAGGTTCTGGCACAGGCGCTATTCGCTGGGGTCTGATGGCGATGATGAAACCTGGCTCTACATTATTGGTTCATTCAGCGGCAATCTATCCAACAACACAAGTGACGATAGACGGTATGGCTCTGCGTATAGTAAGAGCAGACTTCAATCATTTAGATGACATTACAAAAGTCATGAAAAAGCATCCTGAAATTGAAGGAGCACTTGTACAATATACAAGACAGTCGTTAACAGATAAGTATGATATGAAAAAAGTCATCCAGTGTATTAAATCTTGCCGTGATATTCCTGTAATCACGGATGATAATTACGCTGTAATGAAAGTTAATAAAATCGGTGTTGAGTTAGGCGCAGACGTTTCAGCTTTTTCTTGTTTTAAACTGCTTGGACCTGAAGGAGTTGGCCTGATTGTTGGTAAAGCATCTATTATTGATGCCATTGAAAAAATGAATTATTCAGGCGGCAGTAAAGTGCAGGGTTGGCAGGCAATGGAAGTTCTGCGCGGATTAGTCTATGCACCGGTTTCTTTAGCAATTCAGGCAGAAGTGAATGAGGAATTAGTCAAGCGTTTGAAGAGTGATGGAATACCTGAAATCAAGAATGCTTTCTTAGCAAATTCTCAATCAAAAGTCCTGCTTGTTGAATTCAAAGAAAATATTGCCCGTGAAGTTTTGAAAGAAGCAGAAAAGCGCGGAGGACTGCCAAATCCAGTTGGTGCAGAATCAAAGTATGAAGCAGTTCCTATGTTTTACCGTGTTTCAGGAACGTTCCTAAAAACAGATCCAACCTTGGAAGATAGAATGATCCGTATTAATCCAAATAGAGCTGGCGCAGATACAATCATTCGTATCTTGAAGGAAAGTATCAAGGAGGCTAAGGCATGTTCCTCCAAAAAGTAATAGAAAAAGATTCTGAACTAATCAATACAGTGTTTGCGTATCATCAAAGGGGATTGATCCTCCCGGATACATATGTTGTTGATATGGATTCTCTGCTGAGCAATGCAAGGATTATCAAAAATAGAGCAGATCAGGAACACATAGATTTATATTTTATGCTCAAGCAGTTAGGCAGAAATCCGGAAATAGCTAAAAGATTGATAGAAATTGGCTATAAAGGTGCTGTCGTTGTTGACTGGAAAGAAGCACAGGTCATGATGGCACATCAGATACCAATTGCCAATGTGGGTCATTTAGTACAGCCTCCGACAGCGATGGTACAGCAATTGGTTGATTACGGATGCGAATATTTTACCGTGTATTCATTGGAGAAAATTGAACAGATCAATCAAGCTGCTAAAAAGTCAGGGAAGATCCAGAAGATCCTTCTGCGTGTCACAGATGATGCAGATATGATCTATAGCGGACAGACAGCAGGCTTCAGTCTTGCCGAAATTCCTTCATTAAATGACAAAGTAAAGCAATTGAAGAATGTCATTATCGCTGGTGTAACTTCTTTCCCTTGTTTTTTATATTCTGAAGATACAAAGGATATTGAAGCAACAAACAATTTAAATACACTGTTGGAAGCTAAGAAGATATTAGAGTCATTAGGCTACCAGGACTTAAACATCAATACACCGAGTACTACATGCAGCAGGACTTTAAAAAAAATGGCAGAATCTGGATCAACAAGCGGTGAACCCGGTCATGGATTGACTGGCACAACACCACTGCATGCATCTACAGATTGTGCTGAGATTCCATGCGTTGTGTATTTGAGCGAAGTTTCTCATAACTTTGAAAAGCATGCTTATATCTTTGGCGGCGGCAATTATCGCCGCGGGCATATTCAAAATGCTTTAGTAATGCCATTTATCAATGATTCACAGTACGCAAAAGTAGAATCACCAAATCTAGACAGCATTGATTATCATTTTGGACTCGACAGAGAATTTCCAGTCGGAAGTACAGTTATTATGGCTTTCCGGTTCCAGATCTTTGTGACAAGAAGTGATGTATGTCTGATTGAAGGAATACATCAAGGAAATCCACATATTATCGGACTGTACAGCAGCCTGGGAGAGGCAAAGAAATGAATGGACGTTTTATTGTAATTGTATTAGATGGTTTTGGTGTTGGTGCTATGCCTGATGCCGCAACAGCACGGCCAGGTGATGAAAAGGCAAATACTTTAAGAAGTATTTTAAAAGATCAGCCGAATTTGAAACTTCCTACATTGGAAAAGTTAGGCTTGATGAATGCATACGGCAGTGAAAGCGAATGTATGAAGTTTGTGCCACATGCAAATTATGGCCGCAGTGAATTGATGCATTTCGGTGCAGATACTTTCATGGGCCATCAGGAAATCATGGGCACACTGCCAAAAAAGCCGGATGTTCATCCATTTCAGCAGAAGGTTGATATTGTTGCGGAACATTTAAAGAAGGCTGGGCATAAGGTACAAATCATTGAAAAACAGGGACTGCGCTATGTTCTTGCGGATGATTATGTTACCGTAGCAGACAATTTGGAAGCAGACCTTGGAATGTGCTATAACGTGACAGCACCGCTGGACTATATTTCTTTTGAAAAGGAATATGAGATTGCAGAATGTGTGCGCGAAGTCGTGACTGTTGGCCGTGTCATCGTGTTTGGCGGAACAGGAAATAACATGCAGGATCTTTGGAATGCTGAAGAGATTCGACAGGGAAAGTTCATTGGAATTGCTTCAGCGAAATCAAAGTCATATATGCAGGGATACCAATGCCGCCATTTGGGTTACGGTGTCGACAAAAATGTACAGGCACCTACGATTTTGACGAATGCCGGAATTCCTGTAACATTGATTGGCAAAGTTGCTGACATTGTTGCCAATGATAACGGAAAATCTATTTCGTGTGTACCTACACCGGAAGTGATGGACATTACACTGAAGGCTGTAAAGGAAATGTCGTATGGCTTCATTTGTACGAATGTACAGGAAACAGATCTGGCCGGTCATTCACAAGATAGTTCGAGATATGCTGAAGTTCTTTTACAGGCAGATGCTGGGCTTGCAAGAATACTGCCATTACTGAATGAGAATGATGTATTGATTGTTCAGGCAGACCATGGTAATGATCCAGATATAGGCACCAGTAAGCATACAAGAGAATGTGTTCCATTACTGATCTATCGCAAGGGTCTACAGGATGCACATGTTGGCACACGTAAAACCATGTCAGACGTCGGCGCAACTTGCTGTGATTATTTCAATCAAAAGAGTCCGGAGAATGGGACATCATTTCTTCAGATCATCGGTGGAAGACCGCAAAATAAGTGAATTGATCAGGCAGGGGAATCCCTGCCTTGTTTTATGTTGTATACTAAACGCTGAAGGAAAGACTATGTATAAAAAAGAAACGAATTTCAGAGACTTGGGCGGACTGATTGGTGCAGATGGAAGAAGGATTAAAAAGGGTCTGTTCTATCGCAGTGCCAGTCCAGTATATATGGATGATTTGGAGATAGAAGAGTTGAAATCTTTGAGGCTGTACGAAATCCTTGATTTACGTACTTCATATGAAGTTGAAATAAAGCCAGATCCAGTTTTGCCAGGAGTGCAATATAAACGAATCAGTGGTATGAGAGATGCAGCGGGTAATGGAATTGATTACTCACCAGAAGGTATTCATAGACTGCAGATGCAGAAAGAATGTGAACAATTAGGCTTAGAAGAATATATGCGTCAAATCTATCAGAATATGATGTTTGGCAATAAAGCATTTATGCATGTCTTAGATCTAATTCGACAGGAACATTTACCTGTTCTGTTTCATTGCGCTACAGGGAAAGACAGAACTGGCGCTGTTGCAATGATTTTATTGCTGGCATTAGGTGTCTCTGAAGAAGATATTATGAAAGATTATCTGGCTTCCAATGAATCCTTTATTGGAAAAATCAAACTGGCAGAAACCATCCATGCCGAAGAGCTTCGTAAAGATCCATCTTATAGAGACATTCTGTTGGCAGAAAATGGGGTTTTGCCATCAAATGGCAGATTGCTGCTGAACAGTATAAAAGAACGTTACAATAATTTGAATGAATACTTGAAAATAGAGTACAATCTGAATCAAAATGATATTGCGGAGATTCGCAATAGACTATTACAAAACTGATTCGTTTTTATAGAAATATAAGAATGTATACAAAGGTGTATTGAGAATGCTCCGGGAACAATTGAGTGGGAATAGTTCATTTTTCATGGAGCGAGAAGACTATATGCATGCTGAACAAGTAATGAAAACAATTGGTCAATGCAAAGCTGAAGAGCTCAAGTTCATTGCAAATAGTAGCTATGATTCCATTGCTTTGAAAGGGCACCACTACCAAGAAGAATTACTGAATCGAATCACAAAGAAGGATTATGAACCGCAAAAAGGATATTACGAACTTATCCTTAGCTATATCTATTTGAACATGCATGATCAGACAAATGCAGTGAAGTATAAAGAATATAGTGAACAGGATATAAAGAATACACAGAATGTCATGCAGGTAATTGACCAGAAATAAAAAGTAGTTCATTGCGAACTGCTTTCGTTTAAAATCCGATTCATTTTGTCAGTCAATAGCATGACAAATGTAATTTGAGCAAAGTTTGATTCAATTTCATACGGGTAGTTCAGCGAATGCCAAGTAGGCATGACGACATTCTCATTCACTTTATTCGAAAATGGATGCCGTGCGGTATTAGAAACAAGCACCATGTACGGCAAATTTTCTTCTGGCGTATCATCGACTAATGAGAAGAAGTCAGCGTGGCTGGCATTATAGGCAGAAAATAGAACAACCATATCATTTTTACCAATGACATGAAGATATTCAATTTCTTTTGATGGAATCATGTAAAATGCTTTTTGACGGTAGGTTGTCAGTCGCAATGCAAGTAATGACGCGGCAATGTCGCTGGCACCATAGCCAGAGACATAAACAGTATCAGCATGGATGATTTTCTTCGCTAATGCTTCCAGGGTATCAGGCGTAATGATTTGACCAATTCTCCTGACAAAATCAGAAAGATAGTAACTGAAGTCCTGCGAGGATTCAACACCTTGTACTTCGGGCGGTCTGTTGTATGCAGCTACCGCCATAGACATACGGAAATCCGAGAAACCGGTATAGCCTAGCTTCTGACAAAATCGGCTAATGGCACTTTGTGATATATCATATCTGGCCGCAATTCCATCGGCTGTTGAAGCTGTAAATGAATACGGATCATTCTTAATAATCTCATACACTTTCATTTCCTTAGGGGTGAAAGTGCTTTTCTTTTCTTCCATTTCTTCCCAAATATTCATAGAGATGCCTCCTTTGATATTATATGATTCAGCGAATGAATGATTCATTCATTATGCTTATTATCATATATTTGGTAATGAAATTACAGTCATTTGATATAAAAAATGCCTTAAAAAAGCCAAATATTCTTAATTTTCAAAATTTATTGAATGAATTATTCAAAAAAGTGTTGAATGAATCATTCATTCGTGCTAAAGTTCAGTGGTGAGATGTAAGCGCTTTAGTCTTTAGACTCAGAATTTCAATCGATGGGAATTCTGAACAAGCGAAAGAAGGTGACTCTGATTAACAGCATTATGTTCACGAGTGAAAAGATATCCGACAGGATATTACGAATTCGGGACGGCAGCGATGTTTGCGAATATTTGGTTCTAGGTGAGAAGAGAGCCGCATTAATCGATACGGGATATGGTATTGGCAATTTGAAGGGATATGTTGAATCGCTGACAGATAAGCCATACGACGTATTTGTGACTCACGGACATGTGGATCATGCATCCGGTACAGCTCAATTCAGCAGTGTGTATATGAACCATGAAGATCTTGATCTATACAAAGAACATACAACCATTGATTTTCGAAAAAAAATATTAGCAGATAGCATTGGAAATTTTGCAGATACTGAATTTATCGCACAGCGTACTGAACCACTCAAGGAGTTAAAGGATGGCATGGTGGCAGATCTTGGCGGCGTGAGCTTGAAGTTTATTCAAGTCCCAGGACATACCCATGGAATGATGGTCCCTATTTGTATTGAAGAAAGAACGGCGTTCTTTGGAGATGCATGTGGTGTCGGTGTACTGCTGATGTTGGAAGAGTCGCTGACGGTTGAAAAGTATTTGGCAAGTTTAAAGAAGCTTCAGAGTTATGAACCACTCTATGATAAAGTCCTCAGACAGCATGGCAGCTGTGAATCAACGCTACATGTATTAGAGGACAATATTGAGAACTGTGAAAAGATCCTTGCTGGAACCGATGCACATATCTCATCAAAGATGATGGGCCATGTCTGTTACTGGGCATGTCCTGTGAATGAAAATGGGCTTCGAACGGACGGCAGGGAAGGAAACATTCGCTATACTGAGGATCACATTCGCTGATCCTTGCGGCAAAGTAAAAGGAGATATTGAATATGAAAGCTGATGGATTTATTGGATTCCGTGTAGATGATCGAATGATTCATGGTATTGTTGCCACACAATGGGTACCACAATTAAAAGCCACTCGTGCAATGGTAATTGATAATGCTGCATCAACAAATGAAATCATGCGGCAGTCAATGAAAATGGCTTGTCCTGCCGGAGTTGCGTTGTCGGTTATTGATATCGATAAGGCAGTTGCAAATATCTCCGTACAGAAATACGCATCACAAAAAGTCTTCTGCGTGTTCCGCTCAATTGAAACCGCATATAAAATGTGGAAGGCTGGTGTTGAGATTCCAGCACTCAATTTAGGAGATATCACACAGAACAGCGGAGAAACCACAGTACTAGGAAAAACAGTCCGCATCAATCCGGAAGAAAAGAAAATGCTGAAGGAAATGAATGATGCTGGCGTCAAAATCACAGTGCGTTTCTCTATCAGTGATCAAGAAATAAATGTAGCAGATTTACTGAAGTAATAATAAAAAATAGGAGGAGCAAAATTATGTTTACACCGCTTCAAATCATATTGTTAGCGTTGCTTGTAGGTGTTTATACATGGCAAAAGTATAATCTTCAAATGTTAATGTATGCCTCTGTAGTTTTAGTAGGTGTTATCACTGGTCTGATCATGGGAAATTTACAGGTTGGTATGGTCGTCGGCGGAACATTATGTTTGATGAGTCTTGGCCTGTTTGGCGCTGGTGGATCCAGTGTTCCAGAATACAGTGTTGGCTGTATTGCCGGTACTGCATTTGCAATTGCCATGAGGCAGTCTGGTCAGGAAGCTGTTACTACAGCTATGACAATTGGTATTCCAGTCGCTGCATTAGGTACTGAATTGGATGTACTTGGTAAGACTTCTGGTTCGTTCTTCGTCCACAAGATGGAAGCATGCTCAGATAAAAAAGACTGGAAAGGCATGGGCCGCTGGATGTGGGCTTCCCAGATTCCTTTCATTGGTTTATGGGTACTGCCAATGATCCTGCTGACAACGGTAGGTTCTACTTATGTGCAGAGCTTCATTAATGCAATCCCAGCTTGGCTAAATGGCGGCTTGACTGTAGCTTCTGGAATGCTTCCTGCATTAGGATTTGCAATTCTGCTGCACCAGCTCCCAATGAAGAAGTATGGTTACTTCATTCTGTTTGGATTCGTACTAGCTGCATATGCAAATCTGAGCATTCTCGCAATCGCTATGCTTGGCGTAATCGTCTGTGTATTCATCTATCAGATGAAGGAAGAGAACGACAAGCGTACTGCTGTTGCAACTGCTGAAGTTGGAGGAGATAACGAAGATGAGTGAGATTAGTGAAAAAGAGATCCAGGAAAATGAAGTAATCTTAACGAAGAAAGATTTGAAACAGGTTCTGACTCGTTATGTAATATCTCGTCAGACATGCTTCAACTATGAAACAATGCAGTCTGGACCATGGGTATGGTCAATGCATCCTGCAATGAAGAAGATCTACAATGATGATGATGTTCTGGCTGAAAAGTATAGAAGTTACTTCAAGTTCTTCAACTGTCATCCTTGGTTTGGCCAGCTGATTCTGATGTCCAACCTTGCAATTGAATCAACAAAGGTACAGGAATCAACAGAAACAGCATTGAACGTACGTACTTCTTTGATGGGACCTTTAGCAGGACTTGGTGATGCAATTGTTTGGGTATTGCTGCCAACAGTCACTGGTGCTATTGCTGGTTATCAGGCACAGAATGGCAGCCTTGTCGGTCTGCTGATTGCCTTATTGGTCAACATTGCATTGTGGTTCGTCTTCTGGAATCTTTCGTTCCCTGTCTACAAGCAGGGTGTTAGCTTCATTACTTCAAAAGCTGGCTCTTTGAGAAACCTGACAGAAGTATGTTCTATCCTTGGTATCATGATTCTTGGTGCCATGGTCGCTACAACAGTCAATGTAACATTCGCTGCTTCTTGGACAGTCGGTGATCTGACGCAGAATCTAAATGATCTGTTGAATACGATCATACCGCACTTTGGCAACGTATTGACAGTAGGTATCCTTTACTGGGCATTAGGAAAGCCTAAGATGAAGTCCAGTTATCTGATCTGGATTGTCATTATTGCAGCTATTGTTCTTGGCGGCATTGGTTTCCTTGGCTAAGTTGACGCAAAACGGAAGGCATCGGTTCATCCGGTGCCTTTCTTAAAATATTGAAACACGGAATATCAGGAGAAATCATGAAAATATTGTTAATCAGCCATGGAGATCTGGCAGCCGGAATGTGCAGTACAATCACGAATTTTTTTGGTGCATCTTCAGTCAGTTCTGCCTGTGTGACATTGGACCGAGGCACAGATGACCTTACCGATAAGATGGATGGTTATTTAAAGGAATGGGAGGGAGAGCAGGTCGTTATCTGTTCAGACCTTAAAGGCGGCAGTGCAAATCAGACGGCATATAAATATTTAGAGAGACCGAATACATATCTGATTTCAGGCATGAATCTTGCTTTGATTCTGCAGCTGATCATGGAACAGCAGGTCAGTGAAGAATCACTTCGGACAATGATTGACAGTGCAAAACAAGATATGGTCTTGATCAATGATCTTTATAACCAGGCTTCTTCCGAAAGTAATGAAGATGAGTAAGAACATATTAAAGGGTATTTAAGACAGGGGGATGATGTAAAGTGTCAGTTTTTGCGAATGTTACCATGAGATCAGTCATCCTGGATATGGATGTAAAAATACAATTGAGCCTGCCTGAAAACAGACATCAGACGGATGATTTGCAGGGCAGGAAGTATCCGATTCTATATATTCTTCATGGCTATAAGGAAGACTGCAGTACATGGATGAATTTTTCAACATTACCTCTTTTAACGAGAGATTTAGATTTAATTGTTTGTACAGTTTCAGAATCCAACGGTTTCTATATAAATCAAAGTTGCGGTTTTCGAACATTTGATTTTCTTACGAAAGAATTGCCAGTCAAATTGAAGAATTTTCTGCCAATCAGTGACCGCCGAGAAGATACGTATGTGATGGGTGAATCCATGGGAGGTTATGGCACACTTCGTTTAGCACTTGGGGCACCTGAGGTCTATGGACATGCATGCGTGCTTTCGGGCTGCCCAATGGATTATGACAGATTGACATCGCTTGATCCGAATCATCGGATGCATGCATATTTAGGCTCGAAGTCTGAATATGAACAAAGTGATAACAATATTTACAATTTGATTGATACGCTCAACCATAACAGCAGAAATAAACCAGAGATACAGTTGTACTGTGGTACAGAAGATCCGCTTTATCCAGACTGCAGAAAGTTCTCAGAATACATGCTTTCCAACGGCAAAGATTGGAAGTTTACTTCCAGCTTCTCCCATGGAAAACACGACTTCTATTTCTGGAACAGTGTTCTGCCAAAGGCCTTAAAAGGATTTGGATTTGATATAGATATCGTTGATGCAGCAATTTAAGAAGAAGGCGATATAGATGAAAATTGCAGAAGTCATCACAAGAGTAAAACAGTATCATAGAGGCATCTTCAAGGGTCAGAAGATTGATGAAAAAACAACCAGAGATCAAATCCTCTATGGAGATCCATCTTTAGAATGCACGGGAATTGTAACAACAATCTATGCATCTCCTGAAGTCATAAATAAAGCGGCTGAACAAGGTGCCAATCTGATCATCTGTCATGAAGCTTGTTTCTGGAATCATGGCGACCATACAGACTGGCTTCGTGAGGCCGGCAATACGACATTTGCAAAAAAGACGGAGTTACTAGATGAATATAAGATTACTGTATGGCGTGACCATGATTATATTCACAGCGGCATTCCAATGGAAGGCATGCCGGAAGGCTATACCGATGGTATCTTTTATGGCTTTGCGAAGGAGATTGGTTGGGACAAGTACATCATTAATGATCTTGCTAGACCAGTTCTGTACGAGATTCCTCAGACAACTGTGTCTGAGATTGCAGACAAGATGCTCAGAGCGTTCCATCTGACAGGTTTCAAAGTCATTGGAAATCAAAATGCAAAAGTGAATAAGGTGTGGATACCTGGACATATCATGGAAGGCAATCCACATTCTAATGAGATGATCTCATATATTCAGGATAATGACATTAATTTAATCCTGCCTCTTGAACTCATCGATTTTACAGTAACAGAATATGTAAGGGATAGTGCATTTCTTGGCGAGAACCGAGCAATTATCTCAATGGGTCATTTTAACTTGGAAGAGCCAGGGATGAGATATTTGTGTACCTATCTAAAAAATGCAATTGGACAGGATATCTCATGCACATTTATACAGGCCGGTGATATGTATCAATATATTATTCGATAAATAATCATTATTTAAAATGTGAAATTGATATTAAATGCCACTCGTATTGGAAAAGAGAAGAAATAATCTTTCTTCTCTTTTTGATTAAATCAAATCTAACGTTCCTTTGTTTTGATACTAGCACACTTTTAAATGTCATGAATAAAGGTGTTTTAGGTGTAAAACATGTTCCATTTCCAAGGCAATTATTATATGCGATGAAGAATAGAGCATAAGTATGAATTAAGGAAAGTACTCAATCATCTCTACTAACGAAGACACTCGATCATACCTGAGAATCAATTTCTTTTATACTGCATTTGATGCTCTGTTTTTTAGTTCTTTTTGATTCAGTATTACATATCCTTTTACCGTTTTTGCCAATATTCTTTCTTTGCATAATTGATCCAATAATCGGAATAAATGTCTATAGCTTACACCAATGGTTGAGGAAACATCACTCATGACATCACGAAACATTCCGTTTGTTGTATGATTTACAATATAAAAACATAAGCGATCTTCAGCAGAGCTTAAGGCAGAACGGACGTAATTCTGTTCACTGCGAAGCAGTTTGTTTGAAATGGCTTTACCGACAGCATTGGAAAAATTAACATTTGTTTTCACTTCTTGAAGAGCGTACTGCCATTCAATATAGATTCCTTCTACATCTGATACAGCTCTCGAAGAGGCATTCGCCGCTCTTTGTTCCATGATCAATTCCACTTCTCCAAGCATTCCTTCCGATAGATAAAAGCTTAAAATAAGGTCTTTCCCCTCCGGATTTGTCCGATATATTTCTACTGTTCCGTGGATCAGAATGACCAGCCCGTGAAGGGAAGAATCTTGATCCGTGATCTTCTCACCCGAGTCATAATGAATACCGATGCATGCGGACGGGGATACAGGAATGATATTATATTTTGCGAGAATGCCAAGCTCCGATTTTGTCAGATTACGTGTTTTCATGATAAGAACAGTGTAGCAGATTTTTATTCTTGTAGGACATATGTCCTACTTTTTTTCTGCGTTTGTTTGCTATGGTGTCCATGGAGGTGATGAAACATGAATTCTATCTTGGCATTTGTCATTGGAATCATTATTGCATTAATGGTATTAGCTAACGGCAGTCTGTCTGCTGTATACGGTGCATATCTATCTTTAATCATTATTCACAGCATTGGTATCATGGCTTCACTGGTGCTACTTATTAGTCAGAAAGAGAAGAAAAAAATTCTGCATCAAGGATCAATCTGGATATATCTAGGCGGGGCAGCAGGAATGTTGACAATTCTATTTAATAATGCCGCTTTTGGAAAAATTACTGTCACAAGTATCTTAGCATTATCTCTGCTTGGCCAGACGCTCATGTCGTTAATAATTGATTTCTTTGGACTGTTCGGAATGAAAAAACAGCCGATATCGAAAACAACAATCATTGGGCTCATGTTCTCAGTGATTGGAATAGTTGTCATGGTAGATTTTTCAGCTGTTCAAAAAGTCAATGCATTGCTGTACTCAATCTGTTCTGGTTTTACTGTTGTCATTGCAAGGACGTTGAGTGCTGCGCTTTCAGAACGTGCTGGTCCGATTGAAGGCTCTCTTGTTTATTATTTCACCAGCTTGATCGGAGCAGCTGTCTGTTTCGTATTCTCATTATTACAGGGCAGTGCTGTTTCATTTCAATGGTCTCCATCCGTGTGGATCTATTTTGGAGGAATTCTTGGTGTGGCAATGGTACTCCTTCAGAATATTGTGGTACCACGTATTTCTTCATTCCAAATGACACTTGTTGCCTTTTTAGGACAGATTTTCACTGGAGTGGTCATCGATATGCTCCAAGGTGCAAACTTTCTTGATCGTTCTTTTATCGGAGGAATTGTGATATCTGCAGGTATGTTGTTGAGCATTGCACTGGAATATACCGGCAACCATCCGCACCGTTTCATACAAGAAGAGAGGAAATAAAATGCTGCGATTCATGTATAGGACATATGTCCCATATATTTCAATAGCAATTGAATAGAATGAGATTGTATTAAAAAAGAGAAGAGTTCGGTCAAGGAGGGAATCATGACATACTACGATGAAGTAAAAAAAGCTGCCGATTACATTTTATCAAAAACAACAAATAGACCTGAAATTGGTATTGTATTGGGAAGTGGACTGGGTTCGCTTGTTGATTCGATTACGGATCAATGTGTTATCCCTTATACAGACATTCCAGGATTCCCACATTCACATCTTCAAGGGCATGCAGATCAATTGATTATTGGAAGAATTGGAGGTCATATCGTTGCTGCAATGCAGGGACGCTTCCATTATTATGAAGGATTTACGATGAAGGAATTGTGCTTTCCAATCTATGTATTGAAGCAGGTGGGAGTATCCAATTTGATTGTGACAAATGCCTGTGGAGGGATCAATTCATATTTTCATCCAGGAGACTTGATGCTGATTACTGACTATATCAACACATTGGCAGATAATTCTTTAATCGGTGAAAATGATGAGCGATTTGGGCCGAGATTTCCTGATATGAGTGAACCCTACAGCAAAGAATTACAGGCGATGGCACATCGCTCTGCAAAGAAGCTTTCATTGACAATCCAGGAAGGTGTATATGCCGTCTTCAGCGGTCCCTGCTTTGAATCGGCTGCTGAAATCCATGCATTGTCCGTATTGGGTGCAGATGCAGTTGGAATGTCTACAGTTCCAGAGACCATTGCGGCAAATTATCTTGGCATGAAAGTCCTTGGCATCGCTTGCATTACAAATATGGGAACCGGAATTGCTAAAGAGAAACATACACATGAAGATGTTCTGAAGACTGCTGAAATCGCAAGTAAATCGCTCTGCAGCTGGGTAAAAGATATTCTTGAAAATTGGTAAGGCCATAGGGTGAGAAAAAATGAAGACTGAAGAATTAATAAAACATGCATTGAATATAAGAAAGAATATTTTGAGAGAAGTATACAACGCACAGTCCGGTCATCCGGGCGGATCATTGAGTGCTGCCGATATTCTGACTGTGCTCTATTTTGAAGAAATGGACATCAC
>Ga0268360_1001543_pt1 | contig 22954 bp, 27 predicted proteins | sample BioMet11_FD_192465 | JGI IMG/M metagenome (GOLD analysis project Ga0268360, IMG submission 192465) | Sewage microbial communities from Oakland, California, United States - Biofuel 11 (Illumina Assembly) | ecosystem: Engineered > Wastewater > Sewage > Unclassified | place: USA: California... | reverse complement strand
CGTTTTTATTTTGCACACGGTAGTCGTCAGAAGGTCTTGATAGCAAGGCTTTCTGGCGGCTTTTTTGTTTTTTGCCGTTTGTAGAGTGCAAAGAAAAAGCCCCGTTTACGGAGCATATAGGCAGATTACGCCTTGGACTCGGCAAACGGAAACTTGGGGGTGTTCATAGGGTGTGCACTCGGCAAACGGGAATGTCGAGATTTCGAGCAGAAAATCCCCACTACTGCAGAGTGAGTCTATATAAATGCAGATTTTGATACAATAGAAAAAGCCCTCCCCCGCCGGAAAATGGCTGAACAGGGCGCAAAAACAGGGCTTCCGTGGTCAATTGCTGACTTCGGAAGCCCTGCCTAACTGTATGGAATTGTCGGCGCTGCCGTTTCGGTCGGGTGGCAACTTACCCTGCAAAAACGGCGGCGAGGGAATAATTAAATTGTGTGGCAAAATTAAAAGGTTTCTTGATGGTGTCGAATCTTTTAACAGTAACGAGAGACGAAATAATATCATGCTGATATTACAATGATATTAATTTATATCCTGGCGGTTTAACACATTACGCTATGTTTTATAATTCATATCAAATCATATATATTCATGTGAAACGCTTTACAATTTCGGCTTTTTGTGCTATACTATCTTAAGTCGCGAGAAAGGAGTTTGTTTAATGGATACAGGCAGAAATGATGGGTGGATAGGCATAGACGAGGCGGCCGAATACCTTGACGTAAATAAGGACACCATCAGAAATTGGATTAAAAAAGCCGAATCAGAAATTCCTGCGCACAAAGTAGGTAAGCAATGGAAGTTCAAGCGTTCCGAGCTTGATGCTTGGATATTAAGCGGCAAAAGTTCAATATAGATTAGGAGAAAGACATGAGTGAAAAAAGTGTGTTTGTGCCGCCGATTAAATGTCAAGGCATAAAAACCAAATTAGTACCTTTTATCATTGAAAACGTCCATCGAGACGATGCAGGGCTATGGATTGAGCCTTTTGTTGGAACGGGCGTCGTCGCGCTCAATCTTGCACCGCAAAGAGCATTATTATCCGACAAGAATCAATATATTATCGCATTATACCAAGGCATTCAGAGTGGGAAAATAACCAGCAAAACCGTGAGAGAATTTCTTGAGTATCACGGCAGCATTCTTGAAGAAAGAGGCGCTGAGTACTATATCGAAATGCGAGATGCATTTAACGCAAATGGGGACCCGCTGTATTTCCTTTTCCTGAATCGTTCTGATTTCAACGGTATGATTCGTTTCAACAAATCAGGCTACTTCAATGTTCCGTTTTGTCAAAAGCCTAACAGGTTTGCAAAGGCATATATCACTAAAATCTGTAATCAAGTCGCAAGAATGGCGCAAATCATGGACGGGAAAGATTGGCGATTTGTTTGTTGTCCTTGGCAAGAGACATTTGAATCTGCTACTGAGAATGATTACATTTATCTTGACCCACCATACATAGGGAGAGATACATCCTATGTTGGGGAATGGCCGGAAGAAGAAGCCGTGCTTTTATCCGAGTATGCGCATAATACTCCTGCTAATGTATGCCTTTCTATGTGGCGTGAAAATGAATTCAGAAGAAATGAACATTTATATGACCACTGGTCAGACTTTACATGGTACGAGCATAATCACTTCTATCACATTGGGGCAAAAGAATCTAACAGGCATCCTATGATTGAAGTACTGGCAATAAAGCGATAAATAAAAGAGGAGGAGGAATGATAACCTTTCTCCTCTTTTTTGTGCTTAGCGTCCTCTGAACAACCTGATGTTTTCTATAACTTTCTCATAGTTATACTCATGAAGAAGTTCAGGAGCAGTTTCTTGTTGAAGGAACCAATCCATGAACCCATCAAGAGAAGTGTACGCTTTTGAAGCAGCGCGGTATTGAGGGTAATGTTTCCAGTACAGGTCAAAGGCATCCGCGCCTAATCTACTAAAAGGACCGTTGCCATCAACAAGGTCTTGAAAAATCCTTGTGGGAAAAGAACCGATATTTTCTGTGTTTCCAGAACCCGGCTTATCTCCAGCTATTTTATATTTCTCTTGAATGAAATATCTAACATTGCTATAAGGAAATTCAATTTTCGTCCTGTCCTCATATGAATATACACGGCTCGCTTGTGCCGCATCATTTCGTTTGTAAACGAAGCCTATTACATAGTGCCTTGTGTAATCCGTATACGTGTACTCAATATTCTTGGTGTTGTTACGCATATACGAACCAAAAGAGCCGAGCGTAAACTTTATTGATGACTGTGCCGTGTCGATGTATGTAGTCTTAATGTCGATGGCAATTTTTTCTTTTGATGCTTCGTCCGTCATCATTACAAAATCAGGATATACAGTCTGTGATTCAGGGGTTTTGAGAATGAGCCCGTGTGCCGCAGCTATTTCCTCCAAAACTGGTTGGGCAAGCATCTCGAAAACGCGACCAATGATTTTTGAATCAGTTCCAAGTGTATGTATCCTGCTATCAGCATCGATGATACCATACGCACCAAAATGAACATTCTTCATATTTTCGTAAAATTCGGTAATTAAAAACTCTTCCATTGTTTTTCTCCTATTCTAATTTTTGTTTGGCGCAACTGCTTGGCCGGTCACATTCATATGAGAAGTTTATACAGCGCCGATTTGTGCAGCTACCGCCCTTGCGATAAACGCAAGAATTTGTGTTCACTGGATTTACCCGTTGCACAGGTTTTTCTTTGACCACTCGTCTTTTTTTTACGGGTGGCACCCAATCATCTCTATCTTGGATGATAATAAATGAACTGATGGTTTTCTTCAGGTCGTATAGGATTGGCTTTCCGCTACTTACTACGACATATTGTTCAAGTGTATCAAGTGCGACGGATTCTATTGATGTAAGTCGCAAAAAAACCTGAGGGATAAAGTCCTCTTTCTTATACAGAAAATCGTCATAGTATTCAGGATACCCATTTATTGGCCGCTCATAAGAAACAGCATTCATCTGGCCTTTGTGTAATACGCCTGCAGTGTATAAAAAGACCATGCAGGATGTGCTGTCTCCCATAAACTGCGAGAGGTATTTTGAGGAGATTTTCTTTCCAAACTTACCAAACCAGCAGTAACCAAATGAGTGAATCACTGCTTTATGCTCTTCTATCGTATCGTAACCTTGAAAATCCGAGTAACGTAATAAGAGCGCCTTGGTCCGTTGAATACGACTTTCACCTTCTTTCTTTGTTGTAACCATTGTTTTCCTCCTTGTGGTGTAACATTATCTAAAAACAGATGAGCGGTTTCTCTTATGTCAAAACTGCTTTTCAATCTCGCTGAATTACGGGATTGGGTTATCTTGGATAAAATTCTTCTTTCGTCAAGGCCATATCTAAAGCTCGATACAGGTATCTCTTTCCGAAAGATACCGCACCGATTCTGCCTTTTCGTCGAGCGTTATTATTTCTGACAATTAGCTTCCTCCTATTCTGGCAATGCCTCATTTCCCATCATCATGTCATAATGCTGCGTCTGCCCAAGACAGTCGAAAATCGTCCAAAATACATCGCGGCACTGTGTGACGTCCGCGCTCTCGTCGACAAAGTCCATGCCATCGTTAAAACCGTGGTCTTGCTTTCCGATGTATGACAGCATAGATAATGCCAGATGATACTTATCGTCATTGTCCGGCGTCCCATCGCCTGAAGGAACGATAAATCGATGCTTATACTTTTCAAGGACATCTTTGCGAAGATTAACTCCGTCATAACCGCATAACTGCAAAAAATAGTATTCGAGAATTCTACGGATGACGCTCATCGTGGTAATTGAGCCGGACAGCTCCCTGTATTCGCTCCACAGAGCCTTGTAGGAGTTCTGCACGGGATTGTAGTTTTCTATCGTGGGCGGCACAGTATCGCGGTTTTCTTTTGTGCAGAGCCGTACCGTGGACACGTTATTTCTCTTTTGAACAAGGAAATACGACACGAAATCAAACCTGCCGATTTGATTGTATGTAATCTCCCTGTGGAAATAAGTATTGTGTGTAAGGATGAAGATTTGTGCCACCTCGTCGCCCTTGAAAGTACGATCTTCAAGGTTTACGTTGTTGTAGCAGATTTCGATCAATTCTCGTACCAACGAGCTGACGAGGAAAAGGACGCCGCTGTCCATGCTCGTTATAGGGTCATCAATAACGACAATCTTCCGCCTTTTCTTTCCCGTTTCCTCGTAGCTACCTCGCACAACGTGGTAAAAATAGAGGAAGGCTATGAAATTGCGCTCGCCCTCGCTCAAGTTCTTGGCAGGCTTGTCGCTTCCGTCGCGCCGGACTTCATAAACGTGCTCCTCGCCGTCCTTCGGATAAAGACGAAAACCCTGAAGCCCTGCATCGCGCAATGTTTTATTGACTGCATCAATTGTGGCTCTCGTACCGACACCGTCTTTGTTGAGCGCGGTTAGCTCACGGTCGAGTTCTACTGAGCGGTCGTGGTTTTTCTTGTATGTGTCTTGAAAGTCATGATATTCTTTATCGAGCGTGGTAAAGCTGTCATTATACGCCTTTATATCAGCAGCAAGCGTAAATGCGATGAGCTCCTTCGTTTTCTTAATGCATTGTTTTTGTTTATCACCCTTCGAAGCAATGATAGTGTTGTTTTCATCAATGAGGGCGTTAAAGGCATCAATAATCGCGTTGATTTCATCACGAACCGTTTTCACGTCGTCCAACACGACGACGGAGGATGGTTCCTTTATTTTATCCGCTATTTTCCGAATGTTGCCTTCTACCGTTCTCTTGAACAATTCCAGTTTCGTTTTGTACTCAGTAGTATCTATCTTGGGTAACGTTTCCGCTTGCAGATTAGCCTCAAGAGTGGAAATAAACCCATTCATATCAGCAGAATATGCATCGAGAAGTCTTTGAAGATTAGAAACATCCTGCTGGTATTGGGCATCGAAGCAAGAGGCAATGCTCTCCTCAAAATCCGCCGGAAGTTCTCTCTGGCAGTATGGGCATTTACCATTTGCAGCAGTGCTATAATGCTTGTGCCCTTGACTCACCCAATCAGCGGCATTCAGTGCGCTGACAAATCTGGCAAATTCGGAATCGCTGCTGCTCGTAATGGGAACGCCGAGCAGTTTGTATATTTCAGACATACTTGCCAATTGCGAAAAGGAGCCCGTCTTATTGAAGCGCGGATAGTTTCTGCCACTTGCACTGAACGCCGTTTCACACATGGCTTGCAGCTCGTGTAAATTGTATTCCACAGGAGAGGTGCCTTTCAGCACTTCTGTTGCAAAGAGAATTTTTGTGCCCTTATACCCAGTCATCGCGTTGCCGAGAGCAGCGCGAAGCTCGGCGCTGTGGCTCCAACAAACGGCGCGGAAGTTTTCCAGCAAGGTATCGAGCTCCGTTTTCTTTTTTGCCGCTGATGCCTGTGCCGTTGAAGCAGCCGCATCACAGCCTCTTTTCTCGACCGTTCTTGTGGCTATTTTCTCTTGCGTGTCGGCATTCAACGCTCCTACCGTAAACACACCGCGTAGCTTTTCGAAGCTCCGAAATTCTGCATCAACATAATCGTGGTCAAAAATCAGAGTCTCATATTCGTCGGCTGGTACATCGTGATGCCATGTCAGCCCCGTTTTATCCCGTATGGCTCTTGCGACGGTAGATTTGCCTGTTCCATTATTTCCGAAAAAGAAATTGATGAGGGTCGGCTCGATAACGACACCGTTCAAGGTGGCATCGTTGATTTCAATACGCTCTATTCCATGCTTGATTTTATCCATAGCGCCACCTCCCGTGTCGTTACTGTTATTGTTGTTAGTCGTTTATTTTTCCTTCACGAACCCATTCGTCCACTTCGGATATTTTGAATTTATAGCGCTTTCCGGCACGGTACACAGGAAGTTTGCCTTCTCTGACCCATGCCCGCACGGTGTCCTGACTTAAACTGAGATGTTCGGCAATGTCCTCAAGGTTTACCCATTTTTCCGGCATTTCGTTATTTTGTTCTTTATCCATGTTTCGCCTCCGTGTAGTTAGAATAAGTCGATGTGTGCGTCCGTTAGTTCCTCAAACAGATTTACTCTTTTAATAGCCCAATGTGTACGATTAAGCTCATTAAAGCAGTTTGCACCTAAAAGACAGAGTTCTTCGAGAAGCCCATTTAGCTTTTGCTGTGGTATTTCCTTTATAAAACGATACCTGATTTTAGTGTCTTTCCCATGAGGGCTGATGGCGGTCACGCGCCCCCAATATGCCATTTGTCCTTCATCAGTTCTGCCATAGTCGTGGTTTTCTGACATAAAGAGTGCAGGATATGACTTTATGGTTTCTCTGTCGGCGTCAGTCAAATAAATGAAAGCGTCTCGTATTTCTTCGTCTGTATAGCCCCTTTCAAGCACACGGTCGCCCCGTACAATAAAGCTGCCTTCAATTCCTTCAAACGGCTCACCAGTTCCAAGGACAAACAGACTGTAGTATTCGCTGGATAGCTGAGTGCTTGTCCTTTGTATCGTCCCATCCGGCTTGATCGTTGATGTATTATAAACGCTGACGTGAATTTCATTGTTTACCGTTTCGGCGCGGCCTATTTGTGTGCCATTGTTCCCAGTCTGAGTAAAAGACATCGGCGCAGGTGATTGTCCGCTGAGAGCTATGTCAGCGGGCTGAATGGGTTTTATTTCGTTACTCATATCATCACGCTCCTCAATCGCCGTGCTTTATTGTCAAAGTTCCGACGCTACCGATTTGTGTGCTGTTGTTGCCGTTCTGAATAAAAACCATTTGATTCGTGTTCATTTTCTTTTGAGCACCGGCCTGCTCGTCTGTGCTTTCCTCAATAATCGTCTCCGCATACTCAGGTGTGGTATCCCCGGAATCAGGCGATTCGATTTCTTGAACAATGCAATTCGTCACAGTCAGTTTCTGCGTGTATCCGGCAGTCGGCTTCCAGCTCTCAATGGTGTTACGCCCCTGCATATTATCGGGGCGGTTTTGCAGAATGTAATGCCAGATGCCAATCAGAAAAGCCTGCAAGCAAAAATGGGTCGAAACTACAAGTGTTCTCTTTGAAATCGTAGAGCCGTCCTCTACCGCGTAAAACTCGGCATCATCTTCGATGGATGTATCTTCGGAAATAATCTCGACGAGTGCTTCAACAAGGTACTCGTCTTTTTTTGTGTTTTCTCCTGTTTCGAGATAGGTGTCAGTGAAAGAAAGCATCCGAGAGAGCGCTGTTTGATAGTCCGTCCTTATGCACTCATCAAAAGCGCGGGTTTCCGCCGTTCCGTTAAGCGGAATATATATTCCCGCATTTTTGCGGCAGTTTTTATATGAGGAGGTATTCTCCTTGAAGGTCTTTCCAGCCGGAACTGTATAGTTCGGGCTGATAATGCGTATCAAGTCAGCGAAGGCTTCTGGGTCAGAAAGGCCGTCGGAGTCTCCGCTATAATGCTCCCTCACACCGAACCGCTGCTTACGGGCATCAAGCAAATAAGTTAAAAACACGCCTCCACATAGGCGTGGGCAGTCATTGATTGGCATAGATTTCCTCCATAGATAAACAAATATCGCTGCTATCGCTAATAACCATACTAACCATAGCACGATAACTTTACTAACTATTGGATAGCTCCTGTGAGAAGTCACAGGGGCTTTTTTCGATTTGCGCAAGATTTGAGCGGATAAGCAAATCACAACAAATCCTACTAAATCATTATATCACGCTTTTCTGTGAAAAACAATGACGCGGGCAAATCTTGTGTGTAAGTTCATAAAAAATTTCCTCCTGTGATTCTCACACAAATCACAACCTGAGGAGGAAATATCAATGCAAAACAACGACAATCGGCGCAAAATCTACATCCGCAATACAAAAACATGGGTGCCGGTAACCGATGAGGTCTACCGCGAATACTACCGTCCCCTCTGGCGCTTACAGAAGGAAGCGCAGAAAAACGGTCAATGTATGTGTCAGAAAGCAAAACTCTGGATGTGCGACGGTGACTGCGCCACCTGCGAATACCGCGCAGCCGGAAATACCATCTCTCTCGACGCGCCGATGGAAAACGGTGACGGCGAGGAGTTTAGCCTCAAGGATACGCTTGAGGACCCGACCGCCAGCTTTGCCGATGTCCTTGTGGACAGGCTTCTGCTGGAGCAACTCCTCAACGAGCTGGCAGAGTGCGATCCCGAAGGCAAGCGCATCTGTGAGCTTATTATGGACGGCTGCTCGAAAACCGAAATGGCGGACACGCTGCAGCGTGAGTTCGGCGGCGATTGGTATAAATCCAAAGCCGTCTATCGTGAAAAGCAGGTGCTTGACCGCCTGCGCAAACGTATCTTAGGTCTCATGTAATCACCCCACTTTGCCCTCTGTCAGAGAAAGCTGGCGGAGGGCAAAATTATTTTTCTGCTTTTTTTGTACGATGGGCTTCTTTTTTTCCAGTGGGTAGTGAGGACAGGGAAAACCGAAAAGTCCTCAGATTGGAGGAAGCCCAAATGGAAGCTACAAGACAGGTACCCGATACGGACGATGAGTTGATTGAAGTCTTGACCGCGATCAGCGTCGTATCCAAGCGGCTGGCGAGAAACCTCACTATCCTCGCCGCACAAAGCAAATCTAAGGAAGGAGAGCAAACGAATGAGCAAAATGAGCGAGATGACCTCGACCATCGAAGAACTGCGCAGGTGTGCTGCTGTTATCAGCGGCGCGGCTAATTGGCTGGCGGAGCAGTTTGACGACGACGGAGCGTCGGAAGCACCAGAACCCGTAAAAGAGCCGCTGCTCACGCTGGAAGCGGTCAGAGCCGTTCTTGCGGACAAGTCTCGTGCGGGCTATACCGCTCAGATTCGTTCTCTGCTCCAGAAGTATGGTGCCGATAAGCTGTCCGGTGTTGACTCGGCAAATTACAAGGCGCTGCTTGCGGATGTGGAGGGACTGACCAATGCCACCTAAAGGACACGCCATTCTCTCCGCATCAAGCTCCGACCGCTGGCTGCATTGTCCACCGTCCGCTCGGCTCTGTGAGAGCTACGACGACAAAGGCAGCGACTACGCCGCTGAGGGCACCGATGCCCACGCACTCTGTGAGTACAAGCTCCGCCGGGCGCTGGGCATGGATGCCGCTGACCCGACCGAGAACCTGACATGGTTCAACGAGGAAATGAGCGACTGCGCCAATGGTTATGCCGCCTATGTGCTCGAACAGGTGGAGACGGCAAAGCAAACCTGCACCGACTCCGTTATCCTAATCGAGCAGCGGGTGGATTTCTCCCGCTGGGTAGAGTCCGGCTTCGGTACCGCCGACTGCATCATCATCGCGGACGGTACCCTGCAGGTCATCGACTATAAGCATGGTCTTGGCGTTTTGGTCGATGCAACCGAAAACCCGCAGATGCAGTGCTACGCGCTCGGCGCTCTGGAGCTGTTCGACGGCATCTACGACATCGACTCGGTGCGCATGACCATCTATCAGCCCCGCCGTGATAATGTCAGCACCTATGAAATCCCGAAGGACGAGCTTTACAAATGGACGGACGAGATACTCAAACCCACAGCCGACCTCGCTTTCGCCGGTGACGGCAACTTTCTCTGCGGCGAATGGTGTGGCTTCTGCAAGGCAAAACACGACTGCCGCGCCAGAGCGGAAGCCAATATGCAACTCGCCCGTTACGATTTCAAGCTGCCGCCCCTGCTCACTGATGAGGAGGTCGAAGAAATCCTCACCCGCGTAGACGATCTCGTTGCATGGGCGTCGGATATCAAGGACTACGCGCTGCAGCAGGCGATCAGCGGCAAGGACTGGCATGGCTACAAGCTGGTCGAGGGCCGTTCCAACCGCAAATACACAAACGATGCCCTTGTTGCCGCTGCTGTTGAACGCATAGGCGTCGATCCTTATGAGCGCAAGCTGCTGGGCGTCACCGCCATGCAGAAGCTGCTCGGCAAAACCCGCTTTGAAGAACTCCTCGCGGCGTATATCGAAAAGCCGCAGGGTAAACCCACGCTCGTGCCGGAGAGCGATAAGCGTCCGGCGATGAACACAGCCAAAAATGATTTTATGGAGGAAAACGATTATGAATAACAGCACAAATAAGGTAAACAACCCGATGAAGGTCATCACTGGTCCCGACACCCGCTGGAGCTACGTAAATGCGTGGGAGGCAAAATCCATCAACGGCGGTACCCCGAAATTCTCGGTCAGCCTCATCATTCCGAAGTCCGACACCAAGACGGTCGCCAAGATTAAGGCTGCTATCGAGGCGGCTTACCACGAAGGTGAGGCCAAGCTCAAGGGCAATGGCAAGTCCGTGCCTCCGATGGCGGCACTTAAAACGCCCCTGCGCGATGGCGATACGGAACGCCCCGATGATGAGGCCTACGCGAAGGCTTACTTCATCAACGCCAATGCGATCACCGCTCCCGGCATTGTGGACGCTGACCGCAACCCCATTCTGACCCGCTCTGAGGTTTATTCCGGTGTGTATGGTCGCGCCAGCATCAGCTTCTACGCATTCAACAGCAACGGTAACAAGGGTATTGCCTGCGGCCTCAACAACCTTCAGAAGCTCCGCGACGGTGAGCCTCTCGGCGGCAAGGCGTCTGCTGAGTCCGACTTTGCCACCGACGATGACGACGAGTTCTTGAACTGACGAGGTGCTGCTATGACACATATGGAATCAATGATGCTTGCAGTCTGCTTCGGTGCCGTGGTCGGCACCCTTATTGGGAATCTGTTTACAATCGTGAAGTTTGCGATAGACGAACACCGTGAGAAAAAGCGCAATCGCAAAGAAAGTGACGAAAAGCAGTAAGTTAATCAGGTGGCGGAGGGAGACTGTCTTTCTCCGCCGCCTCTCGTATGGAGGATGATAAAACAATGGAAATCGAAACATGGAAAGACATACCCGGATATGAGCAACTATATGAAATAAGTAACTACGGAAGGATAAAAAGTCACAGGAATAACCTTATACGAAAAGATGTTCAATGCGGTCATGGCTATCGGGCGATTCAACTGTCTGATAGAAACGGCATAAAAATGCGTTACTATGTTCATCGCCTTGTCGCCTTAACGTTTTTCGGTACACCGCCCAAGAGCAATTATGTTGTCAATCACAAAAATCTAAATAAGTCGGATAATCGTGTGTCAAATTTGGAGTGGGTCACTGCTCAAGAAAATATGTACCACGCATATATCAATGGACGCACTGATTACCATAGAGCCAAAAGAAAGGATAACACAACAGGGCTAATTGGAATTAGTCCGCATTCTGGCGGGTATCAAGTGAATTTGTGTGGCAGATACATCGGCTGGTACAAAAGCAAAATAGCTGCGCAGTCGGCACGTTTAGCGGCAGAAAAGAGGATGATGTCACATGAATAGTTTGTCAATCGATATTGAGTCGTTTTCTTCGGCTAATCTTCAAAAATGTGGATTGTACAAATACTCGGAAGCGTCGGATTTTGAAATATTGCTCTTTGGCTATTCCGTAGACGGTAGCGCTGTGCAGGTGGTTGACCTTGCCTGCGGCGAGAAGCTGCCCTCCGACATCCTTGCGGCGCTTACCGACAAAGCGGTGACCAAGTGGGCGTTCAACGCCAGCTTCGAGAGAATATGCCTTTCCCGCTTTATTGGCCTGCCGACCGGTAAATATATTGATCCGGCTCCGTGGCGGTGTTCCATGGTCTGGGCGGCAACGATGGGTTTGCCGCTGTCGCTGGAGGGCGTCGGCGCGGTGCTCAAGCTGGATAAGCAGAAGCTGGCCGAAGGCAAAGACCTCATCAAATACTTCTGCCAGCCCTGTGCGCCAACAAAAGCAAACGGTGAACGCACCCGCAATTATCCATATCACGCGCCAGACAAGTGGTCGGCGTTCAAAAAGTATAACGTGCGGGATGTGGAAACGGAAATGTCCATACAGGCAAAACTTATGAAGTTTCCCGTGCCGGAATCCGTATGGGACGAATATCACCTTGACCAAGAAATAAATGACAGAGGCGTGGCGCTGGATATGACGCTTGTGCGGGAAGCTATCGCCATTGACGGGCGATCCCGCTCGGAACTTACAGCGGCAATGAAACAGCTCACAGAACTGGACAATCCAAACTCGGTACAGCAGATGAAACAGTGGCTTGCCGACAACGGCATGGAAACAGACACACTCGGCAAAAAGGCCGTTGCCGAGATGCTCAAAACAGCGCCGCCGGAGTTATCTGTTGTTCTTTCCCTTCGGCAGCAGCTTGCAAAGTCGTCGATAAAAAAGTATCAGGCGATGGAGAACGCCGTCTGTGCCGATGGCCGTGCCCGTGGAATGTTTCAGTTCTATGGGGCAAACCGCACCGGACGCTGGGCAGGTCGGCTGATCCAGATGCAAAACCTGCCGCAAAACCATCTGGAGGATTTGGCTGAAGCACGCGCTCTTGTACGCGGCGGCGACTTTGACGCTCTGGTAATGCTCTACGAGGATGTGCCGGACACGCTCTCCCAGCTTATCCGCACAGCCTTTATTCCGAGAGAGGGTGCAAAGTTTATCGTTTCTGATTTCAGTGCCATCGAAGCCCGCGTGATTGCGTGGCTTGCCGGAGAAAAATGGAGACAGGAAGTGTTTGAGGGCGGCGGTGATATTTACTGCGCGTCCGCATCGCAGATGTTCAAGGTGCCGGTCGAGAAGCATGGCATCAACGGTCACTTGCGGCAGAAAGGCAAAATTGCAGAACTCGCGCTGGGTTATGGTGGCTCGGTCGGTGCGCTCAAAGCAATGGGCGCTCTTGATATGGGCTTGACCGAAGACGAGCTTCAGCCGCTGGTTACAGCGTGGCGACAGGCAAATCCGCACATCGTACAGTTCTGGTGGGATGTTGACCGTGCTGCTACGGAGGCAGTTCGGGATAAACGCATCAGCGTCACTCACGGCATCAAGTTCTACTGCCAGAGTGGGATGCTGTTTATCGTGCTCCCGTCCGGCAGACAGCTCGCCTATGTTAAGCCGCGCATTGGAGAAAACCAGTTCGGCGGGCATTGCATTACCTACGAAGGTGTCGGCGGCACAAAGAAATGGGAGCGGCTTGACTCCTACGGTCCGAAGCTCGTTGAAAATATCGTTCAGGCGATTTCCCGCGACGTTCTCTGTTATGCCATGAAGACACTACGCTGCTGCTCCATTGTCATGCACATACACGATGAGCTTGTTATTGAGGCTGACCTGCGTATGTCGCTGGCTGCGATTTGTGAGCAAATGGGCCGAACGCCACCGTGGGCGAAGGGCCTGATCCTCCGTGCTGACGGTTATGAGACAGATTTTTATAAAAAAGATTAACGCATTTTCGGCCAAAGCGGTTTTTTGCCTCCATTGGACAGTAGAAGCAGAAACGCTCAAATTACGAAGGAGGCTTCCCAGCTATGTTTTATGTGAAGGAAAAACTTACCGACGCCGTAGAGGTGTCAATCGAGATCTCGGACGAGAATGTGTTCACTCGCTGTCCCGGCTGTGGTGACGAGGTGAGCATTGATCTTGCCGAGCTGTTCTCAGATGGCGAAAGTGACCTGTATGGAACGGCGGTCTACTGCGACAAGTGCAGCCGGAAAATCAGGAGCAAAGGCGGTGCCGTATGAAAGAGCTGATTCCAAAGGACGAGTATGGCATCTTTGCCGATACCCATGATACCGCGAGAGTTGACAGCCTGTTTGTGGCGCAGGCCTTTGAAAAACGGCATGACAATGTTCTGAAGGACATACGAGAGCTGGACTGTTCGGATACGTTCCGACTCCTAAACTTTGAGGAGTCCAGCTACCGCAACGCGCAGGGCAAAAAACAGCCCGCTTATTGTATGACACGCGATGGCTTTGTTTTCCTTGCAATGGGGTATCGCGGTAAAAAGGCTGCGGAGTTCAAGGAACTGTACATCCGTCGTTTCAATGAGATGGAGAGCTTCATCAAGACGCTCGTCTCAGCACGGCAGGAGTTCCCGCTCCTTACTGCCAACATTAAGCTACTTCATGACACGCCCAAGCCATATCACTTTTCCAACGAGTGCGATATGCTCAACCGCATCGTGCTGGGCATGACGGCAAAGCAGTTCAGACTCGCCAACGGCATCGAAAAAGGCAAAAGCATCCGCCCGTATCTTTGTGATGGTCAAATCTCGATGCTCGAAGCACTGCAGAAGGTTGATATCGGACTGCTTGTGTCGGTGCCGGATTATGAGCAGCGCAAGCGGTATCTGGAGTGGTACAAGCTCAAAACGGAAGGAATAGCCATATGAGTATAAACAAATTCAACAGCGAGGGTTACTACGACCCAACGGCTCATGCCGCCCTCTCCACCATTGGAGCTGAGGAAAAGGCGCTCAGAGCCTTTCGTCCTATTGTTTACATCTGCTCTCCCTATGCTGGGGATGTGGACGGAAACGTCACGGCGGCGCAACGTTACAGCCGGTTTGCCGTGGACAAGGGTTACATACCCGTCGCCCCGCATCTGCTGTTTCCGCAGTTCCTGCATGACGCCGACCCCAAGGAGAGCCAGCTTGGATTGTTCTTCGGCAACGCCCTCATGAGCAAGTGTGCCGAGGTCTGGGTGTTTGGCAGCACCATCTCAGCTGGCATGGAGGCTGAAATCAAACGCGCCAAGTGGAAGGACTACCGCTTGCGCTATTTTAACGAAAACTGCGAGGAGGTACAAAAATGCGTGAATTGAAGATTGCCCTCGGCAATTCCCGACAGGCGAAGTTCTGGTCAAATAAGACCATGTCCTTCGATGATATATGCGACCGGCTGAAAACGCCGATACGCACGACGGAAACCGCAGAGGAATACTCCAAACTGCCAAAGCCCAAGCGCGATGAAATAAAGGACAAAGGTGGCTTCGTAGGCGGACATCTGCGGGACAACCTTCGCAAGGTGGGAAATGTGGCCTGCCGTTCCCTTTGGACGCCAGATATCGATAACGCGACGCCGGAGTTCATTGCCGCGCTTAAGGAGAAATTGGCCTTCAAGTGCGCGGTATATTCCACGCACAGCCATACGCCGGAAGCTCCGAGGCTCCGCATTGTGGCACCATTTGCGCGAGATGTTTCCGCAGACGAGTTCGTGGCAATCTCCCGCTTCATGGCGGCGGAGCTCGGCATCGATATGTTTGATGAATGTTCATTTATTCCCAATCAGCTCATGTACTGGCCGACTTGTCCGTCAAACGGCGAATACATCTGCGAGTTCTTTGACGGTGTGCTTCTCGACCCGGACGCAATCCTGGCAGCGCATCCGAATTGGCAGGATTGCTCGTTGCTGCCTACTACCTCGCGGGAAAGCAAGGTCAGCAAGCCAAGCCAGAAGCCACAGGAGGACCCGCTCGGTAAGTCCGGTGTCGTAGGGGCGTTCTGCCGCACCTACTCCATCACAGCGGCGATCGACAAGTTTCTCTCAGATGTATATGCTCCGTCCGTTTCGGAAGGCCGATATGATTACCTCCCCGGTGAGAGCACCGCCGGTGTCGTGATCTACGACGACAAGTTTGCCTACAGCCATCACGCCACCGATCCAGCCTGCGGCAAGCTGCTCAATGCGTTTGACCTTGTCCGCATACACAAGTTCGGTAGCGATGATGAGAAAAAGACATTTCACGCCATGTCTGAAATTGCTTCACAGGATGAGAATGTAAAGCTCCTTTTAGTCGAGGAGCGGCAGGCACAGGCCAGCGATGATTTTGCCACTCTCGGCAGTGCTACTGAGTGGCAGAAAAAGCTGCAATATGAACCGCGCTCGACGGTGCTCAAGAACAATCTGCACAACATTACGCTTATCCTGCAGAACGATGAAAATCTTCATGCGCTTGTGTTTAATCAGCAGCTTGATGGCATGGAGATAAAAGGTAGCGTTCCTTGGCAGCACCCGTCAAAGTATTGGCGTGATGCCGACGATGCGCAGCTCATCAGTTATGTTGATTCCCATTATGGCACCTTCTCCCAACGCAATTATGATATCGCGGTTACGAAGGTTGCTGACGACCGCTCCTATCACCCGATACGAGAATACTTCGAACAGCTGCCTACATGGGACAAGGTGCCAAGGGCCGACACTGTGCTTATCCGTTATCTGGGCGCAAAGGACAATGAGTATGTGCGGGCGGTAACAAGGAAAACCCTCTGTGCCGCCGTGGAACGCATATTCCATCCCGGCTGTAAGTTCGATACAATGCTCGTATTAAACGGACCGCAGGGTATCGGCAAAAGCACCCTGATATCACGGCTGGGCGGCGAATGGTTCTCTGATAGCTTGAATCTTGGTGACACCAAGGACAAAACCGCTGCCGAAAAACTACAGGGCTATTGGATTTTGGAAATCGGAGAGCTTGCTGGACTTCGCAAAGCAGAGGTCGAAACGCTGCGCTCCTTTCTCTCCCGCCAGAACGATATCTACAGAGCCGCTTTCGGAAAACGAGCAACACCGCATCCGCGCCAGTGCATCTTCTTCGGAACGACAAATGCGGAGTCCGGCTACCTTCGTGATACTACGGGCAATCGACGCTTCTGGCCTGTAAAGACACCGGGCGGTTCCGCTGTCCACCCTTGGGGTATTACGACTGAAGAGGTCATGCAGATATGGGCTGAGATTTATGAGTATGTTAAGGCCGGAGAGACACTTCACCTGTCAGCCGAGCTTGAAGCCTACGCCAAAGAGGAACAGCGCGAGGCATTGGAGTCCGATGAGCGCGAGGGCTTGGTGCGTGATTTTCTTGAAGCACTGCTCCCAGAAAATTGGGAGGACATGGACACCTATGAACGCCGCGCCTTTTTGAATGACAGCGACTTCACCGCGGCAAGTCAAAAAGCAACCATGACGCGCACAAAGGTATGTAATCTGGAAATCTGGTGTGAGGTGTTCGGTAAGGATCGCGCCAACATCAAGCGCACCGACTCCAATGAACTGGCTGCGATGCTGGTTAAGCTGGGCTGGGTCAGGCTCCCAAAAAAAGAACGCATAAAGGGCTACGGCTCTCAGTTCGTCTTTGTTCCTAAAAATGTTCCCAAGTGATTTTCTGGGAACAGGCGGTCACCATTGGGAACGAGAGCTTGTAACCCAAGCTCCCAGAAGTGGACTTAGGAACGCTCTTAGGAATACCCCAATGGTGCCGCCGCAAGGCTGATTTATAGGTTGTGTTCCTGTGTTCCTAATAATTATCAATAAATGAAATCAATAAAACAGAAAAGACAGAAAGCCGAAAATCGCGCATTTACGCGCATAAGGGCTTTTTGAGACTTGAGAACAAGGAGAAAAAGCTGATGACAATACACGATGGACTTTCAAATTATGAACTGGACAGCGCTTATGTCCGCCGCTGTCATAAACGACTGAAGGACTGGGGTGCTCCTCTTGATCACTGGGTGTGTGTGGATATTTACGATGTGGCAGACGATGATGCTGACGTGACGGAGTTCTTCACCTGTGAACTCTGCGATTGTACGCAGGTGCGATTCGTTCATGTGATGCACCACGAGGACTTCTTTGAAGATATCCGCGTCGGCTGTATTTGCGCCGGCATCATGGAGGGCGACATCCTTGCGGCAAAAGCACGTGACAATGAGATGAAGAATCGAGCCAAACGTAAGCGGAACTTTCCCCAGAGAAAATGGAAACAGACACAGCGCGGCGGATTCTATACGAAGTATCGCGGAGTCCCCGTTTTTATCAACAAGAGCTACTACAACCAAAGTCAGCTCGGCGTCTATATCGAAGGGAAAGCCTACTGGTCATACAAAGGCAAACCCATTACAAACTTTCTCTCAGCCGCATATGCCGCATTTGAAATCGTTGACCCTGTAGCGAGGATAATGGAATGCGAGAAAAACAGATAGAACAAAAATTCGTGAGAGCAACGAAAAACATGGGAGGCATCGCGCCGAAGTTCGTAAGTCCCGGCTTAGACGGTATGCCTGACCGCATCGTGCTTTTACCGGGAGGTCACATTGGTTTTGTGGAGGTCAAGGCTCCGGGAGAAAAGCCGCGTCCGTTACAGCTTGCAAGGCATGGGCTGCTTCGACGGCTTGGTTTTAAGGTATTTGTGCTGGATGATGAAAAGCAGATTGGAGGGATTCTGGATGAAATATGCGCCACATAACTATCAGGTCTACGCTACCCGCTACATTGAGGAACATCCCATATCTGCTGTTCTTCTGGATATGGGTCTTGGCAAAACTTCCATCACGCTGACGGCGCTGAACGACCTGCTGTTTGACAGCTTTGAAGCACACCGCATTCTGGTGATTGGGCCTTTACGAGTGGCGCGGGACACATGGACGGCTGAAGCAGATAAATGGGATCACCTGCAGAGCCTCATCTGCACTGTGGCCGTCGGCACCGAAGCGGAACGTCGGTCGGCGCTGCTAAAACCCGCCGATATTTACATCATTAACCGTGAGAATATCCAATGGCTCATTGAGGACAGCAGACTGCCATTTAACTACGACACCGTGGTGGTAGATGAGCTGTCCTCCTTCAAGAATTATCAAGCAAAGCGCTTCCGGGCACTCATGAAGGTACGCCCCACGGTAAAGCGCATCATCGGGCTGACCGGCACTCCCAGCAGCAACGGCCTGATGGATTTGTGGGCGGAGTTCCGACTGCTGGACATGGGCGCTCGGCTGGGACGCTTCATCAGCCACTATCGGCTCGAATATTTCCAGCCGGATAAACGCAACGGCCAGGTCATCTTCAGCTACAAGCCACTGCCCGGAGCGGAGCAGCGCATCTACGATAAAATCAGCGACATCACCATTTCCATGCGCTCCACCGACCTTTTGCAAATGCCGGAGCTGGTCAGCAGCGAATATGCCGTTCATTTATCCGATGATGAGAAAAAACGGTACGATGCTTTGAAGCAAGATCTGGTGCTTGCGCTGCCGGATGGCGACATCACAGCCGCCAATGCCGCCGCTCTCACCGGTAAGCTCTGCCAGATGGCGAACGGAGCGATCTACACCGACAACGGCGACACCATCAATCTTCACGACCGGAAACTGGATGCCTTGGAAGACATCATCGAAGCTGCCGGTGGAAAACCGCTTCTGGTGGCGTACTGGTTCAAGCATGATCTTAGCCGTATTACCGAACGACTGCAAAAGCTCCATGTCCCGTTCTCCAAGCTGGACAGCGCCGAAAGTATCCGCAGATGGAACAACGGCGAATTGCCCGTAGCGCTGATCCACCCCGCTTCCGCCGGTCATGGGTTGAACCTGCAAAGCGGCGGCTCCTGCATCGTCTGGTTCGGGCTGACCTGGTCGTTGGAGTTATACCAACAGACCAACGCCCGACTCTGGCGGCAAGGTCAAACGGCTTCCACAGTGGTGGTGCAGCACATCGTGACCAAAGGCACTATTGATGAGCGCATACTAAGGGCGCTGTCACAAAAGGACAGTACACAGTCCGCACTGATAGATGCGGTGAAAGCCGATTTGCAAACATAAGACAATCTTCCACAATCCGTGCCAATCCGAGAAATAAAATATCGGAGGTACAGATTATGAATCCCTATGAAGAACTCGCAAACGCCATCGTGCTGCAGGCCGTCAAGGATTATCGGCTGCATGACGATGAACAGGAGCTTGACAGCATCGAGCGCTTCTTCCGTTCCGGCTGGTTTAGCGTCCTGACAAGCATCAATCCTGAAATGCTGATCTCCAAGCTGAGAAAGGAGAAGGTGTGCTATGACTACTAAAACCTACCTATCTCAGGCACGTTATCTGGATATGCGTATCAAATCAAAGCTCCAGCAGATTGACTCCTTAAACGAGCTGGCGACGACCTGCACTTTGGTGCTGACGGGTATGCCCCGTAATCCCAGCACCTCAACCTCTCGTATGGCTGATGCCGTTTGTAAAATCGTTGACCTGCAGAATGACATCAACCGTGATATCGACACGCTGGTTGACCTCAAGAAAGAAATCATGGGTGTCATCAAAGCGGTGGCAAATCCGGAACACCAGACGCTTTTAGAGAAGCGGTACCTCTGCTTCCTCTCGTGGGAGAAGATCGCCGTGGACATGGGCTACGACCTGCGCTATACACACAAGCTCCACATTCGGGCGCTGGAGGAATGCGTCATTCCTGCTTTACCTGAAGTGGACACAAAAAGACACTGAAAGACACCTGCCTCTTATGATAGTATTATAATCAGGAAAGCAGAATGAAGATGAGCCTTGTGGGAGCAATCCCGCAGGGCTTTCTTTATACCCTGCGAGGAGGTGATATGATGCCGAAGCGACCCAAGCGGCCGTGTTCCTACCCCGGCTGTCCCAACCTGACAGACCGGCGTTACTGTGTGGAGCATGAGCGCAAAGAGAACAAACGCTATGAACAATACGGGCGCGACCCTACTGAGCGAAAGCGGTACGGACGAGCATGGAAACGCATCCGGGACAGTTATATTGCGGCGCATCCTTTGTGTGAGCAGTGCCAGAAGGACGGCCGAATCACTCCTGCCGAGGAGGTCCACCACATCCTTCCTCTCTCCCGAGGCGGGACTCACAGCCGCGATAACCTGATGGCCCTCTGCAAAGCGTGTCATTCCCGCATCACCGCAGAGAGCGGCGACCGCTGGAAGCCAGAAAAGAAATACAATTATTGAGGTGCCTATGAGAGAAGCGAAGAAATGCGTAGTTTGTGGGAAAGTATATGTTCCCAAAAGCAAAAGTCAGCAGTGCTGTTCTCCGGGATGCGCCAAGGTCAAAGTGGCAGAATCGCAACGGAAATATTATAAATGTCAATACTGCGGGAAACCTTTCTGGCGGCATGATGCCTTCCGCATGAAGTATTGCAGCGATGAATGCAGGCAGGCGGCAGCTGCCAAACAGCACCCGAAGAAGCCCCCAAAAGAGCCAACAGTTTACAAACGTGACTGTGCCTACTGTGGCAAACCGTTTGAAACTCACTATCCAAATCAAATCTATTGTTGTAAAGACTGTGGTTGCTCAGCAAACCTAAAACAAAAGCGTGAACAATGGGCCGGTACATTTATTTCTCAAAAACGTGTTTGCAAAGAGTGCGGCACTGAATTCGTGACAGAGTGTGGTGATACACACTCTGTTTTTTGTTGCCGCAGTTGTGCTGAGAAAAATGAACGCAGGCACGAACACGCCACGGAAAGGCATAAAGCATACATGCGCGAGGCTAAACGAGTCCGTGAAAAGCAGATCACAGCAGCCTTTGTTGAAGCCGTATCCTATGATGCTGTGTTTGCGAGGGATGAAGGTGTTTGTCAAATCTGTGGCTTGCCTGTCCTTTACGACAAGTTTGCCGATAACAATTGGTCTGGCACCATTGACCACATCGTTCCTGTGTCTGTCGGCGGCGAACACTCAATGCGGAACTGTCAGTTGGCTCACAGAATTTGTAACTCACTCAAGTGCCAGAGCGGCAAGCGATATATCATCGATTGGAAAGAAAAATCCAAGACGGATAACTACTGGCGTATCAAGTACAAGCAGTACGAATCGCTCATGGCATAACCCCATGCCCCTATGAATCTCTGTGACCTTTTTGCCTGGGAACGGGCGTGGGGTCATCTTCGCTAAAACGCAGAATCAAACGGGGTATTGACCCCGCCGAGGAAGGAGGAGTTGCCGCATGGCCAAAGACGGTACAAACCGTGGCGGCGTCAGAGCCGGTGCTGGGGCAAAACGAAAGCCGTTGGCAGATAAAATTGCGGACGGCAATCCGGGAAAGCACCCGCTCACCGTTATGGAATTCAAAAATGCTCCGGACCTGCGTGGTCAGGACATGCCGGAGCCAAAAGAAATGCTCTCGGCGGTTCAGAAAAGCGGTAAAGCTCTGCCCGCCGCTGACATTTACAAATCCGTCTGGGAATGGCTCTCCGACCGGGGCTGCGCTCACCTCGTTCCTCCGGATACCATCGAACGGTATGCCATGAGCGCGGCCCGCTGGATTCAGTGCGAGGAGGCCATCACGGAATACGGTTTTCTTGCTAAGCATCCCACCACCGGCAATGCCATCGCCTCACCCTATGTAACGATGGCAAACAGCTTCAAGTGCCAGACCCGTGCGGACTGGGCTGAGATTTTTCAGATCGTAAAAGAAAACTGCGCTGCCGGTTACAGCGGCGACAATCCGCAGGACGATCTGATGGAGCGCCTGCTGACGGCGCGGAAAGGAAAATAATCTATGGCGAATACAGAACGCTTTGAAAAAGTGGACATCAATAAGCTGGTGCCCTACGCCCGCAACGCTCGTACCCACAGCAAGGAACAAATTGCGCAGCTTCGCTCCAGCCTCCGGGAGTTCGGTTTTGTCTCTCCCGTAATCATCGACAGCGACTACAACATCATCGCCGGCCATGGCCGTGTTTCCGCCGCCAAGGAGGAAGGCTATAAAACGGTTCCCTGTGTGTTTGCGGAAAACCTGACCGAAGCGCAAAAACGTGCTTACATCCTCGCGGACAACCGCCTTGCCATGAACGCGGGCTGGGATGAGGAAATGCTGGCGGTCGAGCTGTCTGATCTGCAGGCTGACGCCTTTGACGTTTCTCTGCTCGGCTTCACCGACGCGGAACTAAACAAACTCTCCGGCGCGGCGGAGAACGTGAAAGAGGATGACTTCGACGTTGATGAAGAACTCAAAAAGCCTGCCGTCACAAAGCCCGGCGACCTGTGGCTGCTCGGCAACCACCGCCTGGTCTGCGGCGACAGCACCAAGACGGACACCTTCGACCTTTTGATGGACGGAAAGCTCGCAAACCTCACGGTGACCGACCCGCCCTATAACGTGAACTACGAAGGCAACGCCGGGAAGATCCAAAATGACAACATGGCGGACGACAAATTCTATCAGTTTCTGTTCGATGCCTTCGCCAATACAGAAAAGGCAATGGCGCAGGACGCCTCCATCTATGTATTCCATGCCGACACCGAAGGGCTGAACTTCCGCAGGGCCTTCTCGGATGCCGGTTTTTATTTGTCCG
>Ga0268360_1001541_pt1 | contig 22963 bp, 15 predicted proteins | sample BioMet11_FD_192465 | JGI IMG/M metagenome (GOLD analysis project Ga0268360, IMG submission 192465) | Sewage microbial communities from Oakland, California, United States - Biofuel 11 (Illumina Assembly) | ecosystem: Engineered > Wastewater > Sewage > Unclassified | place: USA: California... | reverse complement strand
TGGACTTCCCCCGAAACGGTAGACACTTTCAGGCTACAATAGTGTAGCCACAGGAGGTTCCCGTGGGAGTTGCAATCTATTCAGATGAGTTCAAGGAAGGAGCCATCAAGCAGGTCCTGGAGGATGGTCATCCGGTCAGGGAAGTAGCGGAGCGGCTTGGGGTGTCCCAGAAATCGCTTTACACGTGGATGCGTGATCGCAAGGCTCGGACACGAGGAACCAAGCAGTCAGAGAGCTTCGACGCCATGAAAGCCGAGATTGCCCGCCTGAAGGCCGAACTTAAGCGCACGACCGAAGAGCGGAATATCCTGCGAAAAGCGGCCGCGTACTTTGCCAAGGCATCCGAGTAAAGTACGCGTTTATTCGTGACCATCGGGACGAGTTCAGCGTGGCTGCTCAGTGCCGGGTTCTACGGGTGCATCGAAGCGGATTCTACTCCTGGCTCAAGAATCCGAGCTCTACGCGCGCCAAAGATGACGAAAAACTTGTCTCAATGATCAAAGCGGCGCATGAAGAGAGCTCTGGGACTTACGGTAGCCCACGAATATGCCAAGAAATTCGCGAATCTGGCGCGCTCTGCGGGGAGAATCGAGTCGCCAGGCTCCATGAAAGAGCATGGAATCACGGCCCACAGGCGGTATAGACGGCCGAATTACCGATTCTCACGGCCTTCCTTGGTCACGCCGAACCGCCTGAACCAGGATTTCGACGTCCCGGGTCCTGATCGTGTGTGGGCGACCGACATCACCTACATCGCGACGAGCGAGGGATGGTTGTATCTCGCCGTGGTGATTGACTTGTTCTCTCGTCGCGTCGTTGGCTGGAGCATGAGCTCGACCATAACGTCGGATCTTGCTATAACCGCTCTCCACGGAGCGCTGTGGCGACGAAGGCCCATTCATCGCGTCACCGTGCATTCCGATCAGGGTTCGCAATTCTCGAGCGATGCGTGGAATCGATTTTGCCGGGATCACAACCTTGATCGAAGCATGAGTAGGCGAGGGAATTGCTATGACAATGCCGTCGTGGAATCGTTTTTCTCAAGCTTGAAGAAAGAACGAGTTCGTGGAAGAACGTATTTAACTCGCGAGGAGGCCCGTGCCGATATCTTTGACTACATCGAAGCGTTCTATAACCGAAGGCGCAGGCATTCTAAACTAGGGATGCTGAGTCCTGCCGAGTTCGAAGAGGTAAAAATCGGAGTCTAGATCTGTCTACGAAATCGGGGGAAGTCCAGAGTCTCGCTGCGGCTTTGCTCGTTGAGGGGTACTCGTTTGGATCGAGTTTTAGAAGTTCAATGAGACGGGCGATTGAGCGACCGGCAAGATATTGATGCGTCTCGGGATGGCGGAACCGAACGTAGCAGCCACGTCGTGATGCACAAGCGGTCTTGCGCTCGTAAAAAGAAAACGGGGACCGAGCCACGGCGATCACTCCAGATAAAATCTGACATTTTATCTGACAGTCGCCTTATCAGGCTCGGTCCCCGTCCTTCGGAATGACCGCAAGTCTTCCTTCGTGAAAGACTTTCAAAGTCGGGCTGAGTGGATTTGAACCACCGATCTCTTGGTCCCGAACCAAGCGCGCTAGCCGCTGCGCTACAGCCCGAAAAAAAACCCGCCGCGACTGGCGACGGGATGAACGGGAGCGACGGGGCTTGAACCCGTGATCTCCGGCTTGACAGGCCGGCGCGATAAACCAGCTTCGCCACGCCCCCGGGTCGTTGCCGACGAAGTAGCACTATAAAGACGACATCACCTCGATGTCAAGTAGTGAGCACAGCCGCCCCCGATTTGTCGTCGGTCCGCTGGGTCGAGCCGGTCACGACCTCGAGGAGGTCCCCGGAAGCGAAGCTCTCCTCGCCCCGCTGGCGCCTGATCATCGAGTAGCCGATGCTCGAGCAGGCGTACTGCCCCGAGGAACCGTCCGGGAGGGGGAAGGGGTCCGACACGACTCGGACCAGTATTCCCTTGCCGGCCCGGGCGCGGCGTTCTTTGTCCGAGACTTTGGGCTCGGTGGGCATGCCGATGGGCGTCCTGGGGAGGACCCCGCGGGCCGCCCAGAGATACGAGAAGACCGCTCGCTCCTTGGGGAGACCCGCCTCCTCGGACAGCGCCTCGAGCCAGGCGGGGGCCTTGAGCGCGTCGACCCCGAAATGGCACCAGGGGTACTTATCCCGCTTCTTGGGCATGACGACGGTGGGCAGGACGAACCGCGAGGGGGCCGCGTTGGGGTCGCCCTTGATCGCCCGGGTCTCCTCGGGCGGGAGAAGGTGGCGGAATATCCCGGGCATCGGACAGGCCAGGGCGTGGGGGCAGGGCCCGAGGGGGGCCGCCCCTTCGGCGATCAAGGCCGCGCGCAGGGCGGCGATGAAGGCGCCGGACCGCGGATCCCCGGGCTCCATCACGAAGAGGCTGCCGTTCTCCTTCGTGTAGGAGAGGAGGCTCCTCGCCGTATCGAGGGCCCGCTCGCCCAGGTTTCGCTTGTCCTTCCAAAAGAACTCGTTGAACACGTTCGCTGCGGTGAGGAGGTGCGCCCGCTCGGGCAGCGGTGCGCCGAAGGTGTCCTTGCGGAGTTCGATCCGCCAGGGCGGCAGGCGGCCGTCTACCCTCATGCTGAGGGTCTCGAGCACGGTGAGGCCCGACTCCATGACGCGCCCGACCCGGTCCATGCAGTAGATCGTGAGGGGGACTTCCCGCAGCTCGGGGCGCGATATCCACAGGGCTATGGGGACGGTCAGGGGGCCCGAGCCGATGTCGACGATCACGGCGTTGTCCGGCAGGCAGAAGTCGGCGTTGCCCAGGATCGCCGTTAGGCGAAACACGTTCCAGGGCAGGAAGTACCTGATGTAGGCCGAGAGCGCAGGCGGAGTGCTCAGGTAGTCGGCGGAGCGGGACTCCTTGTCGGAGTTCAACTCCTCCCAGAGCTCGCGTATGTCGCCCCGGAGCTCGGCCCGATGCTTGGGCTGGAGCGGCACCGCCTCGTCGAGGACCTGCTCGAGGGCCTCGAGGGCCACTATGCACCCCGAGGACGGGGAGAGGGACTCGAGCCGGCGCACGGAGCTCGGGACCTGGGCCGCCGGCCCGCGGGACCGGCCCCGCTCGTTGCTGACGTAGCGCGGGATCGAGTCTCGGTCGAAGCCCGACTGGGCCACCGCCGCGAGGTCCTCCGCGCTGAAGGGTGGCAGCCCTTCGGGCCGGCCCCGCCTGGAATCGCCCCGGTCTCCGTAGCGGCCGTCTCGGCGCCCCGCGGCGTAGGTCTCGGCCCTTCGGCCCGGCTTCCCGGCCTGGCCCTTGCCCCGCCGGGACTTCTGGCGCTCATCGCCGCGCGGCCCCTGCTGGGTCCTCGCGGCGGAGGCCGAGGGACGCCCCTTCTCGCGGCGGCCTTCGCCTTGGCCTTCGGGCCGGTCCCCGGATGTCCTGAGCTGGCCCCGTCCGCCCTGTCTCTGGGCTTTCCTCGGCTGGTTGTCGGCAGGGGTACCGCCCGAAGCGTCTCCGCCGGCTGCGCCTGGACGCTGCTGGCGCTGATGCTCGCCCCCGGCCTTGGCGGCCTTGCGGCGTTCGCGCCTCCGCTTGGAGCGGCTTTTCTTGCCCTGCTGTTGGTCTCCCGATGTCGGCGCGCCGGCGGGAGTACCGTCTTCGGTAGCCTCCGGGCGCGTCGATCTCCCTCCCGGCTCGGCGGCCGGGAGCGACTGGGGAGTGGAAGGTTCGTCGAAGAGAGAGCCCTGGACGGAGTCCTGTTCGGCGCCACGCTTCTGCGGGCGCCTTTTCGGCTTTCCGAATATTCCTAGTCTCGAAGCCTTCTCCGACTTCTCTTCGGGGGCCTCGGGTCCGCTCTCTCCGCGCGCGGGCAGATCGGCCCGCGATTCATCGGTCCCCTCGAGAGGAGACCCGGAGCGTTTTCTCACGGTAGGACCACTATAGCATCGATGCGACGGCGTCAACAAGGGCGGGGCGTGGGAGGCGCCGAGATCGGTGCCGGAGATCCGGTGTCCGCCCCGGCCTTCCTGGTTTATAGTATGGGTGTAAGGGGAATGCATGGAATACACTGAGGGTCGGGACGCCGATGGGACGAGGGCTCTGTCGATACCCGAGGGGCCGCGCATCGCGGTCTCCATGGGCGATCCCGCCGGAGTCGGCCCGGAGATCTGCGCCGTCGCGGCGGCGGCCCGCCGCGTGAGGGAGGCGGCCCGCTGCGCGATCTACGGCGACGCGCGGGTCCTCCTGAAGGCCGCGGCTGTGGCCGGGGTAGAGCGCGGATTCGAGGAGGCCCTCGAGGCGGGGGATTCGTCGATCGTGGACTTGGGGAACGCGGACCCCGGAGCCTTCGAGCCGGGAGAGGTAGCAGCGCTCTGCGGCCGAGCGGCCTGGGAATACGTGGAGGCTGCTGCTGCTGCGGCCCTCGCCGGATCGGGAGGAGGGAAGGGGGCGCCCTCGTCCGCGGCGGCTATGGTCACCGCTCCGATCAACAAGGAGTCCATCAGGGCGGCGGGAGTGCCCCACGTGGGACACACCGAGATGCTCGGCGCGATCGCTGGAGTGAAGGATCCCCTCACGATGTTCGAGACCCTGGGACTGCGGGTGTTCTTCCTGACCCGGCACGTGTCCCTGAGCCGGGCCTGCGGGCTCGTGACGAAGGATCGGGTCCTGGACTACATAGTGCGCTGCCGGGAGGCCCTCGGGAGCCTCGGCGTCTCGGGGGAGCTGGCCGTGGCGGGGCTCAACCCCCACTGCGGCGAGCACGGCCTCTTCGGCGACGAGGAGGGCCGCGAGATCGAGCCGGCCATCGCCGAGGCCCGGGCCAAGGGAATCGCCGTCGCGGGGCCGATCGGGGCGGACTCGGTGTTCCACCAGGCCAAGACGGGGCGGTACGCCGCGGTCCTCTCCCTCTATCACGACCAGGGGCACATAGCCTGCAAGACCCTGGACTTCGAGAGGACCGTCTCCTTCACCCTGGGCCTGCCCTTCCTCCGCACGAGCGTGGACCACGGCACCGCCTTCGACATCGCGTGGCGCGGGAAGGCGAGCGCGGTGGGCATGGTGGAGGCGATCCTGGCCGCCGCCAAGTACTCGCGCTAGATCGCGGCCGCCCCTGACGCCGACTCGGCTTCCGGGGTACTATGGTGGCGATATGGCCGAGCCGGGAGAGCGGGAACTTCTGATCGAGCGGATCGTCGCGGGCGGGGATGGTCTCGCCTTCTCCGGCGGCAAAGCGGTATTCGTGCCTTTCGCCCTGCCGGGGGAACGGGTGACGGCGCGCATCGCGTCGGAGCGCCGGGACTTCTCCCGGGCTGAGTTGGTCCGGATCCTCGAGGCGAGCCCAGCCCGGACCGCGGCCCCCTGCCCGCTCTATGGGACCTGCGGCGGCTGCAACCTCCAGCACCTCGAGTACGGGGGCCAGCTCGAGGCCAAGGCCAGGATCGTCGCCGACGCCTTCGCCCGCACCGCCAGGATCCAGCTCGACGCCGTGCCCGTGAGGGCCTCTCCGCCCTTCGGCTACCGCAACCGGATGCAGCTCCACCTCACGGCCTCGGGGCGCCTCGGCCTCGCGCGCCGGGGGACCTCGGAGCTCGTCGAGCTGCCGGGCTGCCCGATAGCCTGCGGGGCCATCGACAAGTGGATCCGGAACTTCTCGGGAGGCGGCGGCGCCCGGCGAGACCCGCCGCCGGGGAGCCCCGACCGCTTCATCGCCTTCGGCCGGGGCGAGGAGCTCTGGCTCGAGGGCCGGGACGGGATCGCCCAGATCCCGGTGGCGGGGCGGACGGTCCGATTCCCGGTTCGGGGATTCTTCCAGAGCAACCTCTCCCTCCTGGACGACTTCGTCGTCGCCGCCACCGCCGGCCTCTCGGGCCAGCGGGCGGCCGATCTCTACTGCGGCGTGGGCGTCTTCGGCTCCTTCCTCGCCTCGGCCTTCCGGAGCGTCGTGTGCGTCGAAGAGAACCCCGAGGCCCTCGCCCTGGCCAAGTCCAACCTGCCCGGGGGCGAGCACGAGTTCTTCGCCCTGGCGACGGAGCTTTGGACCCGGGGCGAATCCGCGGCGCGGCCCTTCGACCTCGTCCTGGTCGACCCGCCTCGGACCGGGCTCGGCGCCGAAGTGCGAGCCTGGCTCGGCCGCTCAAGGCCGCCGGTCCTAGCGTACCTATCCTGCGACCCCGTGACCTTGGCTCGGGACGCCCGGGATCTAGTCGCCGCCGGCTACGAGCTCGAGTCCCTCGAAGCCTTCGACTTCTACCCGCAGACGAGCCACGTGGAGTGCCATGCCCGGTTCATCCTGCCCTGAGCCGCAGGCCGGGCACTCGGCCAAGACCTCGGCGCCGCCGAGGCGTTCGCCGGCCGCAGCGGCCAGAGCGGCGGTCTTAGGGAGCATCCTCCTATTTGGCCAAGCCTTTGCCTCCGGAGCCGGTTCCCTTGATCCGGCCTTCCGCCTCGCCGTCGGGGGTCGGGCTCTCGCCGGCCCCGTCGTCGATTGCGCCGTCGACCCGCCGGCCGCCTGGCTCCTCTCCGAAGATCTCGGCCTCTACGCCCTCACCGACGCGGGGACCCTGGCAGCCCGCATAGACCTATCCTCCGGGCGGCCCTCGCCTTTCTTAGCCGTCGACCCCTTCGGCCGGGCCCTCGTGGTCCTCGACAGCGGGGGGCGCGCCGAGCTCGCCGCCTACACCAGGATGGGCCGAGAAGCCTGGCGGGGCCCCGTGGACCCGACTTCGGGGAAGCCTGAGACTGTCACCCCGGCCTTCGGCTCCGACGGTCGAGCCTTCGTCCTGTCGGGCCGGGGGCTCCGCTGCTTCAACCCCGCGGGGCTCAGGCTGTGGGACCTGTCCCTGCCAGGCCCGGCCTCGTGCCGCGTCGGCGTCGACGGGCGGGGCTACCCCCGGATCGGCCTAGCCGATGGCCGGCTCGTCGCGGCGACGCCCTACGGCCAGGAGGAGGGGGGGGCTAGCCTGGGCTCGTCGGTCGTCGCCCTCTGCGCCCTGCCTCCGGCCCGGCCTTCCGGGGGAGTCTACGGCCCCGAGACCCCCCTCCTCGCCGCAGGTCTCGCCGACGGCCGGGTCCTCCTCCTCGACCAAGGCTGCGAGGTCCTCGCCTCGTACCGAGCCGAAGCTCCCGTCTCTTCCTTCGCCTGGGACGGATCTCGGCTATACTGCCTCGACTCATCGGGGGAGGTTTTCGCCCTGCCGGTAGTCGAGGGCTCCGTCGCCCCGGGCAGGGCCAGAGCGGCTTCGGGCCCATCCCCGTCCGCCGCCGCCCCTTCCTCCCGAGCCTCCGAGCCGGCTCGGCTCTCGTCCCTGTGGTCGGTCCGGACCGGCTGCGCGGGGGGCTCCCTCCGGCTCTTCGGCGATCGGCTGGTGGCGACGGGGAAGGGGAGCGCCATCTCCCTCTCCCTCGGCGGAGAGCTCTCCCGGGAGCTATCGGCGCCCGACGGCACCGGGGAACCCGCGGTCTCCCCCGCCGGCCTCGCCTACGCCGCGGGCTCCGACTGGATACTCGCCGCCTATCGCTTCGAGAAGAGGCTGGGCGGTCCCGTCGGCCCGGTCCTCCTGGCCTACCCCGCCCCCCCCGGAGTCCCCCGGGGGCTCGCCTTCGATCCCCTCGCGGCGGATCCGGATCGCCAGCTTTCTCGCCTCGCGGATATGCACGATTCCCTCGAATCGGGTACTATCGGAGGGGAGGAGAGGGACGTCGCCGCTTACTGTGCGGCGGTCATCGACGGGAGCCTCGCGCGGGAACTGCCGGGGGACGCGAGGCTCTACGGCGGCAGCCCCCTCGCGAGGGCTAAGGCCTGCGAGCTCTTGGGGGAGCTGGGCTCCGTCGCCTACCGCGATCCCCTCTTCGATGCGGTGGCGGACGACCCCGACCCCGCCGTGCGGGCCGCCGCCTGCGCCGCCTTGGCGGACATGACGGCCGACCCGGACGGCCGCTCCATGGCCGCCTTCCTGGCCGCGTCTTCCCGGCCCGTCGACGAGAGGACGGCTTTCGCCATCGTCGGCGCGATAGAGGCTATGACCTTGCGTTCGGGACGGACGCCGAGCGGCGACGCGCTTCGCGCCCTCGTGCGATTGACTACCGAGCCCTACGGGCGGGCGGTCCGGAGCCGCGCTATGGCGGCCATCGGGCGCATCTCGGGCGGCTCGAGATAAGGAGTCGATATGAAGCTTCATCCCCTGGCCTTTTCGGCTTCCTGCCTCGTCCTCCTCCTCGGGGCGGCGGGCTCCTACGCCCAGTCCTCCTCGGGGCCGGCCGGCGCTCCCGGAGGCCTGCGGCCCGACCGGGGGGAGCTCGAGGGGGCGGGCTCGGCCCAGGTCGCGTTCGTGAACTACGAGGGGCCGGCGGCGAGGATCGACAGCGCCGCCGAAATCGTCGGGATCGGCGCTGCCCTGGGCCGGGAGCTCCGCTCCTCGGGCCGGAGCGCCGGCGGCGATCGCTACCGAGTCGTGCGGGCCGTCGACCCGTCGGCCAAGGGCGGCCTGGACGCCGACATCATCGTCCTCGGAAAGGACGCCGAGGTCGACCACATACGCAACCTCCGGCGCATCGTCGCCGGCTACCTCTCCTCGGCCTGGGGCTACTCCGACAAGGACGCAGCCACCCTCGCGGTCTTCGTCACGGTGTACAACGCGGTGCACCGGGGCGACATGAAGTACTTCGGCTCGAAGTACAAGGAAGTCGTCCTGAAGGAGCTCACCGCCGAGGACGCGGGCCTCGCCCTCAACTACTCCGAGTGGCCGGGCAAGAGCCGCATCGTCGTCCCCCTCTCCGCGGGCGCCGCGCCGGGATCCCTCGGGGCGGTGGACACCGGGGCGGTGTCGGAGAAGAAGGTGGTCGAGAGCCTCAAGGCCCAGCCCGACAAGGGCGTGCCCGACCGGCAGGCCCTCGTGGACGTGAAGGAGCGGGAGGCCTCGCAGAAGCAGGCCGAGGCCGACAAGAAGCAGGCCGAGGCAGCCGCGGCCGAGCGGAAGCTCGCCGAGGACAAGGCCAAGGTCGAGAAGGATAGGGCGGAGCTCGAGGCGGCGAAGGCCTCCGCCGGCAAGCCCGCCGCCGCGCCTTCGACCGCGCCTTCCGCCGAGCCCGCGGCAGCGCCCGCTGGCGCACCCGGCGCCGCGCCGCCGACTACCGGGGGAGGTCAAGCCGCGGGCGCCGCCGCGCCTGAGCTCGCCGAGAAGGAGACCGCCGTCGCGGCCGAGGAGTCCTCGGTGAAGGCCCAGGAGACCCAGGTCGCAGCCAAGAAGGCGGAGGCGGCCCAGGCCCAGGCCCAGGCCCAGGCCAAGAAGGACGAGGCCGCCGCGGACCGCAAGGGAATAGCGTCGGACCAGAAGCAGGCGATAGCCGAGCAGGTGGCCGCGAAGGGCGTGGGAGAGGCCGCGGGGGTCTTCCTCGTGAAGGTCGGGGACGACCCGAGCCACCTCGCCCGGATCGTCTTCGTCGACGCGGAGTCCGGGGCGGGCATCCGCGCATCGCGGATCACCACGATTCACACCCGCTCCCTCTCTGAGCTCCCCGACGCGTTCTTCGCGGCGGCGGGCCTCGAGGGCAAGCCGGGCGGAGTCAAGTTCGTGAAGCTCGACAAGGCCAGCCTCGAGAACGTCGCGGAGAGCGCGGCCGAGGCATTCGGCGAGAGCGCCGTCCTCGTGAAGGGCGACGCGATCTACGCCGTGGTGAGCGACGGGGGCAAGCAGTACCTGGCCAGGCTCTCGGCCTCCGATCTCTCCGAGAAGGCTCGGTCGAAGGAGGCCGTCGCGCCCTTCGGCCTCATCGCCTGGGCCGCGGGGGGCGTGGCGGTCCAGCCGGCCTCCGGCTCGGGCTTCCTGGTGCTGAAGCCCGACAGCCTGGAGAAGGCGAAGGACCTGGTTCCGTAGGATCGGTGGGCGGCCGCCGGGGCGCGCGGAGCTCTGCCTCGCGGTCCGCCCCCTGGCCCGTCCGGTTAGACATACGTCGTTGGAGGGTTCATGAGTTCCAGGAAGGGTCCATTCAAGGGGCGCACCGTCGCCGTGGTGAACGATCTCTCGCTCGATGAGCAGCGCTACCTCTACCGCAAGGCGGGGGAGCTCAAGCGCGCCATCCTCTCGGGAGGCGAGGCTCCCGAGTTCCGGATCGACGACAAGGACTACACGGTCTACCTCATCTTCATGGAGGACTCGACCCGCACGAAGGAATCCTTCCGCAGCGCCGCCAAGTTCCTCGGGGCGAGGACCAACGTCTTCGACTCGGCCACCTCGTCGTTCAACAAGAACGAGTCCATCACCGACACGATCCGGATGCTCTACGGCTACTCCGACGAGTCCTGCTTCGTGATCCGCTCCCGGCTCGAGGGAGTGTGCCGCTGGCTCGAGGGGGCCCTCGGCAGGTACTCCGAGATCTGCGGCAAGAGCCGCCCGGCCTTCCTCAACGCCGGGGATGGGAAGCACGAGCACCCGACCCAGGAGTTCCTGGACGAGTTCTCCTTCCTCGACCAGCTCGGCCAGGACGACGCGCACATCCACATCGCCCTGACCGGGGACCTCTTCCACGGGAGGACTGTGCATTCCAAGGCCGACGGCCTGCGGGTCTTCAGGGACGTCGAGGTCGACCTCGTGGCCCCCGAGCTCCTCGGCATGCCCCCGGCCTACGAGCGGAGGATGCGGGACAACGGCTTCCACGTGCGGACCTACGAGTCCATCGACGAGTACCTCGCCTCGGGCAAGGTCGCGCCCATCTGGTACTTCACCCGCCTGCAGCTCGAGCGCATGGGCGAGTCGGTCCTCGAGAAGGCGCCGCTCCTGCGCAAGGCCGTGACCTTCCGGAAGGACATGCTCGGCCTCCTCCCCGAGGGCGCCCGCTTCTACCACCCCTTGCCCAGGGACCGCACCGCCCCGACCAACCCCACTTTCCTCGACGAGCTTCCCCTCAACGGCTGGGACGGCCAGTCGGTGAACGGCTACTGGACTCGCATCACCCTCATCGCCATGGTCTCGGGCCTCATAGGCGAGGACTTCGAGGGCGAGCACCAGGCCGCGAGGACCTTCGAGGACGACTTCGTCCACGAGGCGCCGATAGCCCAGCACACCAAGCCCGAGTACAAGGTCGGCATAAAGCCCGTCGAGGACGGCATCGTCATAGACCACATCTCCTCGGGGGAGGAGATCGAGGCCATCTGGACCCACCTCGACGCCATACGCCGAGTCCTCAAGCTCGACGTGCGGGGCGGCCACGGGGTCTTCCACAACAACCAGGGGACCTTCAAGGGCATCATCTCCCTCCCCGACGTCATGAGCTTCGGCGAGCGGGACCTCAAGAAGCTCGCGGCCATAGCCCCGGGCTGCACCCTGAACCTCATCCACGAGCACCGCGTGGTGAAGAAGTACCGCTTGTCCATGCCGCCCAGGATCTACGGCTTCGACGAGATATCCTGCAAGAACGAGAACTGCATATCGGCGCCCAAGAACGCCGAGGGCGTGGTGACCGAGTTCATCCGCAAGGAGGACTCGGAAGGATCGGGGGGAGCCAAATTCGTGTGCCGCTACTGCGAGCGGGAGCACACGTTCCGGGACGTCTGGGACCTGACCTGAGCGGCCCAGGCGCCCCGCGGAAGTACGCGGAGGAGGAGCCTATGCTGGAAGCCAAGCGAATCTCATACTGCGGGAGGGCCGCGGTCTGTCTCTCGAACGAGGCGGCGAGGACTGTCGTCGACCTCAGGGGGGGAATGGTCCCGGAGTTCAGCCTCAGGCGCGGGAAGGCGGCCCTGAACGCCCACTGGGCCCCGCCTTTCCGGGGCTCCGACGCCGGAGCCTGGTCCGAATCGTCCTGCGCCCCCTACTGGGGGGCGCGGCTCCTCTACGACATCGCCGGCGACTTTTCCTGCAGCCCCGGCTTCGGCCCCCCCGCCTCGGTGGACGGCGCGGAGCTCCCGCCCCACGGCTGGACGGCCAACGAGGAGTGGACCGCCGGGGGCCTCGGGGTGGACGGCGAGCGGGGAGTCGCCTTCGCGGACTTCCGCCTGGACAGCCCGGCCCCCTCGATGCCCCTGTCGTGGCGGAAGCGCGACATGGTCCTGGCCGGCCGGAGCGCCTACTACTCGGTCCTCGAAATCGAGAACCGGGGCCCGGCCCCGACGGCGATCAACGTGGCCAGGCACAACACCCTCGGCTCGCCCTTCCTGGAAACAGGCTGCAGGATCTACCTATCGGCGAAGCGCTTCTCGGTCCCGCCGCTGGGAACCGAATTCGACGGGACCGGCCGCCTAGCGCCGGGCGCCGAGTTCGAGGGCCTCGGGAACGCGCCCCTCCGCTCGGGCGGCCTCGCGGACATAAGCGTGGTGCCGGGGATGATCGGCTTCACCGACTTCGCCACCGGCCCAGTCCCCAGGGACGCCGAGCTCGGCTGGAGCTGCGTCGTCAGCCCCCGCCTCGGCCTCGCCTACTTCTGCTTCTTCCCGGGTCCCGCCTCGGCCCGGGCCGGGGAGATCGCCCTCTCGTTCAACGACCTTTGGATGCAGTACGGCGGCCGGGACTTCACGCCCTGGGCCCTCCACGCAGGCGGGGCCGACCGGACTTTCTGCCTCGGCACCGAGAACTCCGTGGGCGCCTACGCCAACGGCCTCGGCTACGCCCGGGAGCACCCCTCGCTCCTCGGCTCTCCCACCACCGCCGCGGTGCCCGCCCGGGGGAAGCTCAGGCTGCTGTACGGCGTCGCCCTCCTCGAGCTCCCGGCGGACCTCGTCGCCGAGGGCGTGAGCCGGGTGGAGCTCGAGGGCTCCGAGGTAGTCCTGGCCGGGGCCCGGGCCCGAGCCCGCTTCGGCCTCGACGCTGACTTCGCCCGGATCCGAGAACTGGCCGACGCGCCTCTGGCGGCCCGCTGAGCCCTGGGCCCCGGGTGGGGAGCCTCGCGGACCTAGTCCCCGGAGGCGAGTTCCCCCGCCATCCCGTCCAGGAAGGCTTCGACCGCCGCCCGGGCCTTCGGGCCGCCGTAGAGGTTCGAGCTCAGGGTGAGAGTCCCGTCGTAGCCCGACAGGGCCACCTGGAAGTGAGGCTTGTACTTGATCGAGCCGCAGGCGTAGGCCGACGTCACCTGGGTCCCGGCGAAGCGCAGCCTCGCCGGGACCAGGGCGCCGAGGTTAGTCGTGCCTATGAGGGGGAGCTCTAGGCTCCGACGCATGATGGCCAGGGCCATCCTCCGGGGAAGGGCGTCCAGGAGCCCCATCCTCGCGAAGCCCCCGAGGCCGATGTTCCGCCCCTTCAGCGCGTCCATGGCCGCCTTGGCCCTCGCCACCGTCGCGTCGAAGCCCTCGCCCTCCCGGAAGCCGAGCTCGGGGATGACCGAGGACGAGAGGTTGCTGAGCCCCCCGAAGCCCCGGTCGGGGAGGTATCGGCGCATGTCCACCGAAATTGGGATCTCCAGCTTCCCTGCCGCTTCGGCTCCGAGCTTCCTGCCGAGGACTCGGTAGAAAGCCGCGACGAAGGCATCGTTCACCGTGGCGCCGAGGCTTCTGCAGCGCTCCCTGAGCCCGGCGACTTCTCTCCCGCCCAGGAGGCGAGTCGCCACGAAAGGCCGCGCCTCGTCCTCGTCCTCGAAGGGGAAGGTCGCTTCGCCCGGGCGGTTGGTCTTCTCCCCCCGCCCCAGGAGGGCCCGGGCCAGGGCCAGGGGGCCGACCGCCCGCAGCACAGCGCCGAGGCCCCGGTCGCCGTCGACCGTGGGCGGGACATAGTTCGGGTCCTCCCGGAGCCGCGAATAGGTCTCGCACAGGTAGTAGACCAGCCCCTTCAGGGCGGCCCCGTCGGCCAGCATGTGGTTCGCCGTCACCGCCACGGCGCCCCTCTCCCCGTGGAGGTAGACTACCTTGAGCTGCGGTCCCTCGCCCTCGGCTATCCGGCGCGTCGCCGCGGCCTCGAATTCTCCCTCGTCCTCGGCGGCCACGAAGCTTCGATCCAGGTCGGAGGCCGGAATGGACTCCCAGAAGAAGCCCCGGGAGCCCCGGCGGAAGGCGGTGGCCAGGATGGGGACGGATCTCAGCACCGCCGCCGTCGCCCCCCTGAGGACCGCCTCGTCGAGCCGGGAATCCAGGCGGATCTCGCAGCGGACCGTGTGGTCGTTGAAGCCTCCCTCCTCGTAGAGGAGCTGCATCAGGTCGAATATCTGAGCCGCGTAGCGCATCCTCGCGTCCTTTCCGGGGAAGTCCCCGACAGGGCCATGGCGGCCGCCCGGCATCGCCCCCGGCCCCGATTACGAGGGTAAAGTAGTAATACGGTGGCCCATTGTCAATACCAACGGTATCTAATACTAATAGATTTGAAATCTAAAAACTTGATCATGGGGAGGCAGACCGATACCATAGGTATCGAAATTCGTGCAGCGAGGTGCTTATGGATGAAGCAGGGGGCGGACCCTATCCTCCCAGGAGGAAGCGCGAGAAGCGCTCGGAGGTGAGAGCTCGGATCCTCGCGGTGGCTTACGGAATTTTCGCCGAGCGGGGTTACGAGGGCGCGAGCCTCGAGCGGGTCGCCGAGGCCGCCGGCTTCAGCAAGGGCGCAGTCTACTCCAACTTCGCGGGCAAGGACGAGCTGTTCTACGAGCTCATCGCCGCGCGGGTCGACGAGCGCACCGAAGCCATCCGGCGCTCGATGGAAGAAGCGTCGTCGGCGCGGGCCGCCTCCTCGCCGCCCCCGGAGGCGCGGGCCGAGCCGCAGCCCCTGCGGCCGGGATCGGGCTCCCCGCCCGCCGGAGCTTCGCGGGAGATCGGATCGGCTTGGGCCGCCAGGTTCGCCGGCGAGGAGCTTCGGCGCATGGGGGCCGCCGACCCGGCTTGGCAGAGGCTCTTCATCGAGTTCTGGCTCCGCTGCCAGAGGAGCGAGGAGCTGCGGTCCAAGTTCGCCGAGCGTCGCCGCGCCATGCGGGCTGCCATCGCGAGGACCGCTCGGGAGGAGGCTGGCGCCGCGGGATTCACCCTGGGCGAGGGCGAGGCCATGGACCTCGCCACGACGGTCCTCGCCCTCTCCAACGGCCTGGGCATCGAGGGGCTCATCGACCCCGAGGCCGTGCGCCCCGAGCTCCTCGGGGAAGTCCTCTCGCGGATCGTCGCCCCCGGGGCCGTCGCCGCGGCTCCGCCGGCCCCCGACGGCGGCCCCCCGGGGCCCCGGCCCTAGGCCGGGAAGCGCCGGCGGTACTCGTACATGAACACCGCCGCCGAGACCGACACGTTGAGCGAATCCACATGCCCCGACATGGGTATGGACAGGGCGAGGTCGCACTCCTCCCCGAGGAGCCGCGAGACCCCCGCCCCCTCGTTCCCGAGGACGAAGGCCGAGCGCGCGCCGAGCTCCGCCGCCGGGAGGCTCGAGCCCCCCATGTCCGCCGAGTAGGCCCAGAACCCCGCCTCCTTGAGCCGGCGCAGGGCCTCGGCGAGGTTCGCCACCTGGACCAGGGGCGCGTAGGCCGCCGCCCCGGCCGAGGCCGCGACCGCCGCGTCGCCTAGGGGCGCCGAGCGCTTCCTGGGGGCGATCACCAGGTCCGCCGCGAAGACGTCCGCCGAGCGCAGGATGGCCCCCAGGTTCTGTGGGTCCTCGATGTGGTCGAGGAGGACGACGAGGGCGCGCTCCGGGGGATCGGCGAGGAAGAGCTCCAAGCTCGGACCCGCACCCGAATCGGCCTCGGCCTCGAGGAGGATGCCCCGGTGCCCCGGCGCCGCAGCGTCGAGCTCCGAGCGAGCGACCTCGTCGACCTCGAGCCCCAGCTTCCCCGCGAGCTTCAGGATCTCCTTGATCCGCGGCCCGGAGGAGCAGACCGAGATCCGGGCGCCCGAGGCCGAGCCTCGCGGAGAGCGGAGGAATTCCTCGATGGCGTGGAAACCGGTGAGCCTCGTCATGGGGGCATTCTAGTGGGCCTCCCGGGGTTCATCAATAGAAGGGGGGAGGGGGAGAACTCGGGACCCGGGAGGGCACTGGCCCCTCGGCCCCCGATCCACCCAGGGCCCCGCGTCTCCCCCTGAGCTCCGAAGTCCTCGCCGCGCCCCCTCCGGGAGGCCTCCGGCGCGGCTCCGGTCTTCTCCGCTACCCCCTCTCGGCCGCCGCGAATAAAAAGCCCGGCCCTCCCCTCGGGGAAGGGCCGGGCTTCAGGCGCGCCTCTGGCGCCGACGCCCGATCGCGCGGCGCGATCACGGCATGACGGTGAACTCCTGCACTACTTGGATCGCGCTCTCGACCTCGGCCACCCCGGGGAGGGCCCGGGCCGCCGCGAGGGCCGCGTCGATGGCGGCCTGGGTGTTGGCCACGCCGTGGAGCAGCACCCTTCCGCCGTCCGCCGTGGCCTCGAGGAAGTGCACCGGCACTTTCTTGGCGTACACGATCTCGGTGACCACCCTCTGGCCGAGGAGGAGCTCGGCCAGGCGCCGCTTCCCGGCGTCCTCCTTCGCCGCGTCGGCGACCATCTTGCGGTAGTCGTCGATGAGCCTGGCGACCTTGGCCGCGTCGCCCTTCTCCGAGTTGAGGGTGAGGTCGAAGCTCCGGGGGTCGCTCCAGTCCATGGAGAAGAAGTACTTGTGGAATCCCTGGCGGTGGTGGTCGCTCTCCTCGACTATCTGGAGGGCGTGCCGCTCGTCGCAGGCGAAGGACTTCATGACGCGCTCCACCCTGAGGGCCAGGGGGGACACCAGCTTGATGGCCACGAGGCTCGGCACGGACTTGAACACCGCCGCTCCGCCGCGGCCGACCACGATGCAGTCCCCGCTCGTGGTCTCCTCGAAGAGGGCGGACTTGAGGAAGTGGAGGTAGTCGTCCCGCTCCTGGGACAGGGAGGCCCAGAAGCCGGGCTTCTTCTCGTCGTATTTCTCGCGCTTATCCTCGGCGAGGCCGTAGTCCCCGAGGCGCTTCTCCAAGTATTCCTTGTCTATGAGCTTGTAGTTCGTGATGCGGGAGAGCTCCCTGGCAACCTCTTCCCCGTGGGCGGCGAGCTCGCGCGCGATGGTGATGATGGCCATGTTCCCTCCTTTGTGGATCCTATGCCATTACTTTACGACGGCTTGATGGCGAAGTCAAATAAAAGCCGCCCGCGGGGCTCATCCGCCGCCGCGGGCTGCGGCGGCCCGCGATGCCGCGCAACGTTTGCGGACTATTCAGCCATAGACCACTCACGGCCCAAGTCCCCGGGAGATCTCCGAATCCCCCGCCGGGGGCGAGGCGGCGGCCCGCGCGCTCGACAAGGACTTCTACGACCTCAGGCTGAAGACCTTCGTCGGGGGCCTCCGCGGGTCGGGGAACAGGAACCCCGACTTCGCCTTCCTCGCCCTCTCCCTCTTCCGCAAGTTCGCCCAGGACGGCGCCGCCCTGACCTTCGGCGAGCCAGGGTCCGGGCCCTCGGAGCGCGACGAGCTCGCCGTGTCTTCCGGCGGAGAGGGGAGGATATCCCTAGCCCGGTCCTTCGCCGGGGCCGTCTTCCGCCGCGGCGTCTCCAAGACCCCGGAGGGGGACGCGTGGCGGCACCGCGTCGAGGGCTTCCTCGAGATGCGCGGATCGAGGGTCGAGTTCCCCGTCGACGGACGCGTGGCCCGGAGCTCCGCCGACTCCTTCGAGCACCTCCTCGGCCTGGACTACGTCCGGGCGCGGTGCGACGCGGCCTCCCTGGCCTCGGCCATCGACGTTGAGCGAAATCGAGCCGCGGGCCTGGCGGAGCGTCAGGGCGCCGAAGGAGGGGGAGGGGCGCCCGGCGCCGGGCGGCCGCCTCCGCCCCTTTCGATTTGCCTAGCCGCGGATTCGGCGCTACTATTAAACCATGAGCATACGCCTGCATTCCGAGGGAGGCGCCGGCGAGGTCACCGGCTCCAAGCACGTGCTGACTGTGGACGGGGCGCGCTGCCTCGTGGACTGCGGCGCCTTCCAGGGCCGCCGCGAGGAGGCCGAGGAGAAGAACCGCGCCCTCGTGCCCGACCCCGAGTCGATCTCGTCGGTGATCCTGACCCACGCCCACTTCGACCACTGCGGCATGCTCCCCCTCCTCGCGAAGCGGGGCTACCGCGGCAACATCTACGCGACCCCGGCGACCCGGGACCTCGCGGGGGTGGTGATGATGGACTCCGCCGCCATCCAGGCCCGGGACGCCGAGTACCTGGGCAAGCAGGCGGCGAAGCGGGGCCAGAAGTTCGACTGGGTGCCCCTCTACGCCGAGGAGGACGTGGTCGCGGCCACGGGGCAGTTCGTGACGGTTTCGTACAACCGCCCCATGCCCATAGGCGACGGGATCAAGGTGGAGCTCTTCGACGCGGGGCACATCCTGGGCTCTGCCATCGCCTACACCCACGCGCGGGACCGGTCGGGCCGCGAGGTGACGGTCGCCTTCACCGGGGACCTGGGACGCAAGGGCAAGCCCATCATCCGGGATCCCCAGAAGATCCCGGCCATGGACTACATGGTCCTCGAGGCGACCTACGGCGACCGCCTCCACGAATCCACCGACGACGCGATGGACAGGTTAGCCGACATCGTTAACCAGGCCTGGAAGCGCGGGGGCAAGGTGGTGATCCCCGCCTTCGCCATCGAGCGCACCCAGGAGCTCGTGTTCTACTTCCACCTCCTCGTGGACCAGAAGCGGATCCCCGAGATCCCCATCTGGGTGGACAGCCCCATGGCGATCAACGCGACATCGATCTTCCAGATCCACCCCGAGTGCTACGACGAGGAGACCCACGAGGCCTTCATAAAGCACCACGTGAACCCCTTCGGCTTCAACAGCCTCCACTTCTCCTCGAGCGTGGGGGAGTCGAAGTCCTTGAACGACTACAAGGGCCCCGCGGTCATCATCTCCGCCGACGGGATGTGCGAAGCCGGGCGCATACAGCACCACCTCATCCACAACATCTCCGACCCCAACGCCACCATCCTCCTCGTGGGCTACATGGCGGCCAACACCCTGGGCCGCCGCATCCGGGACCGGGAGCCCGAGGTGCGGATCCACGGGGAGATGTTCAAGGTGAGGGCGCGGGTGGAGGAGATAAACGCCTTCTCGGCCCACGCCGACTACAGCGAGGCCTGGGACTGGATGTCGGGCCTCGATCTCTCGTCGCTCAAGCGGGTCTTCCTGGTCCACGGCGAGGCGCCGGGGCTGGCCCACATGCAGAGCTACCTGCGGGAGAAGGGCGTGGTGGACGTGCAGATCGTGAAGAAGGGCGAGGTCTACGAGCTGTAGCGGAGGCCATTTTCTCCTTAATTCTCCCGCCCCCCGGCGCCGATATTCAAGAAGGTACTATCGGAATTGCTGTAGGCCTCAGGGGGACGATTCATGCGAATAGCGATACTACTGGCCATCTCACTATACGGGACCGCCCTGGCCTTCGGCCAAGCCCTCGGTGGGTCGGAGGCGGCTTCCTTCTCCGAGGAGCTGGCGGGCCCCGTCGTGGCTGCGGACGACGCAGCCACCGCCAATCAGATAGCCGAGGCCCCGAGCCTGCCCACCGGGTCTGGCGACGCGGCCGCCCCCGAGTCCTCGGGCTCCGAGGCGGGCGCTTCCGACGCGGCGGGCGCAGCCGACGCTCCCGCCCAGCCGGGGAGCGCCGGGTCCGACGAGCCTCTCGCCCCGGCGCCCGAGAGCGCCGACGCGGCGGCTGCGAGCGCCGGGACCGACGCTTCCGCTCCTTCCGCCGCCCAGGCCGCCCCCGCGGCCGACGCTTCCTCCCAGCCGGCAGTCTCCTCCTCGGAGCCTCAGCCCGCCGCGTTTGAATCGCCGGCAGCATCCTCCGCGTCCGCCCAGCCGACGGCCGCGCCGGGCGCCGAGGCCCCGGCCGCGGATACTCAAGCCGTCGCCCCCGATTCCGCCGCTCCGGCCGCCTCCACGGACGCAGCTTCCGCCCAGCCGGGGAGCGCGGGGGCCGACGAGCCTCTCGCTCCGGCGCCTGGGCCCGCCGACGCCTCCCAGACGGCGGTCTTCTCCTCAGAGGCTTCGCCGGCAGCGCCTGCCGAGTCCGCGGCCCCGGATACCCAAGCTCCGGCTGCCGCCGTGGGCGCCGCCGCCGATTCCTCCGGGGCCTCCTCCGCCCCTGCGGCGGGTCCCGCCGAGCCGGTCTCTCCGGCCGCTGCCGACTCCGCCGGGGCCGCGGCCCCGGCGTCCTCGACCTCCGACTCCGATTCCCTCGCCGAGATCGCCAAGCTCTCCGCGGAGCTAGAGCAGGCCAACGCCACCATCGACCGGCTCCGCGACGAGTCGACGGCCCTGAAGGCCAAGGCAGACGCGGCCGGCAAGCGGGAGGCCGCCGCGGCCGCCGTAGACGCCGTCGACGCGGAGCAGCAGGCCGCCGGCCTCAAGGCGCGGATCGCCGAGCTCGAGGCGAAGATAGCCGGCCTCGAGTCGGGCCGGGACAAGCTCTACGGCAAGCTCGCCTCCTTCGGCACCCTGGAGCTCGACGCTTCGGCCTTCCCCGACGTGGTCCTCTCGGGCTTCGCCGGCTACAAGGCGAGGATCGGCGTCTGGAAGTTGAGCGACGGGATACTCTCCCAGGTCAATCCCCGGCAGTACTTCTCCCGCATAACCTTCCCCCTGGAGCAGTCGAACAAACCCTTCCTCTACTCCTTCGAGACCAGGACCTCGGCGACCGGGTGGGTGGGCGCCGGCATCCACTTCTTCGCCCAGAAGGTCAAGAAGAACCGGGGCTTCGGTGAGGGGAAGAGCCTCCTCGTGTGGCTCACCCGGGACGCTAAGGTCCGGGGCAACAACGGCACCTACCTCCAGGTCTACCGCTCCGACAGCGACGTGAGCATGGAGCGGGTCCTCGACGCCAAGATCAAGGAGAAGCTCGACGGCTGGAACAAGGTCGAGATCCTCTACGAGCCGGCGAACGAGTTCCTCGTGATCGCGGTGAACGGGACGGTGCGCGCCGCCTACCGCACCTACTTCGGCATCGGGACCGGGGTGACCATGTCCCTCAGGACCCTGGGCCCCGGGGTCCAGTTCAGGAACCTCGAAGTCCGACGATAGGCCGGCCGCGGACCTGAAGCAGGCAAGGAGAAGGGCGGCCGGGCGGCCGCCCTTTCTTCTAGCTTGACACGCTCGAGGCCAAAATGCTCATATATTGGATATATTGGATTAATTTTAAGGCGGCGACCTAGATAGTTGGCCGATGCGGAAGGCCGCGGCGGCCTTCGTCTACGCTGCGATCTGCAAACGTCATTTCATCCTACCTACAGGGGCTAGAGGCCGGCATTCCCCTCGTCCTCGGGGCGGTCATCGCCTTCATCGGCATCCGTCTGCGCGCCCAGGTGACCGAGGTTATACGAAACGACTGCATGTCCATAGTGCGCGCCCGGGCCGGCGAGATCGGCAGGATCCTCGAGGCCCAGAGCAAGGAGATGGGCCTGTTGGGCGCGACCCCACAGGTGATGCGGGGGAGCCTGGCCGAGGCCTCGAACGAAGTCATGGCCGTCTGGAACGACTCGCCTTCGGCGGACTTCCTCTCGGTCTCGGTCATCGACAGGACCGGGCAGATCCCCGTGCGGAACCACAAGGGCTCCTTCGTGGACTGCAGGGATCGGGACTACTATAGGGCGATCTTCGAGGACGGCAGGGGCTTCTTCGTGAGCGACGTCCTCATCCCGCGGAACTTCACGAAGCCCGCGGTGATGCTCGCCAAGGCGATCAAGAGGCCCGACGGCCAGACCTACGCCGTGGTCATGCAGATCCCCCTGGACGCCCTCTCGGAGGTCGTCGACGGCATGAAGATGGGCGCCCGGGGGCAGGGCTGGATCATCGATCAGCACACCGAGGTCATCGCCCACCAGGACCAGGGCGAGATCATGAAGGTCACCTTCTCGGAGCTCAGGAACGGGGCGGCGGCGGCCGCGGCGGGCCGGGGCATCGAGGAGCTGACCGCCGACCTGAAGGCCAAGCCCGAGGGCTCGTCCCTGTACTTCGACGAGCAGACGAAGCTCGAGACCGAGACCTTCTTCGCCACGATCCCCAACACCCCGGGCTGGAAGATCGGCCTCAACATGCCCACTGTGGACAGCTACGCCTCGGTCTCAGGGCTAATCCGCATCCTGTGCTACATCTTCCTCGTGGCCCTGGCCATCGCGGCCTTCGTCGGCGCGGTCATCGCCCGCTCCATAGCCCGGCCGATCCTCGCCTTCGCCTCCGTCGCCCGGGAGATATCCCAGGGGGACTTCGGCAAGGAGATCCCCCCCGAGCTCCTCTCCCGACGGGATGAGCTCGGGGAGTTCGCCGCCTCCATGGACGAGATGGTCCGGAACGTGGGCGGCGTCATCCGGCAGGTGCAGGACTCGGCGGGCAAGGTGAGGCGGAGCTGCTCGTCCATGAGGGAAGCCGCCGAGAGGATCAGCCGGGGCTCCACAGAGCAGGCGGCGAACACCGAGGAGGTGTCGGGCTCCATCGAGGAGATGAACGCCACCATCCGGCAGAACGCCGACAACGCGGTGGCCACCGAGGGCATAGCCTCGAAGGCGGCCGAGGACGCCGCCAGGGGCAACGCCGCGGTGGGCAAGTCCGTGGAAGCCATGCGGATCATCGCCGAACGCATATCCATCGTCGAGGAGATCGCCAGGCAGACGAACCTCCTCGCCCTCAACGCGGCCATCGAGGCCGCCAGGGCCGGGGAGGCGGGCAAGGGCTTCGCCGTGGTGGCCTCCGAGGTCCGCAAGCTGGCGGAGCGGTCCCAGACCGCCGCGGGGGAGATCACGGAGCTGTCCAGGGGAACCGAGGCCGACGCGGCGACGGCCGGCGAGCTCATCGACGCCATCGTCCCGGATATCAAGAGGACCGCGGAGCTCGTGCGGGAGATCGCCGCCGCCTCGGGGGAGCAGAGCGCCGGGGTTTCCCAGATCGACACCGCCATCGAGCATCTAGACCAGGTGGTCCAGGCCAACGCGAGCGCCAGCGAGGAGGCCGCGACGATGGCCGAGGAGCTGGAGGCCGAAGCCGAGAGGCTCTCCCTGGCGACCTCGTTCTTCAAGCTGGCGCCGTCACGCGGAGCTGCCGAAGCCGAGGATGCCCGCGGGAGGCGC
>Ga0268360_1001535_pt1 | contig 23095 bp, 19 predicted proteins | sample BioMet11_FD_192465 | JGI IMG/M metagenome (GOLD analysis project Ga0268360, IMG submission 192465) | Sewage microbial communities from Oakland, California, United States - Biofuel 11 (Illumina Assembly) | ecosystem: Engineered > Wastewater > Sewage > Unclassified | place: USA: California... | reverse complement strand
ATGGTATCGTTGCAGAAAATGCAGCAAATTGATCAACGGCATGGGGAATCATACGCCTTGCAGAAATTGCAAGAGTTACGGCAATGAAGAATTGATCCCCATTAATTCACATGACGGGGAATGATCAGGTTTACCGTATTGTCGGATAACAGAAAGCTATGCAGTGACTTCCAAACGGAGCACGGGCTTAGCATATATGTTGAAACGGATGGGCATAAAATATTGCTGGACACGGGAGCCTCCTGTAATTTTATAAAAAATGCCGCTCTGCTAAACATAGATCTCGGAGAAGTGGATTACGTGTTTATTTCCCACGGGCACTCGGACCATATAGGCGGATTGCCATATTTTCTGGAATTGAATAAAAAAGCCAAAATCATAATGTCATCCGCCGTACCACGTCAATCCTATTACTCGGGGCGGGACGGACTGCACAACATAAGCGCGCAGATAGATTTCAATGCCTGTCGCGACAGAATTATTTTTGTAGAAAAAGATATTTCAATCTCTGATCAAATACGGATATATTCCAATCGGTCGTCAAGATATGCGGCTCCTGCGGGCAACAATAATCTTTTCCTGAAACAGAAGAACGGGAATCTTATACCGGATAATTTTAATCATGAATTGATCTGCGTCCTTGGCAGGAAGGCTCTTTTTGTTTACACGGGATGTGCACATAAAGGTTTGCAAAATATATTGGAGACGGTAAAAATCAATACGTCAATTCCCGTAGGATGGGTGGCAGGAGGCTTTCATCTGCTGCAGTCTGCAAAAGGAACTTTTTACGAATCGGATGAGCGGATAACAGCCATGGGTGAAAATTTGCGTTCTGAGTATCCCGATACAAAATTTTTTACGGGACACTGTACCGGAGATAAAGCTTTTACAATATTATCTAAGATTCTTGGGAACCGCATCGTTCAATTTTATTGCGGATATTCGAAAAAAATAAATGATTAATAAATTAAAAACTGATTAAAAATGAATAAGAAAATTGCTATTCCCATGGAGAATGGGGTATTGTGTGCCCACTTCGGGCATTGTGAATATTTTGCCATTGTAACGGTTGAGAATGACATGGTTGTAAAATCTCTGGAAGAAGTACCGCCTGCACACGAGCCTGGCCTGTACCCAAAATGGATTGCCTCTTTTGGTGTAACGGATGTCATAGCGGGAGGCATGGGACAGAAGGCCATAGATTTATTTAACGGGCAAAATATCAATGTTTTTGTAGGCTGTCCAATTGAGGCGGCGGATAAGATTGTAGAGGCCTTTTTAGCAGGTACGCTTTCCCTTAACGCAAATTATTGCGATCATGATACCAGGCCTAAACACGATTGTAAATCGGAACATAATTGCTGAGAGTAATAACATAATAGCTGAGAGTCATAATACAAATGCTGAGAGAATAATATATGGCAAATAAGTATATGGACAGCACATTGCTGGATAGGGCTATAATTTATGCGGTTAAGGCACACGCAAACACAGAACGCAGGGATAAGGGATTTCCCTACATTGTTCATCCTATGGAAGCGATGGCGATAGCGGCTACTATAACCCCTGATCAAGAGGTTCTTTCAGCCGCAGCGCTGCATGATGTTGTTGAAGATACTGATTGTACAATAGAGGAATTGCGCTCTGAGTTTGGAAACAGAATTGCAGATTTGGTGGAATCCGAAAGTGACAAATACGCCGTAAGCGTAAGCGGAGAGGATATCTGGAAAGAGAGCAAACAGGCTGCTATTGAGCGTCTTGCAAATGCCGATAGAGATTCAAAAATAGTTGCGCTTGGAGACAAACTCTCTAACATGAGAGCTATTGCTCGTGATTTTGATCAGATCGGAAACAAAATTTGGGAGCGCTTTCATGCCCCTGAACCGCAAGACCACGAGTGGCGTTACAGAGGTCTTGCCGCCTCATTGAGCGAACTATCGGATACTGCAGCTTATAAGGAGTTTGTAGAATTAATTGAAAGAGTCTTTACAAAGGCCTTTCATTCATAAATTCATTGCAATCATAAGTTCATTGCAATTATAAATTCATTGCAATCTTAAATAATTGCGCCGCCATTATAAACATAAGAAGGTGGCGCATATTATTATGCCCACAACTACCAGGTCTATAAGACAATATCCCATTATATCTTTTGCATTAAGTTTTGCAATTGCAAGTGCGGGGATAGCCCAAAACGGCTGAATCAAATTTGTCCATGCATCTCCCCATGCAATTGACATTCCGGTAATTGCAGGGTTAACTCCAAGAGATACTCCGGCAGGAATCATAATTGGTCCCTGTACGGCCCACTGTCCTCCGCCGCTTGGAATAAATATGTTAATCAGGCCTGCGCTAAGAAAACTCAGCAGAGGAAAAGTGTGAGTGTTTGCTATTGATATGCAGCCCTTGCTGATTTCTCCTGCAAGTGAAATTCCATCTGCGGATGTAGCCGTCATGATTCCCATAATTCCCGCATAGAAAGGAAATTGCAAAAGTATTCCGGAGCAGGATGTAGACGCATTTGTTATTGCCTCAACGTATTTGATTGGTGTACCATGAAAGATTATTCCCAAAAACAGGAAGACCATTATCGCACTGTTTAAATCAAATGGTTTTCCGTTTATTACCAGTTTCATGAACAAATATGTAAAGCCCAGAAGGGATGTTACTATCACCAATATTTTGCTGGTATTCAGTCTGTCGGCCGGAGTCTTTTCAATTTTGCAGTCATCAATTATGCTCTCCAGATGTTCTTCTTTTTTCTCTTCCAGCAGGGACGGGTCTATTGCAAATACCTGATCTCCTTTAGGATGCATCAATGTATTAACAACTGTCAGTGCAACTATCACAATAAAAACGGCAATCAAATTATATGTGGCAAAAATTGTATTCCCGATAGGTATTGCATGCTTGATGTAACCCAATGAGACAGATGTTAACGCATCTCCTTCAGTTGCCATGGCAAGAGGAATGGAACCTGAGATGCCGGCGTGCCAAACAACAAAACCGCTGTAAGCACTGGCTATCAATAATCTATAATCAACATTCTTAACCTGCTTTGCAATCTCTTTTGCAAAAATGACTCCTACTATAAGTCCGAATCCCCAGTTAAGCCAGCATGCAACAGATGCTACAACAGTTACGGTTGCAATTGCTGCGGCCGGCGTTTTTAATCCGGAAGCTATTTTTTTTAAACCCTTTTTTATAGCGGGTGCATCAGCAAGCGCTGAACCGCAGACAATTACAAGGGCCATCTGCATTGCAAATTCCAAAAGCGTCCAAACTCCCCCGCCCCAATTTCCAACAACCTCAAGCACTGTTTGATGGGTAACAAACATTGAACATATAAAGGCAACTATCGTGAGGATAATTGCAAAAACAAATGGGTCAGGCAGATAGCGCCTTACAAGTTTTACGGATAAATTAATAACGCCTTTGAACATAATAGAAACGGAGCTTAAAAATTCTTATAAGATTAAATGTATTTTAAATGAGGGGGGCAAAGTTATTAAAAAAAGAGGTTCTAAATTTGCCGGATTAAAACATTGATGAAAATATTAAGATATTTTTAGGGGTGTCCAGATAATCAATGTATTACAACTGCTATTGTTAACAATATGTCAAAATGTCACAATTTCAGCATGGCACAATAATCGTTATTCAGGTAGGCGTGAACGTGACAAAACGCGGAATCAAACAGAACAAGAAAAAATATAAAAAATTAGGAGATAAATATTATGGGTAAAATTATTGGAATTGACTTAGGTACTACTAACAGCTGCGTCTCCGTAATGGAGGGCAATGAGCCTACGGTAATCATTAACAGTGAGGGTAAGAGAACTACCCCGTCCGTAGTTGCGTTTACGGCAAACGGAGAGATGAAGATTGGTGATCCTGCTAAGAGACAGGCAATTACCAACCCGGTTAACACCGTCTACTCTATTAAGAGATTTATGGGTGAAACTTGGGATAGAGTGCAAACAGAAATTAAGAGAGTTCCTTACAAGGTTGTAAAGGGAGATAATAATATTCCGCGTATTGATATTAACGGAAGACTTTATTCTGCACAAGAGATCTCTGCAATGATTCTTCAGAAAATGAAGAAGACGGCAGAAGATCATATCGGTCAGCCTGTTACAGAGGCGGTTATTACGGTACCCGCTTATTTTACTGATTCTCAGAGACAGGCAACCAAAGAGGCGGGAGAAATTGCAGGTCTTAATGTAAGAAGAATTATCAATGAGCCTACGGCGGCTGCACTTGCTTATGGTCTGGATAAGAAGGAGAAAGAGGCAAAAGTTGCAGTATTTGACTTAGGCGGAGGTACTTTTGATATCTCTATTCTAGAGCTCGGCGACGGTGTATTTGAAGTCAAGTCTACAAATGGTGATACTCACCTTGGAGGTGATGATTTTGACCGTGTCATAATTGAATGGCTGATTGAAGAATTCAAGCAGGAGAACGGCGGAGTTGATTTAGGCAAGGACCCTATGGCTCTTCAGAGATTGAAAGAGGCTGCGGAAAAAGCTAAGATTGAGTTATCCAGCCAGACTTCTACTGAAATTAATCTGCCATATATTATGCCGGTTGACGGAGTTCCAAAACACCTTGTAAGAACACTGTCGAGAGCTAAATTTGAGGCATTGGAAGATCCTTATTTCCAAAAGTGTATAGAGCCGTGCAGAAAAGCTTTGGCAGATGCGCACTTGAGTAAATCGGATATTAACGAGGTTCTTTTGGTTGGCGGCAGCAGCCGTATTCCTAAAGTTCAGCAGATGGTTAAAGAGTTCTTTGGCAAGGAGCCTAACAAGAGCCTGAATCCCGATGAGGTTGTTGCAATCGGAGCTTCCATACAGGGAGGCGTTCTTGCAGGTGACGTGAAAGATGTTGTTCTGTTGGATGTTACACCTCTTTCACTTGGTATTGAAACATTTGGCGGTGTATTCACAAAACTAATTGATGCCAATACAACCATACCTACAAAGAAATCAGAGGTGTTCTCTACGGCATCTGATAATCAGCCAAGTGTAGAGATTCACGTACTGCAGGGCGAACGTCCAATGGCAAGCGGAAACAAGTCTATCGGACGTTTCCATCTGGATGGAATTACACCGGCACCAAGGGGCATTCCTCAGATTGAAGTTACATTTGACATTGATGCCAACGGTATTCTTAATGTTTCCGCAAAAGATAAAGGCACCGGCAAAGAACAGCAGATCAGAATTGAAGCTTCCAGCGGTTTGAGCGAGGCTGAGATTAAGAGAATGCGTGATGAGGCTAAAGCTAACGAGCAGAAAGATAAAGAGGAGAGAGAAAAAATTGACAAGTTAAATGCTGCTGATGCACAGGTGTTTACAAGTGAAAAGAATTTGAAGGATTACGGGGATAAGATACCTGCAGACAAGAAGAAAGTTATTGAAGACGCTACTGCAAAATTGAAAGAGGCTCACAAAGCGGGCAACATTGCAGAGTTGCAAAAACTTGAAGATGACCTGAACAACGCATGGCATGCTGCAAGCGATGATATGGCCAAAGCGGCCGGAGCAACAGGCGCAGGAGCACAGGGCGGTCCTCAGGGCGGATTCAACGGCGGAGCAGGATTTAACGGCGGCGCCAATGCAGGCGGCGGATTCAGCGGCGGTGCAACCGGCACAGGCTCAACAGGTTCAACCGGCAGCAACAACGGCGGCTCCAAAGACGGAGAGGTAAAAGATGTTGATTTTGAGGAAGTGAAATAAGGTAGTCAACTAAATACTGACCAAAAATAAAAAAAGAGTGTAACTCAAAATGTTACGCTCTTTTTTTATTCATATATTTCTTGTTAAGTGTGCGGAGCCATGTTAACGCCCAAAACCATTTTCCGAGGCCGTCGTCTTATTCGGAATTTCTCTTAGCACAGTGCAATTTTATCGAATACTTTCAAAAGGTAGCCGAGGAGCGCCATCGCAACAGTTCGAAATCAATCATCGTGAATCACACCGCACACGGCAGTATTCAAAGCCGGGAACCGCATACAAGAGTAATGGAGAACCTGTTTGTTGATGATATTTTTCTTGAAAATTAATTGCTTTTATTACTGATATTTATCATTATTTACGTAACTTTACTATTATATGTCAAGACACCAAGAAGAAATGATATGATGTTTATTAACCGAATCAAACAATTAAGAGAGGACTTTCAAATGCCGCAGCGGCAATTGGCAGCAGCATTAAACATTGACACGGCAACTTATTGCAAGATCGAAAAAGGGATTCGCTGTGTCAAACGCGATCAGGTGATTATAATTGCAAAGATTCTTAAGGCTAACCAGGATGAACTTTTGAGCTTATGGCTTGCCGATCAGATTCTTAACATCATAAAGGATGAAAAAGAAGTGAGAGGAAAAGCTTTGGAAATTGTAAAAAAGAATATCGACTAAAAAATAATGAACCAGATAAACCCTACCCACGATAACGACGTTTTATTTTCACAAATAAAAACTGTTCTCGATGAAGCTCGCACAAAAATAAGCCGTTCCGTAAATTCAGCAATGGTGCAGGCATATTGGAACGTTGGCAAGTATATTGTCGAATACGAACAACAGGGGGAACAAAGGGCAGAATACGGGAAAAATGTGATCAACGACCTTTCTGCACGTTTGGTAAAAGAATATGGCAATGGCTTTACAGCAACCAACTTACGCTATATGCGGCAGTTTTATCTTTATTTTCCAATTTATCACGCACTGCGTGACAAATTAACCTGGACACATTATCGTTCCCTTTTGAAAGTACAAAACGAGACAACACGCGAATTTTATTTTAAAGAATGTATTGACCAAAATTGGAGTACCCGTCAACTTGAAAGGCAGATAAACAGACTATTTTACGAGCGTCTGCTTGCAAGCAAGGATAAAGAAACGGTGCGGAATGAAATCCGGGAAAAAGAACCGGCGCCTCTCGAACCTCGTGAAATTATTCGTGACCCCTATATTCTTGAATTTATCGGTATACCACAGGGAGAGCATTTTCTCGAAAGCGATTTGGAACAAATGCAGATGTACGTCAATTACTATACCCGCGAGCTGATGAACCCCGGCGATAATCCGCCGGTGGGTATTGTTCTTTGTGCCGACAAGAACGAAGCAGTGGTAAAATACACCCTGCCCGAAAACAACAGACAAATATTTGCTTCGCAGTATATGACCTATATGCCCACCGAAGAAGAATTGAAACAACTAATTCAAAGGAAAGAATAAAGACGAATGATTAACCCTCTGGTTTGCTGATCAAATTATAGACATAGTGAAATATGAAAAAGAGTTGGCGGGGAAAGCGCTATATATAGCGAAGAAACAATTAAAAGATAATTAATTATGGGGATCTTTTTTTATAAGGGTAAAGAGAATATACTTTTACCAAGTAAAGTTCAAGAAGTTGAACCAAATAACAATTCAGATTTAAAGAAAATCAAAGATGTTTTTTTGAAAGTTCTTGATAATAAAAACTTGTCATTTCTTTTGGGCAGTGGTTGTTCTTCGTGTGAATGTGAAGTAGAACAAATGAATGAAGAAGGAGAAAAAGAAAAAGAATTTAAGCAAATTGGTATTCCTGTTATGGCTTCTTTAGCAGAAGGATTTTATGGCTCGAAAGAATTTGAAGATGATAAAAAATGGCTGAAAAATAAATTGCAGATTGATATTGAAAGTATAACATTTAATACAAATCTTGAGGTGTTCCTGGCAACATTATATAGTTTGTCATATTATTACAACAAAAGGGCTGATCTTGATGAAGAAAAGAATGAAGGTGCCAGAGAAAAAGAAATATCTTATGGTGAAAGAATTACTAAAATAATAGAAAATGCGAGGAATTTTTTATTAGAGAAAATGCTTAATGAAAGTAGCATATCAAAGAGAGCAGATGAGCCATTGTTGGATATTTATAAGAAGTTTTATAGAAAATTATTATCAAGGAATTCTACTTTGCCGCGGCTTAATATATTCACTACGAACTATGATCTTTATTCTGAAAGAGCAATGGATTTATTAGGAATACATTATGTTAATGGATTTACTGGTGGTATCAGTAAATTTTTTAATCCTACAATATTTAATTACGCACTTGCAGAAAAAATGGATCTGTCTCAAACGAAGTGGAATGTGATTGACAATTTTTTTTATTTGTATAAGATACATGGATCTGTAAATTGGATTGAGGACGAAGGCGAAAATAAACTATTCAATGTTAGGGAAATACAAGATCCGAAATTTGAAACTTTACGAAGAAAGGAAACAATGATTTATCCCACTCCATTAAAGTATAATGCAAGTTTTGGTAGTCCATATTCGGATTTGTTTCGTGAGTTTCAGAAAAAATTAATGATGAATAATAATATACTTGTTACCATTGGTTATAGCTTTAATGATGAGCATATTAACAATCTTATATTTCAAGCATTTACAATTCCTTCTTTTAGATTAATAATCATTGGAGAACCTACTGAAGGCAATAAAATTGATGAATTACTAAAAATAGATGATCCGAGAATCTGGATAGTTGGAGAAAAATCTTATGACAAAAATAAACGTTATGTGCCATTGCATTTCTTTAAAAGATTTGTTGATGATATATTACCTGACTTAACAAATGAAGACTTAGATAAAAAAATGGAGATGACTATCAATAATTTAAAAGAGTTACTTAAATGACAAAAGAGGATAAACAACGAGTTATTGGAAAGGTCGTCGCGATAAACTCCGATCACTTTACGATAGAGTTACTATGTGGATTGGAGAATTTTAATGTTAGCGGATATGATGACATTCATTATTTCGCACAATTAAATAGTTATGTAATTATTCCGTATCAAAATTATTATTTGGTTTCTGAGGTTTCAGGTGTACATGAAAAAGATTTAAACGTCCCTTTTTCTAATCCTACAGAACAAATATTAAGTAAGGTTAAGGCTGGTAAGTTTTTGGATGTGGTACCGATTGGAACAATAAATGATAATAATTTCGATTTTGGTGTGAGTGTATATCCTGCTCTCTATTCAGATGTTCTTTACATTAAAGAAAAAGAACTGGATATTATTTTTAAGACAGATAGAAACACAGAAGTAAATTGTCAGAATAAAGAAGAATGCAAAAAAGGTAATTGTCAATGTAAAAACCGGTATATTTCTTTACCAATTGGAAGGTCAAGTATATTTCCTGATTATGAGGTAAAAATAGATATCGATAAGTTTTTTGGAAGTCATTCAGCTATTCTTGGTAATACCGGCAGTGGAAAATCTTGTACCATTGCTTCGATGTTGCAAACTTTATATAAATATACTGATTATGGCGCAACAGGCAGTACATTTATTTTTTTTGATGTAAATGGAGAGTATCGACAAGCTTTTAGTAAGATTTCAGAATACAATAAAGATATAGTAGTTAAAAATTTTACAATAGATAAAATTGCCAAAGAAGATAAAATTGCCAAAGAAGATAAAAAGGAAGTATCAGAATTTATGTTACCACATTGGTTTTTAAATATTGATGAGTGGGCGCTGTTGTTACAAGCAAGTGAACGAACCCAATTACCAATTTTGAGAAATGCATTAAGTTTTACTCAGAATTTGTCTTCAGAAACATTACATCATATTTATGCTTGTAGTATTATGTATGTTTTTGAACATTGGGAAAGTCCTGTTGCAAAGAGACAAAGAATAATTTCTCTTTTAGAAAATGCTCATTTTATGCCTTGTATAGACTTTTCTAAATTTGATGCAAAATTTGGAAATTTTCCTAGTAGCGCTGAAGAAGAAAGATTTAAAAATGCGGTTCGTCAGTTTATTAAAGAAGATGTAATTGTTGATCCAGTTTATAATTCTAAAAAGTTTAATTTTGAAGATTTAGGACAAGCTCTTGAAACAGCTTTATTATATGAAGAATATCACGGGAATAAGCAAATTAGAGATTACTGCTCTTCTCTAATTACCCGTTATAAAAGTATACAAAATCGAGATGATTATAAATTCTTAACTCGAAATAAAGAAGACATTAAACAAGACGATTTTTTGATGCAGTTTTTAGGCATTAAAGAATACAAAAAGGAAGCTCAAATCATAATTATCGATTTAAATTCAGCAAATGATGAAACTGTCGAAATTGTTTCTTGTGTTTTATCGAGGATGATTTTTGAAAAGTTGCGACAAGCAAAAGATCGGAATAAATATCCCGTAAATCTTGTTTTGGAAGAGGCACATAGATATGTTTCGGTAGAACCTGGTAAAGTATTTGGTGATGCAAATAGAATTTTTGAGAGGATTGCAAAAGAAGGACGTAAATACGGAATGTTTTTGCTTATTTCTTCTCAAAGGCCAAGTGAATTATCAAAAACGGTTTTATCGCAGTGTAGTAACTTCATTGTTCATAGAATACAAAATCCAGAAGATTTATCGTTTATTCGGCAGATTACTCCCCATATTTCTGATGCAATATTAAGACAATTGCCATCAATTCCCAACCAACATGCTTTGATATTTGGACATGCTGTTAATTTGCCGACAACATTCAAGGTTAATACCGCTGATCCAAAACCGAAGAGTGATAATAATGAAATAAGCAAAAATTGGTTTAGGGAAAAGTATTTTAATGTAGAAATATAAAATACGGATTAAAAATAAAATTTAAAAATATTCAGATGACCAAAGAACAGGAACGCGATGAGTTACATCGCACGATTTGGCAGATTGCCAACGATTTACGTGGGAGCGTGGATGGATGGGATTTTAAGTCCTATGTGTTGGGGATGTTATTTTACCGGTTTATTTCAGAAAATATAACCAGTCATCTCAATAAGATGACTCGTGCTGCTCGTAGTGATGAAAATTTTGATTATGCAAAGATAAGTGATCAGATGGCCGAGATTGCACGTCACAGCACTACCGAAGAAAAAGGGTTTTATATTCTGCCGTCAGAATTGTTTGAGAATGTAAGAAAGGGGGCAAAAAACGATAAAAATCTGAACGAAACACTGGAGCATGTCTTCAAAAATATAGAAGGATCAGCCACAGGATATGAAAGTGAAGACGATTTAAAAGGCTTGTTTGATGATATTGATGTAAACAGCAACAAACTCGGTTCTACGGTTCCCAAAAGAAATGAATTGCTTGTAAAGATTCTCAATGCTGTCGGTGATTTAAAGCTCGGCGAATATCAGGATAATTCAATAGATACATTTGGCGACGCATACGAGTATCTGATGACAATGTATGCCGGCAATGCTGGAAAGTCCGGGGGCGAATTCTTTACGCCGCAGGAAGTATCCGAACTCCTCGCCGATATTACTGTAGTTGGGAAAAAGGAAGTTAACAAAGTCTATGATCCATGTTGCGGTTCCGGTTCACTTTTGTTGAAGTTTGCAAAAGTTTTGGGTAAGGAAAATGTAAGGCAGGGATTTTTCGGGCAGGAAATAAATCTTACGACATACAATCTTTGTCGTATCAATATGTTTTTGCACGATATAAATTACGAAAAATTCGATATTGCCAACGGCAATACTTTGACGGAGCCTAAACATTGGGATGATGAACCGTTTGATGCCATCGTTTCCAATCCGCCGTATTCGATTAAATGGGACGGAGATTCCAATCCTCTTTTGATCAATGATCCGAGGTTCGCTCCAGCGGGTGTGCTTGCCCCGAAAAGCAAAGCCGATCTGGCTTTTACCATGCACATGCTTTCCTGGCTATCGTCTTCCGGAACAGCCGCCATCGTAGAATTCCCGGGAGTGCTCTATCGTGGAGGGGCGGAAAAAAAGATACGTCAATATCTTATAGACAACAATTACATAGATACCGTAATACAGCTCCCTCCGAACTTGTTCTTTGGTACGACCATAGCCACCTGTGTTATTATCCTCAAAAAGAGCAAAAAGGATAATACTACATTGTTTATTGATGCTTCGAATGAGTTTGTGCATGTAGGAAATAAAAACAAACTTTCCGAGGAAAACCGTAAGAACATACTCAATGCTTTTATTGAACGTAAAAATGATGATTACTTCGTCAAGTTGGTTTCGAATGCCGACATAGCCAATAATGATTATAATATAGCCGTCAGCAGTTATGTGGAGCAGAAAGATACGACTGAAAAAATAGACATTAAAAAGCTGAATGCTGAAATAACGGAGATTGTTGCAAAACAAAATCGGCTTCGTTCCGATATCGATAAAATTGTGGCTGATCTGGAAGGAGGTGAATTATGAAAGAAGAGCAGAAAGAGGAAATATTAATTTACCAGACAGAAGATGGTCAAACGAAAATTGATGTTCGGCTTGAAGATGAAAATGTTTGGCTGACACAGGCTCAGTTGGTCGATCTGTATCAATCGAGCAAATCAAGTATTAGTGAGCACATTAAACATATTTTTGAGGAAGGGGAATTGAGGTCGGAACTGGTTGTTCGGAATTTTCGAACAACCACTAAACATGGTGCAATAGAGGGAAAAACGCAAGAAAACTGGACAAATCTCTATAATCTGGATATGATCATTTCCCTTGGGTATAGAATCAAATCGCGTATTGCCACCAAATTTCGTATCTGGGCTACCGAACGGTTAAAGGAATATATCATCAAGGGCTTTACAATGGATGATGAGCGCTTGAAGCAATTTGGAGGCGGAGGTTATTGGTATGAGTTACTCAACCGCATCCGCGATATTCGTTCATCGGGAAAAGTTTTATACCGGCAAGTCCTCGATTTATATGCAACCAGTGTCGATTATGATCCGCACGTACCTGAATCGATAGAGTTCTTTAAAATTATACAGAACAAACTTCATTATGCTGCACATGGGCATACGGTGGCGGAAATCATATATCAACGTGCGGATAGTAACAAATCTTTTATGGGATTAACCGTTTTTCCGGGTGAACAGCCTACTTCAAAAGATATCACCGTAGCAAAAAATTATTTGAACGAAAATGAACTGAAAGTTCTGAATAATCTTGTTTCCGGATATTTTGATTTTGCAGAGATTCAGGCAATGAAACATAAACCTATGTATATGTCCGATTATATTAGGCAATTGGACAACATCCTTTCTGCGAGCGGTGAAAAGCTATTGCCAAATGCAGGTAGTATTAGTCATAAACAAGCTCTTGAAAAAGCCATGGCAGAATTAAAAAAATACCAAGTGAAAACTATTTCCCAGGTTGAGAAAGCCTATCTTGAAAATTTAAAAGCTGTGCAAAAGAAAATTGATAAAAAAGGGCAAAACGATGAATAAGATAGAAAGATTTGTACAACAGCTTTGTCAGAATGGAGTGGAATATAAAGACTTGGGAGACCTTGGAAACTTTTATGGCGGCTTAACAGGTAAAAGCAAAAAGGATTTTCAAAACGGTAATGCAAAATTCATTACTTATATGAATGTATATTCAAATATTGCTTTAGATACAGCTATTGAAGATTTTGTAAGAATTGAAGAAAATGAAAAACAAAATATAGTTGAGTATGGCGATGTCTTATTTACAGGTTCATCTGAAACACCTGATGAATGTGGAATGTCTTCAGTTTTAACAAAAAGAATATCAGAGCCTTTATATCTTAACAGCTTTTGTTTCGGTTTTCGATTGAATAATAAAGATTTATTTATACCTGGTTTTCTTAAATATCTTTTTAGAGATGATAAAATAAGAGAACAGATCAAGCATACTGCAAGTGGAGTTACTCGATTTAATGTATCAAAAAAACGTTTTGAAAATATATCTATTCCTGTTCCACCTCTTACCATCCAGCAAGAAATAGTAACTATCCTCGATAAGTTCACTTCACTGGAAGCGGAACTGGAAGCGGAACTGGAAGCGGAACTGGAAGCACGTAAAAAACAACATGAATTTTATCGGAATCGTTTATTAACGCCAATAGAAATAGATGGGCAGTGGTTGATAAATGGAAAAAAAGTAGAATGGAGAAAGTTGAGTGAGGTTTGTAGGTTTCTTAATGGAAAAGGACATGAAAAATGCATTGTTAATGATGGAAATTATATTGTCGTTAATTCAAAGTTTATTTCAACGGAAGGAAGGATAAAAAAATTTTCAAATGATCAATTTTGTCCTCTTTATAAGAATGATGTCTTAATGGTAATGAGCGATTTACCCAGTGGTAAAGCTTTAGCGAAATGCTTTATAGTAGATAAGGATAATACATATACTTTGAACCAACGAATATGTTCTTTATCTGTGAAAAACACGCAAATATTATTTCCTAAATTTTTGTTTTATATTTTAAATAGGAATAAACAATTGTTGCTATATGATAATGGGGCAGATCAAACGAATTTAAGAAAAGAAGATATATTAAAAATAGAATTCCCCATTCCCACATTATCCGAACAAGAACGTATTGTCACTATTCTCGATAAGTTTGATGCGTTGGTGAATGATATATCAAAGGGTTTGCCGGCGGAAATAGAGGCGCGTCGCGAGCAGTATGAGTATTACAGAAATAAACTTTTGACGTTTAAAAGATTATCATAGATGAAAGATTATAATGTTGTTGCGGAAAATCCTGAAAGTACGGTTATTGCCGAATATATACCGGAATACAAAAGGAAAAAGGAATACCAGTTGGAAGCCGAATTGGAAAGAGCTTTTATCGAACTGTTGCAGCAGCAGGGCTATGAATATCTGCAAATAAAAACCGAAAGTGATCTGATTGATAATTTACGCTGCCAATTGTCAAAGCTTAACGACTACGAATTTTCCGATACGGAATGGCATAACTTTTTTGTCCGTTTTCTTGCGAATGCGAATGAAAGCATTGCAGAAAAGACACGCACCATTCAGGAAGATTATATTAAAAATTTGACACGTGACGACGGTACGACAAAAAATATCTATTTGCTCGATAAGCAAAATATTCACAACAATTTCCTGCAGGTCGTCAACCAATATGAAACAAATGCCGGCAGCCGGCCCAACAGATATGATATAACTGTTCTTGTGAACGGACTGCCGCTTGTTCATCTCGAACTCAAAAGGCGTGGGGTGGATTTGAAAGAAGCGTTTAATCAGATCAACCGTTATCAGCGGGAAAGCTTTTGGGTGGGAAGTGGATTGTTCGAGTATATCCAGATTTTCGTGATTTCCAACGGAACCTATACAAAATACTATTCCAATACAACAAGGAACCAGCATATCAAGGAGTCCGGTAAGACGCAATCGAAAAGCAAGAAAAAGACTTCTGATTCTTTTGAATTTACTTCGTGGTGGGCCGATGCCAACAACAAACCAATTACCGACCTGATGGATTTCGGTAAAACATTTTTTGCCAAACACAGCCTGCTTAACGTATTGACAAAATATTGTGTATTCACTTCCGAAAAATTGTTGTTGGTAATGCGTCCTTATCAGATTGTGGCTACCGAAAAGATTTTGACAAGAATAAATGTATCGAACAATTATAAAACGTATGGGACTATACAGGGAGGTGGTTATATCTGGCATACAACCGGGAGTGGTAAAACGCTGACTTCTTTCAAAACGGCTCAACTGGCAAGTAAATTGCCGTACATTGATAAAGTATTGTTTGTGGTCGATCGTAAAGATCTCGACTATCAGACAATGACGGAATATGATAAGTTTGAGAAGGGGGCGGCAAACAGTAATACAAGCACTTCTGTTCTTAAAAAACAGCTTGAGGATCCCAATGCACGGATTATTATCACTACGATCCAGAAACTATCGAGGCTTATCAGGAAAAGAAAGAATCTCCCTGCTTTCAAACAGCATGTAGTGATTATTTTCGACGAGTGCCATCGTTCCCAGTTCGGTTATATGCATAAGGATATCGTTAAAAATTTCAAAAAATATCATCTTTTTGGTTTCACGGGAACGCCTATTTTTGCTTGTAATGCAAATAATTCAGGGCAGCCGGATTTGAAGACGACCGAACAGGCATTCGGTGATAAACTTCATACTTATACCATTGTTGATGCTATTAACGATAAGAATGTGCTTCCGTTCCGCATCGATTATGTAAGCACGATGAAAGAGGAAGAAAATATTACCGATGAAAAAGTTTGGGACATCGATCGTGAAAAGGCGTTGGCTTCTCCGGAGCGTATCAGCAACATCGTTAAATACATTCTGGGACATTTCGATCAGAAGACAAAGCGTAACAGCTTTTATCAGTTGGAAGAAAGGCGTCTGGCCGGATTTAATTCCATTTTTGCCGTTTCATCAATTGATGTGGCAAAGAAATATTATGCTGAATTTAAGAAGCAAATGGCTGGCCTGCCCAGCGATAAGCGACTGAAAGTAGCTACAATTTACAGTTTTGGGGTTAATGAAGAAGAACCTGATCCAAATGGTTTTGTAGATGATGAAAATCCCGAGGACACAAGTCGTCTGGATCAAGGTTCACGTGATTTTCTGGATGCTGCCATACAAGACTACAACAAGCTGTTTAAAATGAATTTTGACACATCAAGTGACAAATTTCAGAGTTATTATAAAGATGTTTCGCAACGTGTGAAAGACCGTGAAATTGATTTGCTCATTGTCGTTAATATGTTTCTTACAGGTTTTGATGCAACGACTTTGAACACGTTATGGGTGGATAAGAATTTGCGTTTGCACGGCCTTTTGCAGGCATTCAGCCGTACAAACCGTATCCTGAATTCAATCAAAACTTTCGGTAACATAGTTTGTTTCCGTAACCTAGAAAAGGCCACAAACGATAGCATTGCTTTATTCGGCGATAAAGATGCCGGTGGCATAGTGCTTTTAAAATCGTATTCTGATTATTACTATGGCTATACAAACAAAAAAGGTAAGAAAGTAAAAGGATACGAAGAAATAATTGCAGAGCTTATACAGAAATATCCGGTTAGTGATCAGATTACAGGGGAACAAAACAAAAATGCTTTTATCAAGTTGTACGGTTCCGTTCTGAAATTAAAGAACGTCTTATCATCGTTCGACGAATTTACCGGTAATGAAATTTTATCCGAAAGGGATGTGCAGGACTACCATAGTATGTATATCGATTTGTATGATGAGTTCAGAAATAAGGATAAGGGCGACAGTGAAAATGTGAACGACGATATCGTTTTTGAAATGGAATTGATTAAACAGGTTGAAATTAATATCGACTATATACTGATGTTGATTCGTAAGTATCATGCAAGTCATTTAAAAGATAAGGAAATTGTTGTCAGTATTGATAAGGCAATTGATTCCAGTATGGAACTACGTAACAAAAAGGATCTTATCGATCAATTTATAGAATTGCTTACGCCACAAATGAATGTGGATGATGACTGGAGTGCTTTTGTCCGTGAAAAGAAATCGGAAGAATTGAACCGTATCATCTATGACGAAAATTTGAACAAAGAGGAGACGGAAACCTTTGTAAGAAAAGCTTTCAGAGATGGTTATATACAAGAAACCGGAACTGCAATAACAAAACTATTGCCGCCACTCGATCCATTTTCCTCCGATAAACAGTATGACAAAAAGAAAATTAGTGTGATTGAAAAACTGAAGTTATTCCTTGACAGGTATTTAGGAATATAAAAATTCAATTATTATGTTTGGTTACTATTTAATTTTTGCAGATAAGATTATTGGAGTCGTAGAAAATGAAGGAGCGTTAATTAATTGCAAAAAAGAGCGTAACAAAAACTGACGTAATATGAAAGTCTCTGTATTACATATATCTGATTTACATAAAGATAATTCGGATAATTATGACAATCTTTTTCAATCGCTTAAGGATGATTGTGAAAAATATGTTGCTTCTGGAATAAAGAAGCCGGAAGTAATAGTTATTAGTGGAGATTTAATTAAAGGCGGGACAACGGATGAAATAATAACTCAATATTCAAATGTTGCATATTTTGTGAATCAATTAGTTGATTTCTTCTTAAACGGAGACAAAACGAAAATCATAATTGTTCCTGGTAATCATGATATTGATTGGAATGAATCGAAGCAGTCTATGCAAAAAAAAGCTGACGAAAACAGAAGGGGAAATTATATAGAACTATTAAATGTTAAGTCTTCAATAAGATGGTCATGGAAAGATTTTTGTTTCTATGAGATAGTTGATAACGATAGGTATAATAATCGTTTTGAATTATTTTCAAAGTTCTATTATGATTTTTACGGAGATTCCTATTCTTTAATTCCAGACGAGCAATTTAAGATATATGATATTCCGCAATTGGGATTTACATTCATAGGTTTCAACAGTTGTTATCAAAATGATCATTTGAATTTATCCGGAATAATAAAACCGGATTGTATATCAAAAGCATCTGATGAATTACGTAAATTTTATAACCAGGGACATCTTTTAATAGGAGTTTGGCATCACAATACGATTGGGTTACCTAATGAGAATAATTATATGGATAAGAGAATTTTGAGAAGTATGATGGACAAACATATCCAGGTAGGTTTACATGGACATCATCATATGTGTCAAGTTACTTATGAGTATAAAAGTGTTTTTGAGGAAGATAAGTTATTAATGATAAGTGCTGGAACATTATATGGTAGTACAAAATCACTTCCAAGTGGAACAAAAAGGCAATATAATATTATTGAAATTGAGACAGACGAAGAAAATGCAAAAATAACGATACATTCAAGAGAAGATAAATCGCAAGGTGAATATGCAATACCTTCTTGGGGGGAAGGACGTATTTGTAATAGTTCAAATTCTTCATGGGCTACAAAAGTAAAGTTGCCCAAACAACCTTCAATAGAAGAGAGATTAGACTTAATAACAAAAGATATAGAACAAAGTCAAAACTATGATTCCGGAGTAAAACAATTACAGGAACTAGATATTGAGAATTCATTGGTTCGAAAGTTTCTACTTGAATATTTGACAAAAACAAATAATTATCAATTGATTTATGATTATTTTCGAGAACCTCGAAATAGCGAAGAAAAAATTTCATTACTGAATGCTGTTATTGAATTAAACGATAGTTCGATGAAAAAAGAAGTATTAGCAATTGACAATATCAAAAACGACACAGATAGTTCTGTAAAACATTTAATAGATATGATAAAATATTAAGTTATGGAAGAAAAAATAAGATTGCAAATAGAAGCAAATAAAATATTAAAGTTGTTATCTAGTGAAATATATGATTCTCCATATGCTTTGCTTCGAGAGAATGTGCAAAATGCATATGATGCAATTTTAATGCGGTTACAAAAAGAGCGGACTTTTAATCCTAAAATTGAAATTACATTAGTAGAGAAAAATATTACCATTTTGGATAATGGCATTGGAATGACAATAGATACTGTTAAAAATAATTATTGGAAAGCAGGATCAAGTGGTAAAAATAACGAAGAGGCAAGAAAAGCGGGTGTCGTTGGAACTTTTGGGATAGGTGCTATGGCTAATTTCGGAATATGTAAGCACTTAAAAGTTGAAACTCATTATTTGGGAAGTAATATTACAATTTTGTCTGAAGCAGATAAGTTAGCATTATCTGTGTCTGAAGATTGCATTTCAGTTAGAGAACAAAATGATACAAAAGAATCTGGAACAAAAATATATGCTACATTAGATGATAATTGCAATTTAAATACTGTAACTGCGACTCAATATTTGAAACCATATGTTCAATACCTTGAAATGCCAGTGTATTTTAATGGAAATATTATAAGCCAACAAACATATCGTAGGAAAGATGATAATTCAAATGTAATATCTTCTACTCGACGGGTTAATGATAATGACATGTCATTTAATATGGAGATTCAAATACAAAATTATTCAGGTGGAATTGTAAGTGTTTATATTGACAATTTATCAATGGGGAAGAATCTTATTAATGGAAACATCTTTTTAGAACAAGGTAAAAACAATTATATATATGGATTGAGAAATAGCTTTGGTCTTGCTCCTATTCCAGTAAATTCCATTTTTAATTTTGGTGGAATAGTTAATCTTTCAGTTTTGCAACCAACAGCAGGTCGTGAGGCATTGAGCAGGGAAAGTACAGCTTTTGTAAGTAGAATAATCAGTCTAATAGAACTTAATGTGGCAACAGAGTTATCAAAATACGATATTGCGGATTCGAATAAATATTTTATATCATATATTTATAGTAAAAATAGATTTGATTTAGCTGGAAAAATCAAAATACAAATGCGACCGGGAACAACCCAGATAGCATTTGATAATGTCTCAACCAAAATTGAAGGGAAAGAAGTATTCTATTATTCTGCAACAGATGCTCAAATAATAGAGCAATATGCAAATGAGAATACTTCATTGTTGACTTTAAGTGCTGAAAGTCCAAGACGTAATATTCAGCAAAGAATGTTAGCATTAAAGACAATACCTCAAATACCAGATAAGCCGAGCATATTAAAAGAGTATTCTGCTGAAGAATTGAGTACAGCTGAATTTGCATTAACTCTTCGTATAATGTCTACATTAAAGGATGATTATTTAATAGGAGATTCAAAAGTTGTTTTTGCCAATATGAGTCATCAAGTTCCTAATATAGTTGAACAAAAAAATAATGTAGTAATAATTTATTTATCGAAAACATCAGGGAATGTACAACAGGTATTGAAAATTTACGATGCTGATTCAAAGCTTTTTAATGGTTTTGTAAAAGATTTTGTGCGTAACCATTTATATCCTAAATTGGCTCCATATGTGCCATCATCTACTAGGCAGGGTGCAGATGCTTTATATCGCATATTGCAAAGAAATAAAGAATTATATACCATTGAATCTGATGAAATGGGAGATGTGGAAGCTCTTATGAAAGATTATGTTGCCGGGAAAAGAGATATAAAGGAAATAATGCGAGTTTCATCTCATTATCAAGATACTCAGAAACAAACTGTAAATCAAAATCAAGTAGGAACAGTAGAGCAGGAGTTATCGACGGTTATTAAAAATCCTCCTTCTAAAGATAATGATATAATTATTGATAAAACTATGGCTATTCCTCCAATTAGAATTAGTTCGGATACAACGAAAAAAATACTAAAAACTAATGCTAAATACCCACAATTGAATAATATTACTTGCTTTTTGGCATTATCAGATAAAATTTTTGATCGACAATTAGATTTCTTTTTACAACCGCATACAACTAAAGTCCTTTGGGGCATGCATAAAATATTGTATATGTTTACGCACGCTTCTACTCGACTTACATTATATTATGAAATAGAATTAAAACATAAACTACAAGAAGCACAAACTGGTGGCAAAAGTATTCCAACAACAACAATAATTTCAAAAAACAGATTGTTTGTTCCAATTAATTCAGAGCTAATTTCATATTTTGATGTGCAACAGCAACTTTCCTTCTATGTAAGATATGATTTAATTACAGATCTTGATGAAGTAAAAAAGTAGAATTTATGCCCGAAACTCAAAACATAGAATACAAGTCCTCGTGGCACTATGACTATCTGAAATAGAGATGTGGCTTTGCAAACAATCGTGCAAACGAGCTTTTGCTCAAACGTGCCGGTCAAACCTGGGATGATATCATTGAAATCCGTGCCACTTTTGACGATATCGATGAGAGGACGGTTAATATTTATCTGAAGAAAGCGGGAGAAGCCGGCCGTCTGCCGGATATAGACGGGCTTTCCATTCCTGACTTGTTGGAAAAACTTCGTTTGGTTGAGGACGGACACCTTAAACGTGCGGCCATGGATATTTTCATATAAATTTTGACCTTTGTGGTGGCTTTGAGTAGCATCAGGTTACAAGGCCGGTTCATTGTTTGTATCTTTGCGTGTGATGTACAGACACATAAATAAAGAGGAATATTCAGATATTCAAAGCCGTATCTTATTTGAGGACAACCACTTCATTATTTTTAATAAGCGGGCGGGGGAGATTGTGCAGGGAGATAAGACGGGGGATGAATGTCTGTCTGAAACATTGAAAGCTTTTGTAGCTCAGAGAGATAGCAAGCCAGGTGCTGTGTATATGGGGGTGCCTCACAGGCTGGACAGGCCGGTGAGCGGTGCTGTGATTTTTGCAAAGACGTCAAAGGGTCTTGAGCGTATTAATGATATGCTCCGTAAGGGTTTGGTTCACAAGACCTACTGGGCGTTGGTTTGTGCCCGTCCGCAAAAGGATGAGGCGGAACTTGTTCATTATCTGACACGTAATGAGAAGCAGAACAAGACTTACGTTTTGCCTGAAAGTCAAGCTGAAAAATTGACTTCAACGTCTTTAGGCAGCATAGACCTACATGGAGCCGTTTATAAGGCGGCCCATCTGAAATATAAATTAATTAAGGTCACCGACAGATATTTTCTTCTGGAGGTTCAACTGCTTACGGGCCGTCATCATCAGATTCGCGCGCAGCTTAGCACAATCGGTTGCCCAATCAAGGGAGATCTGAAATATGGTTCTCCCCGTTCTAACAAGGATGGCAGTATCTCCCTGCATGCCAGGCAGATATCATTTACTCATCCGGTCACTCACACTGAGGTTTCAGTCATTGCTCCGGTTGATTGGGTTCAGCTGAAAAGCTGATGGTGTTAAGTTAAAAATTAGAGACCGGTAGATTTTTCAATTCCGGAAATTTTCCCTTCACGGATTTCTGTGGAGGAGATGTCTTCCGGCGGCGCGTCTTCCAGATAGGTTGCACCGTTTTTTTTACACAATTCTTTGACATCAGATCCTTTGCGGGGGTATACGGCAATCTTGTATTTCTCCAAAATCTTCTCCCCCTTATACCATTTTGGCATTGCCGCATAGCTGTCGGCCCCAACAATCAGGATAAAATTTGTGGCCGGTTCAAGTTTGTGCAAATACTTGAGTGTCTTGTACGTATATAGCGGCTCTTTCATTCTGAATTCAACATCAGAAACCTCAAGTCTAAGAATATGTCCGTTTATTCCATTTAGAATCCTCTCCGTGCTGTTAAATTTTCTTACAGCTTTTTTTAACGCATCAAGCCTCTCAACAGGCTCTTCTAAATCTTTGATTTTCTTAAAAGGGTTGTGAGGACTCAAGACCATTACAAAGCGGTCAATATCACAATTTTCCATTACATATTTTGCAACGGCTATATGTCCAAAGTGCAGAGGATTAAAGG
>Ga0268360_1001533_pt1 | contig 23101 bp, 26 predicted proteins | sample BioMet11_FD_192465 | JGI IMG/M metagenome (GOLD analysis project Ga0268360, IMG submission 192465) | Sewage microbial communities from Oakland, California, United States - Biofuel 11 (Illumina Assembly) | ecosystem: Engineered > Wastewater > Sewage > Unclassified | place: USA: California... | reverse complement strand
GACCTCCGCCATGTCAAGGCGACGTCATAGCCAACTAGACCACGAGCCCCCGTAGGGATGATGCTCTATAACATCTGTCATCCTATTATTAAAAAATAGTGTAAACGTGGTCGCAATCCGGCTGGAATCGGTCCAGAAACACCCGCCCATTATTTATCCACCGCTACCCCATGCTGGATCATTATGACCGAAGGATCGTCCCCGGCCCCTGTACAGCTCTTCACATTCAGGCGCGAGGCGAGCCGTTTTGAACTGCTCGTCCGTATTGCATACTGGATCCTGATCGCCATCGTGGCATGCGTGTACGGCATCATTGCAACAATCTGCCTGATCATCCAGTGGTTCCATATCCTGATCTTTGCCACACGGCACGAAGGACTCTCGGACTTTGCCAAAGGATATCTCGAATATCTCGTGCATGTGATGGGGTATACTTACATCATGACCGACGAGCGCCCGGATATCCTGCCGGTACCCGTGAAGGTGTACGAAGAGGCATAAATCAGGATTGATGTCCTAAAAACCGACATTCACTATTTTTTCCTCACGCTTTTTCCGGCAACCCCCCCTGAAACAGGAACGGAAGTCATAACGGTTTTTCATTGCGTGCCATCCGGATCCGCACAGTCCCCCAATAGGGGGGGTCGCATCAAAAACGGTGTGACCCCCCCTTTGCTGTACGGTCGTTTTCAAGAGCAAAAACCGGGCATCTTTACGTCAGAAAATGGTACACGAATATTTCCTAAAATCCCGGATCATGGTGGTGGGGTCACACTTGTTTTTACCGGGATCTCCCGGCACAATTTTTGCTCAAGATCCAAGGGACATATCCCGCCCGGATCGCACCAGGTTTCACGGGGTAAAATGGCATATCCGGTCTTGATCGGAACGGACATGAACGCACATTAAAAACTGCGCGATCCGGCCCGTTCCGGTTCCCGGAAAAATGGGGGGTCATACCATTTTCAGCGTGACCCCCCCCACGGGCGGAAAATAGCGCCAACCGTAAAAATTCTCTTTTTAATCCCGGAAACAACCGGACAGAACCCCGATCGTCCCGGGTCGGGTGCCGCCACCCACTCTCAACTTACGATGGACTAATTCGGAAGGAGATGCCTTATGCATGCAAACTGTGAGGCTTAAAGATCCCCCCGCTAGACCCTTGTTGAATAAGTCACAGTGAGGGAATAGAACCCAAGGCGAATGTCTTCTATTTTCGGTTAATAAAACGGTAAATAAGAGAGAACAAACTATCAACAATCGGCATATTTTCAATCTGATTATAATTGATATCTATTACCTCATAATTTTTCAAAAAGGTTTCACCAATTAATGAGGTAATAAATAATGTAATCATAAATATTACAACTAAACTAATTATTGAAACGGGATCAATGCTAAAAATTGCCGGAATAAAATACTTTTGAACTTTATCAAAAAATGTGGTATTCCAGAGGATAACAACGTAAGCATATATTATAATTAATGTAAACCATACAGTCGTAATAATAGAGAAGTAAAAAGCAATAATTCGCTCTTTAATTTGTTTTATTTGTTCAAAATTTGCATTAGGTCTAGATAAATATTGGATTGGTAATATCCAATTTAATGGTGCTAATAATCCTTGCCATCTTGGAATTTTTTTTACTGGATTGGCCAACAGTCTTAAAGATAAAAGAAACGCTGGACAAATAACAATTGAAGTGATTATTACATTAATAATGTCAATAACCGTTATGGCGTTTTTAAATTGAATTATTGTCGCTGCAAAGAAAAAAATTACAATAAAAATGAGTAGTGATAGTTGGAGTTCTAAGATATAGACTTTGAATAATTTCATAAGGCCTGTCTCGCTAAATACAGAGTTAAAATTACTCAATTGATGGTACATTCCTAATTTTGAAAATAATTCTGACGATGTATAGCATATTGGTAAAAAACAAATTAAGAGTGCAAATGTACACCCAGCAAATAGTTCACTTAGGTATAGTATCTTAATAGCGGGCGGAAACACCAAAGCTAATGTTATCACTACTATAGAGACAACAACAATTAAACTCAGTGTTCTCTTCCAATCCATACTTTTAATTTAAAACACGGAATAGATAAAATCGTCATATGATTAAATCAGGTTATTAATCATTTTTTGATTATACACAGTTAAGAGTATTATTAAAAAAAATTAGATTCTCTTATCGGAAATCCTGGCAAACTTCGCGGAGAAGATACCCTCAAGCGAACAGAACTCCTTAATCACGTCTTCGGGCACTTCGCTGTCCACGTTTAAGACCATCAGGGCAGCCTCGCCCGGGGTGACCCGGCCGACCTGCATGCCGGCGATATTGATGTTGTGCTTCCCGAGCATCGTGGATGCACGGCCGATAACGCCGGGCTTGTCCATGTGCTTGGATACAATGACATACCCTTCGGGGATGAGGTCCATCGTGTACTGGTCGACCGAGACGATCCGGCTGCGGCCCTTTGCAAAGACCGAGCCGCTCACGGTCATCTCGGTCTTGTCGGTCTTGATCTTTATCGTGATCAGGTTCTTGAACCCGTGGGACTCCTCAGTCACCGTTTCGCTGACCGCAATGCCGCGCTCCTTTGCAACGAACTCGGCATTCACGATATTGACCGGCACCTGGAGGATCGGATCGAGCAGGCCCTTTAATGCAAGGCGGGTGACGTACTTCATGCTTCCCGCATAGGCAGAAAGTTCCCCTCCATAGGTGCATTCGACCGAGGAGAGACGTCCCTCAACGGTCTGGATCGCAAACCTGCCCACTTTTTCCGCAAGTTCGGCAAACGGCTCGAGGATCTCTGCCTGCTCTGCCGGGACCATCGGCGCATTGACCACGTACTTGGCGGAGCCGCCGTGCATGACCTCGACCCACTGCTTTGCGACGGAGATTGCCACGTTTTTCTGGGCTTCGACCGTGCTCGCCCCGAGATGCGGGGTGACGATCACGTTGTCAAGCGTAAGGAGCGGGGATTCGAGAGGCGGCTCGGTCTCGAAGACATCGAGCGCCGCACCGGCAACCTTGCCGCTCTTGAGCGCATCGTAGAGCGCCTTCTCGTCGATGATACCGCCGCGGGCGCAGTTGATGAGCCGCACGCCGTCTTTCATCGTTGCAATGGTCTTTGCATTGATGACGTGCTTGGTCTCCTTGATCAGCGGCGTGTGGACCGTGATCACATCGGCGACCTTAAAGAGTTCGTCGATGGTCATGACCTTTACGCCCAGCTGGGCCGCCCGCTCCTTGGAGATGAACGGGTCGTAGGCGACGCACTTCATGTCCATCGCATTCGCACGCTTGGCAACTTCGCGCCCGATCCGGCCGAAACCGACGATACCGAGCGTCTTCTCGTTGAGCTCCACGCCCATGAACTTGGAGCGTTTCCATTCCTTCTTCTTTAAGCTCGCTGTTGCCTGGGGGATGTTCCGTGCAAGCGAGAGCATCATCGCCATCGTGTGTTCGGTTGCCGCAAGGGTGTTCCCCTCGGGTGCGTTTGCCACGATGATACCCTGTTTTGTTGCCGCATCCATATCGACGTTGTCGACACCGACACCGGCACGCCCGATAAATTTGAGGCGCTTGCCGGCCGCAATCACTTTTGCCGTCACTTCGGTGCCGCTCCGGACGATCAGGGCGTCGTATTCGCCGATGATCCCGCAGAGCTCGTCCTCTTTAAGGCCCGTCTTTACATCGACGTCGCAGGCCTCTTTAAGGATCGCAAGCCCTTCTTCTGCCAGCGGATCGCTGACGAGCACTCGTGCGTTTGCCATAAAAACCCATACAATATCTGCGCAATACCTAATCAGGGTTATTCTTCCCTAATGCCAAAAAACCTGCAAAACCCGGGACCCTGCCGGCGTATCCGTCGTCCGCTGGCGACGGATGAGAATACTTAAACAGGGGAGAGAAGAGATTAGTAAGTGGTGCGAGCATGAAAGATGTGCCCAATATTCTATGGCTCGAAGAGATCAGGAAGGAGGACATCTCATCGGTCGGCGGCAAGGGAGCGTCCCTTGGCGAGATGGCCTCTATCGGTCTTCCGGTACCCCCGGCCTTTGTCGTAACCGCACAGGCATTCCGGAGGTTTCTGGTCGAAACCGGCCTTGACCAGAAACTCTTCAAGGTCTCGGAGAACCTCGATGTGGAGAATAACGAGGCCCTGGAAAAGGCCGCAGATACTATCAAGGCAATGGTGACCTCGGCCACGATGCCGCAGGCAATCCAGAGCGATATCAAAGCCTCGTACGGAAAGATGGGGCAAAAAGACCTCATCGTTGCCGTCCGGTCGAGTGCTACTGCCGAAGACCTGCCGGATGCGAGTTTTGCCGGCCAGCAGGAGACGTATCTCAATATCAGGGGAGAAGCGGCGCTCCTTGCCGCAGTCCAGAACTGCTGGGCGTCCCTGTACGGGGCCCGGGCAATCTACTACCGGGCAAAGCAGGGATTCGAGGAGAGCACAGTCAACATCGCGGTCGTTGTCCAGCAGCTGGTCCATTCAGAAAAAGCGGGCGTCATGTTTACATCTCACCCGATCAGCGGCGAACCGCTCACGATCATCGAGGGCTCATGGGGCCTTGGCGAAGCGGTCGTTTCGGGATCGGTCTCCCCCGACCACTATGTGTTCGACCAGCGGACGGAGTCGATTTCCGAAGTAACAATCGTCAACAAGAATGTGGAGATCATCCCCGACGGATCCCACGGCACGAAGCTCGTCCCGGTCGATGCGGCCCGGCAGGACGCACGGGTGCTCTCGGACGAGGAGCTCAAAAAGCTCGCAATGTACGGCAAGATCGCCGAGAACCACTACGGGGTTCCGCAGGACGTTGAATGGGGCATTGTGGCAGGGACGATCTATATCCTCCAGTCCCGGCCGATCACCACGATTGGTAAGAAAGAGGGAAAGGGCATGTCCGGACAGAGCAAGGATGCAAAGATCCTGATCAAGGGACAGGGTGCGGCGCCGGGTACCGCATCCGGTAAAGTCGTCATTATCCGGGATGCAAAGGACACGGGCGCAGTAAAAGAGGGAGATATCCTCGTCACCCGGATGACCAACCCGGACATGGTGCCGGCAATGCGCAAGGTTGCCGCCATCATAACCGATGAAGGCGGCATGACCTGCCATGCAGCTATTGTTTCGCGGGAACTGGGCACCCCCGCGGTTGTCGGGACAAAGACGGCAACCCAGCAGCTCAAAAACGGCCAGCTTGTCACCGTCGACGGCGAGCTCGGCCTCGTGTATGAAGGCGCTGTGGGCGGCACCGCACAGGCAAAGGCGGGCGGTGCGGCACCGGTCGTTGTCACCGGTGCAGCCCAGGTCGTCACGGCAACGAGCGTGAAGGTCAACGTCTCTATCCCCGAGGCAGCGGCCCGGGCGGCAGCGACCGGCGCAGACGGTGTCGGCCTCCTGCGGATCGAACACCTCATCCTCGGACTCAACAAGACGCCCGGCTGGTTCATCGCCAACCACAAGGAAGAGGAGTTCGTGAAGGAGCTCTACGACGGCATCAAGATCGTGCTCGACGCCTTCCCGGGAAAGACCGTCTGGGTCCGGACACTCGATGCACCGACCGACGAGTTCCGTAACATGGCCGGCGGCGAGAGCGAACCCATCGAGCACAACCCGATGCTCGGCTGGCGCGGGATCCGCCGCGATCTCCAGAGCGCAGAACAGTTCCGGCTCCAGGTAGAGGCGTTCAAGCGCCTCTGGAAGGCGGGTTACGAGAACCTCGGGGTTATGTTCCCGATGGTCTCCCACCCGGACCAGTTCACCCAGGCTAAGGCAATGATGGCAAACTGGGGCGTCGATGTCGAGAACGTGGCGCTCGGTATCATGATCGAGATCCCGGCAAGCGCTATCATGATCGAGGACTTCCTGCAGGCCGGCATCAAGTTCGCCTCATTCGGTACAAACGATCTCATCCAGTACACGATCGCTATTGACCGGAACAACGAGAACGTGGCCGACATGTACAACCCCCGCCACCCGGCGGTCCTCACCCTGATCCACAATTCAATCCAGAAGTGCCGGGAGTACGGTGTCGAGTGCTCGATCTGCGGGCAGGCAGGCTCCGACCCGAAGATGGCAGTCTGGCTCGTAGAACACGGGATCACCAGCATCTCTGCAAATATCGATGCCATTGCAAAGATCCGCGAAGCGGTTGCAAGAACCGAGAAACGCATCATCCTTGAAGCTGCGAGAAACCGCGATGCTGAATAACGGTTGTACGGAAGACGACCTCTTCTCCTTTTTGGCCTCCAGGAAAAAGGAGGATATTGACCACAAATATATCCTCAGTTCCATGTGTACGCTCCCGCATCCGGTAGCGGCGCGGGCGCACGCGATGTTTCTGGAAACCAATCTGGGCGATCCCGGCCTCTTTCCCGGTACGGCATCGTTAGAACAGCTCCTCATCCGACGTTTTGGCACGCTCTTTCACAAGCCCGATGCCGGGGGATATGCAACGAGCGGAGGGACGGAGTCCAATATCCAGGCAATGCGGCTTGCAAAAGCCCTCAGCCATACCAAAAACCCGAATGTGATCGTTCCCCAGTCGGCCCATTTCTCATTTAAGAAAGCCTGCGATATCCTGAGTGTCGAGACAAGGAGCGTGCCGCTTGGCCCGGACAAACGGATACACGCCGATGCAGCAGCAGAGCTCATTGACAAGAATACTATAGCGATGGTCGCCGTTGCCGGGACCACCGAGTACGGGATGGTCGACCCGATAGCTGACCTTGCAAAGGTTGCCGCCCAAAACGACCTCTTCTTCCACGTGGACGCGGCGTTCGGGGGCATGGTGATCCCGTTCCTCGATATCCCCATTCCCTTCGACTTTGCCCTGCCCGGGGTAACGACCATTGCCGTCGACCCGCACAAGATGGGCATGAGCACGATCCCGGCCGGGTGCCTTCTGACCCGGGAACCCGACATGCTCGATGCGCTCAACATCGATACCCCCTACCTGACCGTGAAAAAAGAGTATACCCTTGCCGGTACCCGGCCGGGGGCTCCGGTCGTTGGCGCGCTTGCCGTACTCGATTACCTCGGCTCCGAAGGCATGAAAGCCATCGTTGCCGGATGCATGAAAAATACCCGGCGCCTGATCGCCGGTATGGAAACATACGGCATACAACCCGCAGCGAATCCCGACGTGAATGTTGCAACGTTTGTCTGCGACAAGGCGCCTGCCCCCTGGAGGGTCTCCTGGACCCGGGCGGGCCACATGCGGATCGTCTGTATGCCGCACGTAACAGCGGACCGGATCGAAGCGTTCCTTTCCGCTTTTGGTGATATGCAATGCTAGAGAAACTGACAGAATCGCTTGAAACCTGCCCGATCGTAAAGCGGGGCGAATACAACTATTTCATCCATCCGATCACCGACGGGGTACCGCTGGTCGAACCGGCGCTCCTCCGCGATGTGTGCAGCGCGATGATCAAGGTCCTCGATTTAAACGGTGTCGATAAGATCGTAGTCGTCGAGGCGATGGGTATCCATATCGGTTCCGTGCTCTCGGTGATGACCGATATCCCCATGGTCGTCATGCGCAAGCGCGAGTACAAGCTCCCGTACGAGATCCCCGTCCACCAGAAGACCGGCTACTCGAAAGGGGAGTTGTACCTGAATGGCGTCTATAAGGGCGACCGCGTCATCATCGTCGACGATGTGGTGAGCACCGGGGGGACGATGAAGGCCCTGCTTGCCGCGCTCGAGATCGCAGGCGCCGAGGTAAAAGACGTCTGCATCGTGATCCAGCGTGGCAACCCGGATATCGGCCGGCCGTACAAGTCGCTCGTGAAGATCGAGGTCGACGACAAGGTGCATGTCGTTGAACGCCATATCTGACCTGATCGCACAACTCAGCGCACGAGGGGCAAAGAAGGTTGCCCTCCAGTTCCCCGAGGGCCTGAAACGGCAGGCGGCTGAGACTGCCGCTGCCCTCAAATCCGCAGGCTTTGAGGTGATCGTGAGCGGCGATCCCTGTTACGGGGCCTGCGACCTTGCCCTCGATTGCCTGTCCCATGGTGGCGCCGATGTGCTCGTGCACTTTGGCCATGCGCCGGTGGATACTCGGGATGATGTCATTTTTATCCCGTGGGCCGTGGACTTCGAGATTTCTGTCCTTGAAAAAGCCCTGCCGCTCTTACCGGAAAAGACGGTGGGCCTTGTTACGACCGTCCAGCACACCCACCTTGTGCCTGCCATGGAGGCTTTTCTTTCTGCTAGGGGATACGAGGTCTGTGTCAGTGAGGGGGCGGGCCGTACTCCTCTTCGGGGCCAGGTGCTCGGGTGCAGTTTTGCTGCGGCAAAATCCACCGGGACGCCGGCGATCCTCTTTGTGGGTACGGGCGTTTTTCACCCGATCGGAATTGCCCTTGCAACAAAGGCCCGGGTGGTGGCGCTCGACCCCCTGACGGGGGTTGCACAGGAAGTCAGTGCCGAGACCCTCCTGCGCCGGCGCTTTGCGGTGATCGAGAAGGCACGCGGGGCAAAATCAATCGGCATCCTCCTGAGCACCAAGACAGGACAGGCACGGCGGGCGCTTGCCGAAAGGCTCGCCTCGCTTTCCCCCGGGGCAGTGATCGTTGCCATGCGCGAAGTCAGCCCGGACGAGCTCCTGAACCTCGGTTTTGACTGCTACGTGAACACTGCCTGCCCGCGGCTCGCTTACGACGACCAGGTCCGGTTCCCAAAACCAGTCCTCTCCCCGCAGGAGTTCGAGATCCTCTGCGGTGTGCGGACATGGGACGACTATGCCATTGACGAGATCCCATGAAACTCAGGCAGCTTGAGATAGCACTCCAGCGGTGTGCGGGATACCAAAAACCCAGAGCCACGCTCGAACAGTACCAGACCCCGGCACCCCTTGCCGCCCGGCTCCTTTACGATGCCTTCATGCAGGGCGACATTGAGGGAAAAACGGTCTGCGATCTCGGGAGCGGTACCGGTATCCTCGCCACTGGTGCCGCTCTGCTCGGTGCCAGCACGGTTCGGGGTATCGAGATTGACAAGGATGCGATCCGGATCGCACAGGAGAACGCCCGGCTCCTCGGTGCCGAGGTGGAATTTATCAATGCGGATATCGCGATAGCACAAAAGACCGGGCCCTGCGACACGGTCGTCATGAACCCCCCCTTTGGCGCCCAGAAACAGAACGTCCACGCCGACCGCCCATTCATCGACGCTGCACTTGGCCTTGCCCCGGTTATCTACGGGATCTTCAATGCCGGTTCCACACCGTTTGTGAGTGCGTATATTGAAGGCCGGGCAACGGTTGCCGGACAGATCAGCGGGACATTTACCATAAAACGCACGTTTGCCTTCCATACCCGGGATGTACAGGAGATCCCGGTCGAGATCCTTAAACTTGTGCGGAACTGATGGTGCGCTCAACCGGCAGAATTCCAACGGGAACGACTGCAAACAACCGGCCGGACGGCAAATCCTTATAGGGTCTGATTTAAAGAGATGTATCCGGAGTATTGATTATGGACAAGACTGGAATCGCTGCGCTGATTGTTGGTATCATCCTTGTGATCCTCGGTGCCTGGGCAATCTGGGCATTCCTGCCCCAGGTTATCATTGCCGTCGAGGGTCTGATCGGTATTGTCGTGCTCCTCGCTGGCCTGATGCTCGTGATCTTCGGCATCCTCATCTTCAGGGAATAATCCTTTTTTGTTATGGAACTGGCCCGTTATTGAGGGGACTCGCTAAAAAAGTTAAAAAACGTGTCCCGTTAAGAGGATTATACTTTTACAACAATACACTGGGACGCGGCAGTCTCGACCACCGGCTCAGGCTTGTCCTGGAAATATTCGTCCACCGCCTTCCGTACTCCGGGCACGGTCAGGTAATCGTGGGAGATGATGACGCCTCCCGCATTCATCCGGGGGTAGAAGAATTCGAGACACTTTTTCGTGCTCTCGTAGGTATCCACATCGAGGTTCACGAGCGAGAATTTTTTATCCGTGACCGGGCCGGCGGTTTCGGGGAAGAGTCCCTTGTAGATGTGGACGTTTTTCTCCTGTGCGAGATAGGCTTTGACATTCTCGTAGGATGCAGCAAACTTACCTTCATAGAACGGCCAGACCTGATCCACTTCGTCTACCTTGGGCAGGCCGGCGAACGTGTCGAACAGGTGCAGGGCCCGGTCACCCTTTGCTGAACAGATGATCTTGGCCGACCCGCCCTTGTACACGCCGACCTCTGCGATGTCGCCGGGGATCTTCTGGGTGATCTTTGCGGCCATGTAGATGTGGTACGCTTCGATATCTTCTAAGAGCAGCTCGGTCTCGGACCGGATTTTCTTTAATGACGTGGCGAACTGCTTGCGCTCGGAACTGCCGTAGTGGGAGAGGCGGCCACGGCTTGCGATATCGTATCCCATGAACGGCTCAATAACGGCCAGTTTCCGGAATTTTACCAGATATCTGCTGGGGGCGATAGTATCGAAAAAACAGATAAGATTCTTCTTGGGAAACAGACTCATATCCGTAAATCTTCGCTGTACCGGAATTTAAATTGCATATATTCCCCGGGTTATACTATTCCTTTCCTCCGTTTTGCTGCTGCACCGTAACCAACGGCAGCTGCAAGAGCGAGCAGGACAAGGCCCCAGACGGTCGATGCGAGGATAACGAGTCCCGCCCCGTACGCGATGAGAACCGAGAGAAGGCCGAGCCCTCTTCCCTTTCGGTATGCCCCGATAACCGAAATGGCAAGGAGGATGGTCGGCAGGATAAGGAACAGGTACCTGACAAGGGGGCTGGGGAAAACCGAGTCTATCGCCGAACCAGCGGCAGATATCAGTACATCTTCGGGATCGAGGCCAATAGCGGTCCAGATCCCGGAAAGGAAACCAAGGCCAAGGACAAACTGCCAGACAAAACGACGGGACTTTTTTGCCATGCCTTCATCTCAAGTGCGGGCATTGGGAGGATCTGCCCGGGAAAGATCAGAGCGGCTTCCCGTGGTTTGCTGCGACCGGATCCGTATCGACATCGAACTCGTCCAAAAAGGGCATGAGCCCGGTTGCAAACGGTTCGGATTTTCCGGTCTCGGGATTTACTGCTTCCCCGACGGCTACGATCTCCACCATCAGCGGGAACTCCTCGATGGTCTGCGCAAAGGACGGATCGTTCTCTTTTGTGAAGGCAAGGAACCGGTCGACCCGCACGTAGGGCCGCTCGTACTCGGGAACACCGCGGAACTCTTCCTGTATCTCTGCAAGGATCTTGGTTGTAGCGAGATCCTTTTCGAAAAAGAGGTAGATCATGATCCCGTAGTCCCGGCTGATTTCGTCGAGGTGGCGGATGTCGATCATCCGGCCCTTGTCGACCCCGATCGAGACCATCTTTTCCTGTATCGTAGTACCACGGAGCGCGGCAAGAGCTGCGGCGGAGTTATCCATGCAGAACATGTGGGGTTCCGGGTATTGTATAGTTAATGCCGAAAGACCGCAGCGGGAGATGCATACCGGCAGGCATAATGCAGGGAAGTGCCAACCGGTGTTACGTGAATTCCGGCACCTGCGGGGATATCGGCGAGCGGACAATAAAAAAAGTGAGCATCCGACTGCTCCCGTTTTTGATCCTCCTCTACATGGTCGCTTACCTGGACCGGGTGAACTTCGGTTTTGCGGCGCTCGAGATGAACAGTGCGCTCGGCCTTTCAAGCGAGGTCTTCGGCTTTTTATCCGGGCTTTTCTTTATCGGATACCTCTTTTTCGAGCTGCCCAGCAACCTGATCCTCCAGAAGGTCGGCGCCCGGATCTGGATCACCCGTATCCTCGTGAGCTGGGGTATCGTGGTGATAATTACGGCATTTGCCACCGATGCCGTCCAGCTTGCCATCCTCCGGTTCGTCCTCGGGATCGCCGAGGCCGGATTCTTCCCGGGCATCCTTCTGTACATCACGTACTGGTTCCGCGGTAAAGAGCAGGCAAAAGCGGTGGGACTCTTAATGGCTGCGCTTGCCATTTCCACGGTCATCGGTGCACCGGTCTCCACCTGGATCCTCGATTCCATCCACTGGTTCGGGCTCGACGGCTGGCGCTGGCTCTTTATCATCGAAGGCCTGCCGGCGGTCATTCTCGGGGGTGTTACGTACTGGTACCTTTCCGACCGTCCCGAGGATGCCCGCTGGCTCAAACCTGATGAGCAGGCATGGCTTACCGGGGAAATCCAGCGCGAGAACGTGACCCGCCAGAAACAGGGCGGGCATGCCGGCCTTTCCTCGGTTATTGCCGATCGTCGGGTCTGGTTCCTCTCGTTCATCTACTGCATGCTGGTGATTGCCCTGTATGGGCTCGGGTTCTGGCTGCCCCAGATCATCCGCTCGATGAACGAGGGGTTCTCAAACACTACTATCGGGCTTGTTACGGCCGTTCCCTACATCTGTGCCGGAACCGGGATGGTTCTCTGGTCGCGGCATTCCGACCGCAAGGGGGAACGGCGCTGGCATACCGCACTTCCCCCGCTTGTGGGGGGCATCGCACTTGCAGGATCGGGAATCGTCTCCTCCCCGGTCATCGCTTTCCTGCTGATCATTGTCGCCACGATGGGGATCTTCTGCGCATTCGGACCATTCTGGACGCTTCCCTCCCTCTTCCTTGCCGAGGTGACCGCTGCCGCAGGGATCGCGGTCATCAACTCCATCGGGAACCTAGGAGGATTTATCGGCCCTACGCTCATGGGGGTATTAAAGCAGGTGACCGGCAGTACGAACACCGGGCTTGTGGTGATCGGTGTCTGCCTTGCGGTAGGCGGGATCTGCGCTGCTGCGATCAGGACCCGCCGTACGGAAACCTCTGACGGATAGACCGGCTACCTGCGCATCCCGGCATACCCGAACAGCGCCATTCCTGCAACGACAGCACCGAGACATACTGCCGGAGGACAACCGGCCCGCGTGGGTGATGGCAGCGTGGCAGGCAGGGACGATTGCGTTTCCTGAAGACGCTCTGTCCGGACCGCTGACGGTGATACGACCGGAGCGGTCACAAGGATAGTGCCCCCGGGGACGGGTTGCCCCGAGGTGTCGAGTTCGGTTACCTGCAGGACCGTCACATCAGAAACGGTACCTGAAGGAACGGTCCCGTTGATGGTTACCACAAGCGAGACATCGCTTGTTACCGGGTAGGAAAGGAGATACCCGTTGATAAATGCCGTGGTGCCGGATGCAGACTGCTGTGCGGCAGGGCGGCCGTTTGCGATGACCCGGATGTCCCACCGGGCATCGGACAGGCCGGTCTGCATCTGGAGCGTGTGCGTCTGGGTAAATGTCGTGCCCCCGGAGGGAAGGACTGCAACCGTAATTGCAGCATGCTCTCCGTCACCGGGAACAAGAGGCGGATCGGGAGCAAACGACTGGCCGGTAAGGACAAGCGTAGCGGCTGCAGGTATACCGATACCAGTAATCGTTACGGCAAGAAACAGGACCAGAAGTCGTGCAAACGGATTACCTTCGCGGGACATCATGACAAGGGAGGTATTTTTTCCGCTTCCTTTTCAAGATACCGACAAATACCCGATATATAGTAGAACAACAATTCGATACAATTAATAAAAATAAGGAGAAACTGGTCATCATACCCGGAATGCCTGTTTTATGAAAACACAGGGGTTGCCCGGGTCCAACCCTGATCTTTGTGAGGTGTGATGATGAAAAACACGTATGTATCTGTTCTTATTGCACTGTGTATGATAGCCGCAGCAGTCGTTGCCGGATGCACCAGCTCTCCGTCGACTACGTCTTCCGGTACTTCCGGATCAACTGCTGCATCTCCGGCCCAGACCGCAACCGGATCCACGGCATCGGCCATCTCCGGGGCAAATATCTTCGGATCTGCCCCGGACTATTCCTGGATGGAATACAAATCGGTCACAACAACCGGCGGACAGACCACCACAATGTACCTGAAATATACCAAGTCCGGAACGTGCACCATGCGAATCGAGGGCGAAGGTATGCCTTCTGGAGGAATGACCATGGACTGCTCGTCGTCGGGGTCGCAGGAGCAGCAGAGCAACCCGAGCGATGTCAAGTCTGACGTCCAGTTCACCCTTGTCGGGACGGAAACGGTTACCGTTCCCGCCGGCACGTATGCGACTGCTTCAAAGTATGCGGTGACTTCCAACGGACAAACCGTGTATTACTGGACGGCACCCGGTGTTCCCGGGTTTGTCAAGATGCAGTACGGTTCATCCGAAGGCAGTATGGTAACTGAACTGAACGGATGGGGATAACTCCCATCCTCTCTTTTTTAGTTTTATTACCGTCAGCGAAAAAAGAATTTTAACCGGCCTAGGGTCAGACATTGGTGAGAAGCACGGTCTGTTCGATATCTCCGGTAAAGACACCGATCACGTCCACGTTGTCGGGGTCGGGCGTTCCCATATAGGGGAAGGTATAGACATCTCCGGGTGTGGGATTGTCCATTGTGCGCCTCACTACCTGCCCGTTCTGGTTGTAGATGGTGATCTTCAATGCCGTCAGGTTTGCGGCGCTTGCACCACCGTTATAGGTCACAATGACGTCATGGTCGCTCTGCGTTGCGGTCACGTTGATCTGCATCATCCCGTCAGCAACAACCGTAGTCTGTGTGGCAGTCGGTGTAACGACCTCTACCGATTGCGTGATCGCAGGTGTTACAGGAGAGGTTTGCTGGGTGCAGCCTGTTATAAGAAGAGAAAACAGCACAAGAAGCCCGGTAACGAGAATCCATCGCATACGGGATAGAACGCCGTCAATCTCAATAAATATTTTTAAAAAAACGGTACTGATTGCATACTATTAAGCGTCCCGAATATACACCGATCCGGAACAACAGTAAAACCATGACAATCGCAAAATCTCCCTCCCCAAAGGATCAGGAATACATCTTATCGGTGGCCCGGTCCCTTGCTGCCGCAACAACAAGAAAAGATCTGGGGGAATACCTCGCACGGACAGCAGGTGAGTATACGCTTGCCGATCTCCAGGTGCTGGGCGGGAAGCTCTATACCGAAGTCGAGAACCTGCCTGAACCATACCGGGCCAGAGTCCGCCCGTATTTTACCGAGCAGATCTTCGGGGCACACCACCGGCTGCTTCTGATGCACCGCACGGACGCTTTCCGGAAACTAAACTTACCCATCCGCGACCGGGAGACGTTCGATAACTTCTGTGCAATGATCCCGGAAGGCTGTTTTAGCTGGGACGAGCATGCAGAGAGGACTCCATTTGCTTACTCTCCCAGACACCGGCTCTTTTACTACCTCATGGCAGCATTTACGATGTTTGTCCTTGAAAAACCCGGCCACCCGATAGGGATGCCCTTCCCAGGGGGGTTTGCCGTAGAAGACCGTGGGGATGCTTATTACTGCCTGATCCGGGACCGGGAAAAAGAGGTCTTTTTCTCCATCTGCAACTTCTGCCCGGCGCGACAGGCAAATGATCGGATCCCTGCGGGAAAATGATCTGCCAATAACCCCTTTTTCCGTGAAAAAACTGTTTTTCTCCGGCGGGTAAAACAATCCGACGGCATTATGGGTTGCTCTTGATTGTGGGTGATCCGTTTTGGGCGATCCCGGATGCCGGGTAAGGCGAAAGTGGGTGGGAAAGAATCCGGATGTGTGTGTTGCCCTGGAAATCCATTTCTGAAGCAACGGTTCCCTCGACACGGATCCGTTTTCCCGCAGCCTCTTCACAGATCATATAATCCAGCATGTACCTGATTATCACGATTTGTGAAGTGCCAATAGTACACCGGTCCAAAACCTGGAAATCCGATTGATTCAGTGTTATCCCGGACTGTTTCAACAGGTTCCTGATAGGCCGGTCCTGCTCATCGGAATCAAGGGGTGCAAACAGATCTCCTGCAAGGAGAAGGTGCCGGAAAATCTCATTCTTTTCAGGGACTTTATCGTTCATTTTTCGTCCGTACCGGTTTTTAAGAAGACAGGATCCCCAGCAGGCACAGTATGATGGGGGGGTGCAGGGCCATCACGGCAAATAGTTACCCCATGATACCCGCAGATCTCCCCCACTGCCGGAGTGCGCCCAGAGGCCTGCACACTCAGGGATACCATTTACATTTTATCGACATATTTATCACGAGATTTCCGGTTCATCGCTGCGATTAACATTCAGGGTCATAACGAATGTGAACTCTTTTTGCGATGTTTCTGCGTATGACATTTTCAGTATGTGAGAGTGGTCTGGAGGAGACGGAACTCTTCCGGAAGTACTTTGAAAACACGATAACCAGGATCGGCACCCTGTATGATTTCCTTGTATTCAGCTCGCTGGTACTGTGTTTCGAATGCGTTGCAATGGCCTACGTGTCCTGTTTCATCCAGCAGGTACCCTGGAGCCCGGCCATTGCCGTTATTGCATTTTTCACTGCGTTTTCCATTTATAACCTGAACCGGAAAACCGACGAGGAGGAAGACGCGGTAAACCGGCAGGACCGGTTCGCTTTTACCAAACGGTACGAGAGTTACCTATTCTATGGGTCTCTCCTCGCACTTGCCGGTGCACTCTGCCTCGCAGCCACCGGGGGGCCGCTGAGTGTCCTTGCTACCGCTGCCCCATTCATCTGCGGCTTCCTGTACAGCTTCCGTTGCCTCCCGGAAAGGTGCGGATATCACCGGTTAAAAGAGATCCCGGCAATGAAAAATATCACGGTCGGGTTTGCATGGGCAACGCTGCTCGCACTGCTGCCGGTGTATATGAACCAGGGGGTTGTGGGTTCGAAGACCGTTGTTGCATTTGTGCTCTTTTTCATGTGGGGCATCATGGCATCGCTGCTGCCGGATATCCGGGACCGGAAGGGGGATGAACGCGCTGGTGTCTGCACAATCCCGGTTCTCTTCGGAGAGGCGGGCACACGAAGGATTCTTTCTGTAGTCCTCCTTTTCCTTGGGGTTCCGCTGGTTCTCTACAGCGCCGTATATCTGCCGCTGTCGGTTACACTCCTCCTTGTTGCAGTAAACATCTATTCCCACCTGTGCGTTTATCTGTCAGACAGGCCCGGTCTCATCAGCTTTATCGCCGACGGGGCATCGGACGGGATGTACATAAGTTTTGCATTAGGGATTACAGCAGTGACATTGTTTTTAGCCGTATAAAACCGGCAAAAATCTGCGTTTTTTTTTTGGAGATCGCATATGTGTGAGGAAAATGAAAAAAAAAAGTTAAAATCTAAATACTTATTATTAAACCGTACGTACATGGAGCCACTGGATATTTACAATACTACCTACAAACAGGTCCAATCCCTGTTCTCGTCACGGTTGAAGATCCAGATCCTCCTCTCGGTTGCCTCCGGTCCCCGCCAGCTCTCGGAGCTTCGCGATGTGACCGGAAGCGTCTCACAGGCCATTATCCCCAAGATTCGGAGTCTCGAACGCCTTGCGCTCATAGAACAACGGGCGGATGGGTACTACATCACTCCGCCCGGCAGGATCCTCGCCACCAAGATTGGCGATTTGGTGATGACCATGGGAGAATTTGCCCGGCACCAGGAATTCTGGTCGACTCATGACATTGAGGGGATTCCGGAATCATTCCTCTACCAGATCGGCGATCTCATCGGGTCGGATGTGAAATTCGATACAACCGATAACATGTTCCATGTATACACCCATTTTGTCAACATTTTAAAAGAGGCAAAATATATCCACGGAATCTCATCGGTAATGAGCACCGAGATCGCCGATGTCCTGGCAGAAAGGGTTGTGTCCGGGGTACCTGTCGAACTTGTCGTAAACCGCACTATTGCGGAAGGTCTGGCACAGGAGCCCTTTGCCGGCAAAATACGAAAACTCAAACCATACCGACATTTTAAAGTCTGGATGGTCCGCGAACCGCTCCATCTGGGAATCACGGTGACGGACAAACATCTCTCTCTTGGCTTAAACAAGAAAAGCCCCGATGTGTATGACAGTTCTGCCGATATGTACAGCAGCGATCCCAGCGCTCTCGACTGGGCGGAACGGCTGTTTACGTATTTCCGCGAACGCGCAGTCCTCTGGGATCTCGAATAACGCATTGGATCGGGAGTTGTACGATGATTCTCTTGTTCGTTATCGGAGGATCGGTTTATGACACCACATCACCGGTTCTGCCAACCGCATATTGTGCCCAGAGGATACCGTTTTTCTGAACCTCACAGGACCGGAGGGTAAGGGATACATCCAGGTTCCCGATTCCGGCGCGGAGGGGATCGGAGAGGGTGGGTTCGGGTTTTCCCCCTGCAATACAGGGGTGGATAAGAACGCTTACGGTATCCACAAGACCCGTTGCCAGAAGTACGCTGTTGAGCGTTCCGCCACTGTCTGCCCGTACGGTGCGGACACCGAATTGTTCGCTGAGCTTTTCAAGAGCGAGACGCATATCCACCTGCCTGTCACCGGCAATGACCTGATGTATCCCGCACGATGCAAGGTAGTCCCCGTACTCATGGGGCGTCGACGATGAACAGAGTGCGACAAAATCCCGGACATACGGCCATTTCCGGAGCAGCTCCCAGCACCTTATCCTGCCCCGACTGTCGGCAACCACCATAAGCGGCCGGGGATCCGGTGTGCCCGGCGGGGGTGTGAACATCCCGCGGTGCTCGTCAGGGACTTCCAGGGTCGGTGCTGCAAGGATCGTGGAACTGCCAAACAGGACGGCATCGGGGTTGTATCGCGCGGCAAGCGTATAATAGAGATCGAGATCGGCCGGGAAGTTCGTGATACGGCCATCGAGACTGACGGCCGTGTGGATGATGACTTTTGGCGGCATGGTCATACCTGGTAACGGGTCGGTATGCCGGGTCATAAATACCGGCCGCGTGGGGCGAAACTGGTGAAAAACTCATAAAAAAATCAAAAATGAAGACGTATTGCAGGAAAATATATAAAGTCAACATTACAATGTTGACATGTGTTCTTGCAAACAAACGACAAGCAATTCGGGTTTTGGGTAATGCGCAGGAGCGGCGAATCCAATATCGGGATAGCGAACCGGTTCGGGATCTCCCGCCAGGCGGTTTCCCGGGCGCTTCTTTTAATGGACGAGAAGATCGGGACCATCCTGCGTGAGATGGCGCAGGCAAACCAGATCGCGATCGGGAAGATTGACGCTGAACGGGGGATCCTTCTCGGCCGGTCGATCCCGTTCCAGACTGCGGCCATTATCTTTGTCTCGGAAAAACACGGGGTTCAGGTCTGGTACGAACACGACGGCGACTGCGGGACCTGTCAGAGATACACGGAATGTATCGAGTTGCTCTGGGACTACGCAACCGAGCTCGGGTTCAAAAACAGGAATACAGATCACCCGACAAAGATGGCAGAAGAACTGTTTGCCAGAATCAAGGAGAGCATGACATGACACAATTCGCAGAAGTTATCCGGGGATGGCTCGGCTGGTGCCCGAACACGCATGCACTAAAGATGCAGGTACCTGCTGCCAGTACAGGAACAGGACTTTCGGCTGCTACCGATCGGGAATCGCCATGGCCCGGCATCCTGCCAAAATCCCTGGAGGTACCTCACTGGATGACCGTACTGGCGCTGGTGATCCTCTTTGCGACCTGTTTTGTCGGGGGAAACTTCTGGTGGCCGGTTCTGGTCGTTATCGTGCTTATCGCGTGTATCGCCTTGCTGGCCTATCGAAATTACCGGAGGGTATGAATACCCATGCAGTTTACCGATACCCTCAAAAAATGGGTGGGGTGGTGCCCCATGGAAGCAGCAGCCCGGGCCGACGGCAGCAACACGACAGGATCGCTGGACGACCGTAACAGCAGGGACAGGGAGGCCGGGCCCGTTGGCCGACGGGAACTTCTCTTTACCCGGATGGCATGGGTAGTAACCGGGCTTTCGTACCTCCTCGCTCTGGCAGTCCTGCCCGTTCTTCCGGATATCATTCCGGTCCACTGGAACTATGCCGGCGTTCCGGATGCATTTGGTGAAAAATTTCCGTCCGTATTTACCCTCCCCGTTATCCTGACGCTCGTGATGGTTCTTACCCATGTCCTGCCAAGGTTCAAACGGATGCATTCACCATCGGTTCTGTCGCGCGATATTTACGCCATCATCATCTTCTCGGCGGCCTGTCTGGTCCTTGTCGTACAGGCGGTCACGTTTGCCAATGCCGCCGGCCTGACGATTCCCATCGTTACAGTCCTCCCGATGCTTCTGGGAGTAATTTTTATTGTTCTGGGAAGCCTGCTGCCATTGATCGGGCCGAACCGGGCCATGGGCATCCGTCTTCCCTGGACCCTAAAAGACGAGAGGAACTGGAAGATGACACACGAGCGGGGCGGCCCGGTATTTATGGGCGCCGGGATCCTTATCGTTCTCGGGAGCCCGTTTGCCGGTATCTGGGCCATTGCCCTGATGCTTGGCGTGCTCTGCATTGCACTGATCTATATTACCTGTTATTCGTACCGGTTGTCGAAAACCGGTGGAGCAGCGTTGTGAATTCCCAGCAGTCCGGCGATGTATGCGGAATAGTAACAGAGATGTGAAAATGAAAAGAGTGCTAATTACCATCTTGCTTGTTATATCGGCAGTATTGTTCGCGGGATGTACCGGCCAGAACGAACCGCCGGCATCAGAACAGGTCACGCAAACGAATACCCCTGTCATCACGCCAGACGAATCCGCTTCAGCGACCCCGACAACATCCACTATCACAACAGCCCAAAGTTCACCCACAATAAAACCGGTTACCATTTTCACAGCGGAATTCCACCGGGTGGACTACCAGTGGACTCATTCCTCAAGCCTGACGTCCGGTACCCGGTCCTCTTCAGTCAGTACAATCCACATGGAGCGATCGCAGGAAACCTACAAAAATACACCGGCACTTCGGGAAAAATACACGGTTGTTTCTGATTATCCAGAGTATGTGAACAATGTAAGTACAATGGTAAAAGGGGGATGGGTAGGTACTCAGAACCTGTATTACGATGCATCAACCGGCAGCTACCTTGGCGGCACATGGTCCGAGTCGGTTCAGAGTGTCGTGAAAAAACAGGAGGAATACAACGGTACAGCATATGCACAGCGCCGCCCGGAAGACCACCCGGCCGGTTCGCTGGGAATAGCCCCGTTTGGCGAGATGAACATTTCCTTCACGGATGAGGGTGTCGAATCGGTCACCGTACCGTATGGATCGTATCCGGATGCCAGGAATTATTCAGGGACCTACAAGAACGGTATGCCGATAGCGTTCTGGGTGGCCTCCGGCGTTCCTGTTCCGGTAAAGTACCAGTACTCGGACGGGGAGGATTCCGATGGCAAAGATCCGCTCGATGTATTTGAACTGACGGGTTGGGGATAACGGGTAAAAGGGGAGACCACGACATGCTACCGTTCGCAGAAGCAATCGACGGGAGGCTCGGGCTTGGCTGGTGCCCGAAACACCCGGCGGCACATATCCAGCCGACACTCATTCCGGTAACGCAGATCACCATGGAAGCCCGCGGGCCTGCCGCTGGCAGCAGGGTCGGGACATTTGGACGGATGAGGGCGGGCATAGAAATTGCTGCAGATAGTATCAGGAGCGCCGTTATGGACAGGCCCCTGCTCTGGTTTTCAGGTTTTGCCGCGCTGGTGATGCTTGCCATAATTGCAGGAGAGACCCTGATAATCCTCAACTCCGGAAACGAAAGTGCCCTGCCCTTCCTTCTTGCCCTCCCGCCATGGACCGGGCTCCATTTGCTGGATATCCGGATCTTCCTTCTCCAGCTGGTCTGCCTGTCCGGTCTTACCTTCATTATGGCGGCATTGATCCAGTACCGATTCTGCAAAGGATCTGGAGAGCTCCTTACTATCCGGGATGCGTTCTCCGCAGTCAGCACTCATACGATTACCCTCGCCAGCTTGTCCCTTCTGATGTCACTTGCCGGGACAGTGCTGTATGCACTGGTTACCCAGTCCCAGGTTTTCGGGAAGATTGTGTCAGGTATCTCGACAAATCTGTTTTACCTCCCGTATGCCTATTATTTCCCGAACCTGTTCGATTCCGCAATCTGGTTCTCGGCAATTCTCATGGCCGTCGCCATTATCGAATTCCTTGTCGTGATGTATGTCGTGCCATCTGTGGTATTGGGAAACCGGGATCTCGTTTCAGCATTTCGCCGATCCTGGACCTGTATAGGAAAAACCTGGCGTGAAATGCTTGGCTGCACCATAGTCTTTGGAAGTATTGCTCTGGGCGTTATGCTCATAGCGCTTGCGATCGGCCAGTCCCCCCTTTTGCTCAACCACGATTACGATTTCTTCCTCCAGATTTCCCGCGGAAAGATCCTGATGACAGCGGCCTGCTATGGGTTTGTCCTTGCCTGTGGGATCCTCGCCACAGTTGGGTCAACGGTTTTTGGAGTCGCCGTTACCCGCCTTTATGCAGTATTCACAGAAACACGTGATCCGGTCTGACGGGATCAACGCTACAGTCAGACGTACCGGAGGGGGGATACGCCCCGAACTCCCTCATTTTTCCACGATATCCACGGTAAAACTCGTCGCCGTATCACAATAGGACATATCGCTGAACGGGAAATGCAGTGAACTCTGGTTGTCCAGGTCAAGGTCCCGGTAGCAGAGAACGAGAGGGAACGAATAATTGCCGGGCTGGATACGCGGATCGGTTCCTATGGTCAGGGTAGTATTCGATAAGCGGAAGTTCGTACCGCTCATAACCACGGGATCAAAGGAGAATGCCAGTCCATCGGGTATCGATTGAAGCTGCCCCGGGTTGGACTCCAGCGGAAACGACCAGCTCTCCCCGGATATGCGCGACGGGATCGTAAAATACAGCTCGCGCAGTCCGCCCCCATAGTTCCGGGCCCGGACTGGGAAGTTTTGCGTTTCCCCGGCATGCAGTACAACTGGTGACTGCAGAGCCGTATCTATCCCGGGCATCGGCTGCATGCTCCGGGTCTGGGAATGGAACGAGCAGATCTTGGTAATTGCGATACGGTCATCTGCATCCGGGGCATCGTTACCGTCAACGGTAACCTCCAGGCGGAAGGGGAAGTACGGATCCCGGCTCCATCCGGAACCGTCGGGATTCGTGTGGGACTCTCCCGTCACGTTGG
>Ga0268360_1001530_pt1 | contig 23164 bp, 12 predicted proteins | sample BioMet11_FD_192465 | JGI IMG/M metagenome (GOLD analysis project Ga0268360, IMG submission 192465) | Sewage microbial communities from Oakland, California, United States - Biofuel 11 (Illumina Assembly) | ecosystem: Engineered > Wastewater > Sewage > Unclassified | place: USA: California... | reverse complement strand
CTCATCCAGAAACAGAACCTCAGGTTCGTGCACAAGCGCCTGAGCAAGTTCAAGGCGCCTTCTCATTCCTCCGGAGTATGTTGCTACAAGGTCGCCGGCACGATCTGAAAGCCCCATCATTTCAATCGCTTCATCTACCTTTGAATCCCTATCAGGGATACCGTAGAGTTTTGCATAAAGCATTACATTTTCCCTGCCTGTGAGTTTTCGGTCAACTGCCATATCCTGAGGGACATAACTTATCTTTGACCTTACTTTTTTGGACTCTTTTACTATATCGTATCCACAGACTTTTGCAGTACCGCTGCTGGGTTTTAGTAGAGTTGTAAGCATCATAACTGTTGTACTCTTGCCTGCCCCATTAGGGCCAAGAAGGCCAAAGATCTCGTTTTCAACTTCAAGATCCAGATTATCCACAGCAATCAGGTTTCCAAAGGATCGGGATAATTTTTTTATTTCTATCACAGGTATCCTCCTGCAATTGCGTAAACGGGCCTTAAGCCTGAAGTGTAATAAATCCCGCTTGTATACATATTGTAAATAAGCTTCATGATCACAATACTTATGGCTGCAAAAACACAGACTGCAACCATTATCTTATCACTGTCTGAAAACTCCAGCTTTTTCAGAGATGTCCTGTCAAGGTTTGCCCGAAAAGCCCTACTCTGAATTGAAACTGCAAGGGTTCCGGTTCTCCGTACACAGTTTGCAAGAGTAGGGGTTAATATATTGAGTAATGTTTTTACGATTCCTGACCCGAACTTTTTCGGATTAAATCCCCTGAGCCGCTGGACTGTTATCACGGTGGCTACTTCAGTGATTATTATTGGTAAAAATCTTACTGCTGTGATCACCATAAAAGCTACGCTGTAAGGAACCCTGAGTCCGACCAAACCATTTAACATATCCCTTGAGTCCGTGGTCCAGCACATCAACAGTCCAAGAGAAAGGATTGAAGCCGATCTAAGGCCCTGAACTGCGCCGTGATGCAGCCCTTCTTCATATACGAACAGCCCGCCGCCTGTCACCCAGCCCAGAACCGGAAAATCAGGACTGATTATGGTAAAAATCACAGTTCTCGGGAGTTGAGAATAAAAGAGAGCCTGTGAGTAAATAGTTCCCCATATTAAAAGTACGAGCAATATAACAAGTGTCTTGATCTTTATTGCCGGCATTCTTGCAAGTGCGAATCCTGAGAGTACGAGCAGAAACAACAATAACATCGTTTTCTGGTTGTCCAGGGACACAGCGACAAAAACAGTGGAAATCAGGATGAGGATCTTAGCTCTTGGGTCCATCCTGTGAATAACTGTATCTTTAATTGTCGGTTCTGCAATTGATCTTGCACCTATCATGCTATCATCCCGTATCCCTTTAACATTTTATACCATCCAGCACACTTCGACGCCTTATATTATCCATCACACTTCGACGCTTTATATTATCCATCACACTTCAACACTTAATTCCTTCAACACTTCTGGAGGTCAGCGTTTTTACAAGTTCTTTAACCGAAAAGGCATTGACTCCCAGATAATTTGCAATCTCAACAACCGGGGGCTGGGTCAGCGAGGCTTTCCTGAGGCTTTCAGTGTCTTTTATAACTTCTTTTCCTTTCCCGTCTGCTATGATCTGCCCATCATTCATCACGAGGATTCTTGTAGCATAAGACATGGCTACCTCAATGTCGTGTGTGCAGAAAATCAGTGTCGAATTGTTATTTTTGAAAAAGTCCATCATCTGTTCTATATTCACTCTATCCTGCCCTGTTGTGGGTTCATCAAGAAGAATAAGTTCGGGAGTTATGGAAAGTACCGAGGCAACGGCTGTCCTGAGTCTTTGTCCACGGCTCAGGGCCTGTGGAAGGTCGTGCCTGAGAGGCAGAATTGACATGGCTTCAAGAGAGTTTCTTACCCTTTCCTCAATATTACTGTATTTTAATTGAACAGGTCCAAACCTTGCTTCTTCCTCAGCTGAATCACAGAAGAGCATAAGGTCCGGGTTCTGGAACACAAATCCTACCTTGCCTGCAAAGGAGTATGGATTCCTGGACTTTGTGTCCTCCCCAAAAACCTTCACATTTCCTTTATCTGGTTTGAGAATAGCTGCAAGGTGTAAGAGCAGGGTTGATTTTCCCGAGCCGTTTGTGCCCATAATCGCAACCCTCTCACCTTTACGGATTTCCAGATTTATTCCTTTCAATACCATCTTGTTTTTCTCATATCCTGACCATAGATCCTGAATGGAAATAATCGAAACATTGTTTTCAGAAACATTGTTCTCAAAAGCATTATTTCCATGAGTATTATTTCCGTGAGCATTATTTCCGTGAGCATTATTTCCGTGAGCATTATTTCCATGATCATTATTTCCATGATCATTATTTTCAACGGAAGCTTTCCTTGAACTGTTCTTGATTACAGTATTTTCTTCCGGATTTGAGGGGAGTTGAGATATTCTGGTATTTTCTTTAAAATTTTCTCTATCCAGTACGGCAAGAGCTCCGCTGACACTCAAAGGGCTGGCTTTGATTCCAAGTCTATGGCAAAGTTCTACGGGTTCTGGAATTCTTAGCCCAAGCCTGTAAAAGACTTCAAGATGATCAAAAGCTTTTGAGGCAGGTTGATCAAAGACTATTTTTCCGTCGTCCATTATGACAATTCTGTCTACAAAGGGTGCAAGTTCGTGGAGTCTATGCTCAACCAGCAGAATAGTCGTTTTCAGTTTCCTGTTGAGTTCTCTGACCGTATTCAGGACTTCATGCGTACCCATGGGGTCCATCTGGCTTACAGGTTCGTCCATAGCAAGGACTTCAGGTGCCATTGCAAGCATACTTGCAATGCAGATTCTCTGTTTCTGTCCTCCGGAAAGTGAGTTTGTGGAATCCAGCCTGTGGCCGGACATCCCTACGATTTGCAGGGCTTCTTTTACTTTTCTATCAATTTCTTCTCTCTCGAAGCAGAGGTTTTCAGGCCCAAAGGCTACTTCGTCTTCAACAGTTGTAGAAAAGATCTGGTCATCTGGGTTCTGAAACACAAGGCCTACTTCTTTCGAGATTTCCATCTGGTTTGATTCAGTGGTTTCCATCCCTTTGACTTTCACACTGCCTGAGAATATTCCCCCTGATTCATGAGGGATGATCCCATTTAAGGTTTTTAATAAAGTACTTTTTCCACATCCGGTGGGTCCTGTGAGGAGGACAAATTCTCCTTTTTCGACTTTAAGGTTAATTCCCTTTAAAGTCGGTTCCGATCTTCCTGGATAAGTGTACCATAAGTCTTTGATTTCTATCATTTTACCACGACCACAAACCTATTGTACCACGACCACAAACCTTTTCAAAAAAGGTTTACTTGCAAGCTTTTTGAGAAAAGGCTTGAACGAAAACCCCAGGCAATGGCGCAAACTGACCAAAGTTCGCTTCATTCTGCCACCTTTTTTAGTCTATTTCCAAGGCTTATTCCAAACCAGGTTCCTATGAAGGTGTAGAGGAACCCGTCGATCAGGATATTTGCAGCTATATACCAGTCACTGTAGAAAAGTCTGTAGAGGACCATCCAGACACTGAAGGATACATAGCTGCCGGCCATGTCAGCAAACCCGCAAAGAATTCCCATCCTGAGCCTGTTATCTGGAGCTGGATTTTTACCGGTTATACCTGCAGTATACAGCAAAAGTTCCAGAATTACCGCATTGACTGACAGTGTTATAAAAGTTATAGGGGTGAAACTCCCTGTTATGAAACCTCCAAGTAGAAACCTGACCATCATAAAAAGGCTTATAACTCCTGGTTTTGGGATAAGGACCACAAGAGAGGCAATGAGCATGTAAAGAAGAATCTCATTGAAGAGCCCTGTGAACAGGAAACTAAATGGCCCGAAGATTGCATGGGATAACTCCCACAGGATGGTCATAGGCAGGTTTATGGCTGCAAAAGAAACGGTGCCGAAAAGAGCAATTAACACAAGATTGCGGGTTTTAAACCTGTCCATGATCTCCCTGGGTCTTGAGAGGAAAAAGCCAAGAGCAGCAATTCCGAGCAAGGAGGCGGTAAACGTAGTTATTATAGGCCCCCACCGCCTTGAGATTGCAGCAATTTTTTGTTCTTTTGTTACTGCAATCCAGTCGCTGCCTGTGAGTTTTACCTTGACCCTTAAAAGGTAGTCTCCTCCCATGGCATCCGGAGATATATACATGGGAAGGCTTATCAGCGAACTTGAACCTGGAGAGAGGGTTACGGTGGCATAACACACGGTATCTGCTTTCATTCCCATAATATCGGGCTTAAATGCTTTTACAGGTTCACCGGTTTTTGCGTCAAGAATATCATATGTGACTATGATAGGAATTGTACTATTTCCGGCATTTGTAAGCTCTATCCCCATGTAGGTTGAAGTGAGGTCGTCTTTCTCTACTTTCAGGTCTGTAACCGTTAGCAGCTTTTTGAGTGCAGGGGACGTTTCCTGGACAACCAGGGTGTTGGAAGGATGGCTGGGATCTCCGTATCCATCTTCATCTGAAGGTACTATGAGCTGGGACACTGAGACTTCATTTGCGACTTCTTCTTTTGAAGCAACTTTGAGCTGAGTTGTACGCACAATAGTATGTTTTGTTCCTTCCACATCAACAACTGCTTTTGCAGTTATGTTATAAACTCCGCAGGGCGTGTCCGCAGGTATATAAAAGTCAACAAGCCTGTACCAGTCATCATACTCGGTCTGAAGTGAAAATGAATGAACTGGAGTCTCGCGAAGCACAAAACCCTTCGGTAAGTTAAGCTCCACCGTCACATTCATATTTCCGTCATAATAGCTTTCAAAGAAAAGATATGCAGAGAGCGTGCTGTTTCCAACTGCAAGGCCATTCCCTTCTACCCCATGGGGGACCTGAATTATGAATGTGGTCATATCTTCAGGTTTGAAGTCCTCCTGCTGAACCTGTGCAGCTACGGGCTGTACGATTAGCACAAGTACGAGGAGGAAAAAACCTATATTTTTCATTCCGCTACCTTTTTTCTTATTTGAGGATTTTTCGGATTTCCTTCATTTTTGCGTCCCAGTCAGGGACATCTTCAGAACTAATTATATCAACAGCTCCACCCTGAAATTCTCCTTCTCCTGCCAGTTCTTCCATCCAGCTCTCGATCTCAAGATAGGATTTTTTTAACTCTTCAAGAAGCTCGGGGTCAGGGTTCCAGAGTCCTCTTGACTGCGCTTCAAGGAGCCGTCTGGACATTTCCTCGAGGGCATAGGGATTGTTCTCTTCAAAAAAGCGACGCATTTCTTCATCAAGCACGAAGGTTTTTGTGATATCATCAAAAATCCAGTCGTCCACTTCCTGGGTGGAGGCTTCCCAGCCATAGACTCTTCCCACTCTTTTTGAAATGTCCTGTGCGCCTTTATATCCGTGCTGTTTCATGCCTTCTATCCATTTCGGATTTAAGAGCCTGGTTCTTACAACTCTTCGCATTTCGTCAGCCATGTCCCGGACTTCAACGTGCTGAGGCTCTCTTGTATCTCCAAAGTAGACTTTTACATCCTTTCCGGAAGCCTGCCTGGCTGCAGCCGTAAGGCCCCCATGAACTCCATAGTAACAGCAGCATCCTAAAAGGTCGTACTCGTCACTTACCACTTTATTAAAGGTGGCATCCACAGTCTTAAGGCTTGATGCAAGCTGAGTGTGAGCTTCCTTTCCTTTTGCGTCTTTTCCGTAGGCGTACCCATTCCAGTAAAGGAAGATATCTGCCAGGTCCTTTTCGTCTTTCCAGGCACTCGCATAGATTGCAAGCTGGACCCCGGCTGAATAAGTCCCGGGTTTGCTCGAAAAGATCCTTAAAGTAGCATCCCTGGAATCTACTCCTTCTTCAACTATCTGAAGGCTGTGTTTCCTTGGATAATTCATCTCTTCAGGTTCATCAAGGGAAGCTACTGCCTGGATTGCTTCGTCTATAACCTCAAGACAGTTTGGGAAATTATCCCGCAGAATTCCGGAAACCCGGATCGTAATGTCTATCCTGGGCCTGCCCAGTTCTTTAAGGGGGATCACAGAGAACCCTTTCAGGTGCCCATTGCTGAGCCAGATTGGTTCAACCCCGAGCAAGCTCATAATCTGGGCCATTCCCTCTCCATCAGCCCACATTACATCATTTGCCATCCAGTAAAATCCCACATTCTCAGGATACCGGCCTTCGTCTTCTATGTGCTTATTAAGCAGAACCTCTGAGAGTTGCCGTCCCACTCTCCAGGCAGCTTTTGTTGGAATCTTTTTTGGGTCAAGTGAATAGAAATTTCTGCCTGTTGGCAGCACATCGTCTCTTCCGCGCATGATAAGTCCTGAAGGGCCGGCAGGGATGTATCCTCCATCAAAACCGTGTAAAAGGGCTTCAATTTCAAGAGAGTCGTCTATTCTGGATTCAAGGTCAAGAATCCTGCTGCAGACCGAAGCAGCATCCTGAAGAAGTGAGGAATTTATACCCGGATCTTTTTTATTCTGTTCTTCAGAGCTTTTTCCTTTTTTATTCTGTTCTTCAGAGCTTTTTTCTTTGTTATTCTGTTCTTCAGAGCTTTTTCCTTCAAAAATCTCTTTGATTATCAGTGCTGGCTCTTTTTCCGGGTTATCTATAAATGTTCTTATAAAGTCTTTAGAAAGAGAATCTATTTCTTCAAGTAACTGGCCATTTGATTTTCCGTTTTCGGATATCCGGCTCTGGTCAGATATCAGTTCATCAAGGTCAAGTTCCAGAAGTTCTGCGATCAACCTTCTAATCGAGACTTTGTTTCCCACACTTCCCTTGTCATCGTACCTTAAAATCGAGTTTATGAATTCAACTTTTTTCTCGCCTTCAGGGATCTGTCCAAAGATGTGCATCCCATCGTGGATCTGGCTGTTTCTTATTTTCCCAAGAGCTTCGTGAGCTTTTCTTATTATTTCTTCAAAAGGAGTCTGATGATCGGCTTTTATCTCGGAATCCATATTAGATTTTTTGATTTCGTCAAGGATCAGGTGCTTCAGGGCATGTTCACGTCCTTTGTCGTGTTTCACCTGTTCGTATTCTCCAAGCAGCCTGTCAAGTTCTGCCAGATTATCATAAAGTCCTCCCGAGGTCATGACAGTCTGCATATGGTCTATCAGGCAAGCGAGGCTTCTGCGTTTTGCAATTGTACCTTCAGGGGGATTGTCCGAATTATAAATATAAAGATGGGGAATAGTCCCGATACTTATGTCAGGATAACAATCTTCTGAAAGCCCAACTCCTTTTCCAGGCAGAAACTCAAGATTTCCATGGGTCCCCACATGTACGAGCACATCGGCTCCAAAGGTGTTTTCAAGATACCTGTAAGTTGCAAGGTACTGATGGGTTGGCGGGACATCCGGATCGTGCAGGATCCTGCAGACTTTTCCATCACATCTGGAACCTGCACATCCTCGCTTTGGCTGCACGCAAACAACGGCATTTCCATACTGCACTCCTGTCACAACGATCTTATTATCATAGACCATGGCAGCAGGAATGCCGTCTACCTCTTCTCCGGGAGGGTTTCCCCAGCTATTAATTACCCTTTGCCTTACTTTTGGGCTCAGGGTGTTGAAGAATTTCTCATATTCTTCTTTTTCCACAAAAGCCAGAGCCCCGCCGTTCTTTACTATCTCATTAATGGGAGTCCACCTGAACTCGGAAATTGCTTTTCTCTCGAGAATGGTCTCAATAAGGTCTTTTCCGTCTCCAGGGGGATTGACGGCATAGCCTTCTTCCTGCATTCGGTTCAGTATTCTTGCCACGCTTTCGAGAGAATCAAGGTTTGCAGCACCCCCTACAGAACCTTCAACACCTGAACAGGGATAGTTGTGAAGGATAAAGGCAACTTTTCTCTGGTTGACCGGCTTTTTCCTGAGTTCGGCCCATTTAAAAATTCTGGATGAAAGTTTTGAGCAGCGGTCTTCGATAGGAAAACGTCCCATGTAATTTCCTTCTCTTTTGCCTGCTCCTATTATGATGGGTTCAATTCCGCCTTCAAATTCGGGAAGGGCCACATTCCATCCAATCTCAGTGCTTAACCCCATTGATTCCTGCCATTCTTCAACAGTCATATAATGTGAAATTACAGGCTGGAAAACAGGAACGTCAAGTTTTCTCAGCACTTCTATACCTTTTGCTGCACACGATGTATTCCTTTTTTCAGTTTTGCTGCTTGCAATAAAAAAAGGAGAAAGTTTTATAAGACAATCTATTATGGGTCTGCCGTTTTCTATGACATAGTCCTCTATGACCTCATCCATGCCCCTGCTTCCAAGTTCCTCGTCTTTCAAAGAATATGCAAAAATAGGGATAACTGATAGGTTGAGATCTTCTAACTTTTTTATCAGGTTTTTCTCGATCTCAAGTTCATTATTCACCCAGGAAGTTCTGGAGATAAGCAGACCCACGGTTTTATCTTTCAAAGGCCCGTACCAGTTAAGATATTCTTCAATGTTTGAGAATGTTTTCTCTGCATCTGGATGATATAACCCATCCCATGGTATCTTTTCAGGAGGTCTTGTTTCAATCTCACATCCTAATACTTCCTTTAAGATATAGCGCAGCATATTGGCAAAGTTTTCCAATCCTCCATATATTATGTAAGAAAAACATGTAGCTGCAATTTCAAGTTTCACCGAAGAGAGAGTAAATGAGGAGGGATCACTCCCTACACAGATTACAGGTACCCTCGTTTTTAACGGTTCAAGCTTTTCATAGAACTCTTCCCAGAAAGGGTTTGATATATAGTATAGAAAGATCGCATCCGCATGTTCGCATTCAAGAAGAACTTTCTCAGCTTCTTCCGGATTATCTTCCAGAATCTTTGAATAGTGGGCTTTAAGCTCTATACCAAGGTCTCCTGCAGCTTTGAGGAGAGTAGGGATATAGGAATTCCACGTTATTGAAACAATTTTCATGTTTTTTCCTCTTACGTAAGAACATGCACTTTATACTCTCCCAGCACCGTGCCGTCATCAAGCCTTGCAGGGGCTTCCAGGGCTGCAATATATTTTCCGTCAGGTGAGACATCAGCTGCTACTGTAATCCCTTTGGTGTTATAAACCTGGACAAGTTTAGAGTTTGAACCTCCGCTTTTTGATATATCAAAGACGTACACTCCGTGGACATTTCTATCCTCGGTCACCAGGTTCTGGGCTATAGGAATAACTAGATACCTGTCATTCAGTGCACATTCCCCTGCATAGCCATCCAATCTCCATTTCCATAGCAGGTTTCCGCCAGTATCATAGGCAAAGAGGCTGTTTCCGTTGGGGTGTTCTATAGGAGCATCGTTGTTTTTGTCTTTGGAGAAAGTGCTGCCTATTGAGAAAATAAGGGTATTGTTGATGATATAGGCGTAATTCGAACTGCCGTAAATCGGGACTCCGCTTACTAAAATCGGGGTTGAAATGTTTGTCTCCCATTTTACTTCGGGTACACCGGTTTCCATGATTTTGGAATTGTCAAATAAAAAGGCTCGTCCATCACTGGTCATTGTTATTATGTTTGCTCCATCGGGAGTAATCCGGGTACTGTACCATATTGCAGAATAGTCAAAAAATGGCTCAAGGGGCGGGATTGAATAGTTCCAGTACTCTTTTCCGGTGGTCCCATCCAGAACATGCACAGTTCCATCTTTCCATTTGTCGGCTTTTGCAAAGCAGGTTGTCCCGAATACAGCGTATTTTCCGTCAGGGGTGTTATCTATCCATGTAACTCCGGAGTCCATAGATTCGGATTCAGGGAATTTCCAGCGCAAATTGCCTTTGGGGTCAAAAGAATAAACCTTACCCAGGTACTTGTACTTCTCTCCTATGTAGCCGCAGGCTCTGCTGGCAGCAACATAGATATTCCCCTCAGAATCCAGTTTTATTTTTTTCATGGCTGGCAGATGGTCAAGGTCTGAGCCCAGGTCTTGTCCTGCTCCATATTTCCAGAGTTCCGTGCCATTTAAATCAAAACAATAGATAAAAGCATCAGGGCTTTCTTCTCCCACAATCAGGCTTTTTCCATCCTCGGAGAATTCTATATCCGCAATTCTTGCATCAGCTATGCCTTCAACAAGCTGTTTTTCCCATACTTTTTTACCTGTTGCAAGTTCTATAAGTTTTAGAGACCCTCCACTAGTTCCTATGGCAAGGTATTTGCTGTCAGGAGAGAATTTTGTCACACCCTCTATATTTGCTGAGGTTTTATCGATAGGTCCGGGAGTTACATCCTCAAGTGTTACAGCATACTCTTCTTTCAAAGCAGGTTTTTCAGGTGCATACACTTCCAGATCACTTTTTGCCCCGTCGCCTGTGATCACTTCAAACTTATATTGAGTATCGGGTTCCCAGTCAAAAGCTGCAAAAACCTGTTTCTCCGTTTTTTCAATATCTATTGACTCGGTAGAGTTATTGGCCGAAGAAATTTTTACCTGTGAAATGTCTGCCTCTTCTTTTAGAGTAATCATAGCTCCGGTCCTGGAAAATACTATTGAATCTATAGGTGCACCAGCCTCGGAATTGCCACTTTCATCCCCGCTCTGGAGATCTTCGGAAACCTGAGCAATTTTACTGTTCTCGGACTCCTGGCTTTTTTCAGTGCATCCGGCAGTAATTACAGTTAGAATAAGCAGGACTATCAAAATTTTCCATTTCATTTTCTCACCTGACAATTATTAACCTGTGTTTTCCAATCACATCCCCATTTTCAAGCTTTAGAGGGGCTTCAACTGCAGCAACTGTGCAGTTGGAAGAAATCGCAGCATCTATAATAACGCCTTCTGTATTATATTTCCAGATTAACCTTGAATGTCCGTTTCCGGATTTTTGGCTGTCAAAAACATGAATTCCTTGGACCTGAGTATTGCCTGAGGACGAATCTTTCCCTACTGGCAGGACAAAGAATCTGGTATCCGGAGAAAAGAAAATCCCTGCACAGCGTCCTCCAAGGGAGTAAGTCCGGGAAGTGTTTCCTTTCTCAACATCACTTGATACAAGAGTGTTCTCAAGGGGATGTGCCACCGATACGTTGTCGGGATAATATGCAGGAAGCGTGGCTCCTGTAAGGTAAAGCGTCTCATTTTTACTGGAAATTTTAGCTTCTTCCCCGTAGGCATAGATGTAGCTTCCCTCAACTTCTTCTGGAACTGTTACATTGGATTGCCAATCATAGGTGTCCCGTGAGTTCCTCCCGTCTCCCGGGGTTTTCATGTCCCATGCGGTTTTTCCGTTTCCGGGGTTCATCATCTCGGAATCATAAAACAGGTATTTTCTTCCATCTCCAGTATAGGCAGTTATCATGGACCCGTCATCTGAAATATCAAGTCCGTGCCAGATGGCTGCAGAAACAAAGTAAGGCTTAAGAGGCGTAATTTCGTATTTCCAGCGGAGATTCCCGCTGTCATCCACTGAATAGACGACTGCATCAAGTCCAAGGGAATTTGTCCAGTCTCCGGTTGAAAAAACCACATTTTTCCCGTCCTGGCTTGAGTCGATCCAGTTTACGCTCTGGGCGTAGTTTTCTGTTGACGGTAATTTCCATGAAAGAGTTCCATCCGGGTTAAACCTGTACACTCTTGAAGCCAGACTATAACCGGACTCTTTCCAGTATCGGCCTGCTGCAATATACACATCATCGTCAGCAGCCGTTATTTTGTATATGCAGGGTTGATATTTTGGATTCGTACTGGTTCCCAGGTCATCAGCGCTTCTATAGCTGTGAATTTCAGCTCCTGTACCAGCATCCAGAGAATAAATGTATCCGTCAGTACTCTTTTCCCCTGCGAGCAGATACTTTCCGTCTTTCGAGAACGAAATGTCTGAAACATTTCCTTTTAAGGCCTTTTCCCATAGCAGTTTTTTGTTTGGCACATCAATAACTGTCAGTTTTTTCCCGGTCCCAACAGCTACATATTTTCCGTCCTCAGAGTAAGCCACACAGTCCTGGACATTTGATCTTCCTTCACTGAGATTTTCTGGATTTATGTCTCCAAGTTCATACTCCCAGTAAAGGTAAGGAGAAGATTTTTCAGAATAAGTTAGATTTTCCGGACTCAGCTGGCTGCTTTCCTGAACACTGTCATTTTTCAATACCTCTTCACTATTGTTATTTCCCTGTTCATCGGAGGCTACAATATGTGAAGAGGTGCATCCTGAACAGATCAGAAATATAAATGAAAATATAAGTATCAGCACAACACTATTCTTTTTCATTTTCAGACTCCTTTGATTACCTTTTATTGTTATCCGTATATCTTCAGGTCTGAGATACTCAGAATATTCTGATGTTGCGTACTGTTGTCTCCAAAACCTGCACTCAATTTTTCAATCTTTATATTTTCAGCAGGTCCGCAGTATTGTTTATAATCTTCAACGAGATCTCTTTCAACTGTACTCCTTGGGATTCCTGAGATTATAATCGATGGTGAAAATCGCCGTCGGTTTTCCTGATCCCTATAATATTCACCTTCGGATTGCGGGTTCATGCTTCCTGCTGCAACATAGTAAATAGATTTATGATCACTGAATGTCACTTTTAACCAGAGACTGAATTTATCCAGATCCTGTCCTTTCCAGTTCCAGGAAATTTTTCCTGGAGATATGCTCACATTTTTACTCCAGACCCCTCCCCCTGTCTGTGCTGAATTTGTTGTCTTTAAAGACAGTGCCCCATTTTCGCATTTTAGAAACTCGCCTTCAAAATTACAGTTTTTGAAGTCTTCCTGATACACAGTTTTTTTTTCTGGTGCTATTTGAAAATAAATTATCAAGCCTGTAAGGCTCAGGACTATAAATCCGAATATTATAGTCTTTCTGGAGATCATAATTGACCCATATAATAAGTGATTAATAAACATTTCGAAAATATTCTATATTCCTCTCATATAGTAATAATAAAATAAAAATTATGGCTACTATATTTGAACAAATTTTTATCAAACACAAACTAACTACCCTTTAATTATTCAATTTTCTGTTTCTAATTAGTTAATTTTGATATATTTATCTCAGTTCAAAATACGATTTCTACCAAAAGTATTACTTTTATCGCTGTTTATGTATGCATATATGTGACTCGAGATGCGCAGTCAATTGAATTAGTCATTTTTACGTAACAGGTCACTTAGCCGACTATATACGAATTTGAGGTATTTTTTATATTCCAATCTAGATAAAGCCAATTAATTATTTTATTTTGGCTCTGTATTCTAGGAAGGAAATCTCATTTACTTTATATTTTCTTCGATCTTGGAGATCTTTGTAATATATAATTTTTATACGCTTTAAAAAAACGAAATTGATATATATTGCTACAATATTTTTCACATTTATGATTAATGGTAACAAAAAAAACCGAATTTCTATCAGTTTTTATATTATTTTGTTTATTTTAGCAATTTTAATTGCTATTACTCCTGTGAAAGGTGCTATTGAACAACGAGGCCCTATTATAAGTATTTCAGCAGGAGAACATACAATTCTTAATGGGGAAAATTGCCCTGGATTTTATTATTCAACTTCTACCGGCACATACTATGAGTCGTTGGAGCTTAATTTCTCTGAAGACGGGCTTATTGATACGGGAAATGCAACTTATACCTCAAAAATCAGTTATGGTTCGACGGCTTTCTTTGGGAAGAAATACAAGGTCTTTGAAGATGGTTTGATCACTGAAAACCTGGTTAGCTTTGGAAGCCGTGATCTTCAACGGGGGAATGATTATGACCTTGGAAATGGCTACAAACTGGTGCTTCAGGGGGTAAACAATGATTCTGCTCTCCTTGAACTTCAGCAAAACTCCGTTCCAGTTACTACGAAATCTCTTGAAGAAGGTTCAAAGTTCAACTTCAATGCTACAATAAACGGCACTAAATATACAGTTCTTGAAGGAACTCTTAGCCGGGTTCTTGACAGTGAGGACCCAATTGTGAGTCTCTCAAGTGTAAACCAGTATTCGACTGCACCTATTGAGATTAACGTTGGGGACCAGTATGGTAATTTCGAGGTCACTGAGGCTACAGATAAAAAGATCGAATTGAAAAACAGAGTGCCTATAAGGATGCAGCCTGGAGATTATGTTACAATCCTTGAAGATTTGATCGATTTCAGAGTGGCTGATAATGTATACAGGGCATGTTCTTACAATATGACTAAAGACGTTATCAAGTCATATCAGATAAAAGGTACATCTTTAACTGTAAACCGCTCGGATTCTTCTCCGGACTCCTGTGTCTGGACAGCTGATTCTTTTGGTATGCTCTATTATGACCTTGAAAACAATTTCAGTACAGAAAGACTTGAACTTAATCTCAATGCTGAAGACAACTGGATCCCTGAAGGAGGTCTGGTTTATGAATCCTCACCTGTCAAGGTTCCATATAAAAACCCGGAGATGAGGAATTATGGGGAAAACGCCTTTGATGGCGGATATTCTGTACTTGGATGGGATGGTGAGAAATATGCATATCTTGGAAACGATCAGGGACTTATAAATGTCCTTATGGATGATGACAATAGCAGAAGCCTCTATTCCGGGGAAGAGTGGAACCTTGGAGAAGGGTACACCCTGAGAGTAGATGGTATAGACTCGGATAAAGTCCACCTGACGGTTTTGAGAAATAATATTTCTGTTTACTCAAGTATAATCTCTCCCGGGAAGTCCGCTGACCTGGGTAAACATACTCTCCTGTACAATAAGACAATAAATGGTATTGAAGTCCCTCTCTTTTCCGTATATGTGGACAATGTCCTGGAAGGAAACGGAAGTTCTGGTGTAAGCCTAAAATATCCTCTACACTTTTCCGAAAGTCCTCTTGAAATAAAGGTCGGGGATATGTTCGGGGCACTTACTGTTGTTGAAACTTCCCCTAAAATCCGGCTTGAAAATGAAAATGCTCTCAATTTTGGTCCGGACCTTGAGGTTACAGAAGAAATCCACCTTGGATCTTTTGAAAAGAAGACAGGAGAAAATCTCAATGTTACCTTTTTCCCCTTCATGAATAGAGTGGAAAAGGTGGATTCTGTTCTTCCCACAGTCACTCAGCGTGCTATCCCGACAATGAGTGTTGAAGAATACCTTCTCGGAAACTGAAAGATATATTGAGGTTAAATCATGAAAAATCATAACATTACTATTTACCCTTTTACTGCAATAGTCGGACAGGAGAAAATGAAGAAAGCCCTGATCCTGAACGCTATAAATCCTAAAGTAGGAGGGGTTCTGATCAGGGGTGAAAAAGGTACTGCCAAGTCAACGGCCGTCCGGGCACTGGCTAATCTCCTTCCTGAAATCGAGGTAGTTGAAGGCTGTAAATTCCGCTGTAATCCTCATGACATAAATGCAATGTGTGAAGAATGCCTGGAAAAGGTAAAAGCTGAGACTCTTAAGAGCTCTTCTATAAAAATGAAAGTTGTGGATCTGCCTGTAAGTGCTACCGAAGACCGGGTTGTAGGGACTCTTGATATAGAGCATGCTATTAAAAAAGGGGAAAAGCGCTTTGAACCCGGGGTACTTGCCCATTCTCACAGGGGTATCCTGTATGTGGATGAGATTAATCTTCTGGATGACCATCTTGTAGATGTGCTCCTCGACTCTGCAGCAATGGGGGTAAACACTGTTGAAAGAGAAGGAATTTCCTTCTCCCACCCTGCAAATTTTGTGCTTGTAGGCACCATGAACCCTGAAGAAGGAGAACTGCGACCTCAGTTACTTGACCGTTTTGGTTTATGCGTAGATATTAAGGGGATAATGGATGTAGCCAGACGAGTGGAACTTATTAAATACAGGCTCAGTTATGAAACCGATCCCGAAGCTTTTGCAGCAAGCTGGCAGGATGCAGAGTCCGAGCTTTGCGGGCAGATTCTTCTGGCTCAGAAATTACTTCCTGAAGTAAAAATCTCAGATAATATGCTTGAATTAATCAGCCAGATCTGCGTTGATATGGGAGTCGATGGGCACAGGGCAGACATCACAATGATGAAAACCTCAATCACGCTTGCAGCTTTCAATGGCAGGACTGAGGTTCTTGAAGAGGATGTAAAAGAAGCTGCAGAATTAGTCCTTCCTCACCGTATGCGCAGAAAACCGTTTGATAATCACTCTGATAAGCAGGATAAACTCAACGAGAGTATAGAAAAACAAAGAGAAAAAGAAAAGGAAAAAGAAAAAAATAAACACGAACAGCAAAAAAAAGAGCATAATGAGCAGTCAGGAAAAGAACAGGCCCATCCCGAAGAGCAGAAATCAGATAACCCAGAGGACAGCACCGGTGAACAACCGGATGCTTCCTCCGAAACTATTTTTGCAACAGGAGAGAGTTACCAGATAAAGCAGTTTTCTCCCGATTTTCTCCGAAATAACCGAAATGGATCCGGTCGGCGCAGCAAAACCCTGACGAAGTCCAAACAGGGCAGGTATATAAAGAGTAAAATTCCCGAGGAAAAAATCACGGATCTTGCTTTTGATGCTACCCTGAGGGCAGCTGCACCTTACCAGCTTTTAAGGGAAAAAAACGGGAACTCCATAGTAATTCATGACTCGGATTTCAGGCAAAAAGTCCGTGAGAAAAAGATAGGAAACCTTGTACTCTTTGTTGTGGATGCCAGCGGTTCTATGGGAGCTCAACAGCGGATGGTAGCTTCTAAGGGCGCAGTCCTTTCAATGTTGATGGACGCTTATCAAAAACGTGATAAGGTGGGGCTTATTGCTTTTAAGGGAGCAGGGGCAGAGTTGTTGCTGCCGCCAACGTCCAGTGTGGAAATGGCACAAAAGTGTCTGGAAGAGCTGCCAACCGGAGGAAAGACTCCCCTTTCCCATGGGCTTATGAAAGGCTATGAAACCATACAGGCAGAACTCCGACGCGATCCTGATACCTGTCCGTTTATGGTTCTGATCTCTGATGGAAGGGCAAATGTCAGTATGAATGGTGAACCTCCTCTCCAGGAGACAAAAACAATAGCTTCCATGTTCAGAAAAGAATGCATACAATCGGCCGTTATTGATACGGAGAGCAGCATTATTAAATTCGGGCTTGCTCAGGAAATTTCCAGTGCGCTTGGAGCCAGATATCTTGCACTTGAGGACCTGAAGGCAGATTCAATAGTTGAAGCTGTTCGATCTTCAGCTCCTTTCGAGCTTACATTTCCTTCCGACGGTTTTTTGACCTGATTCATTTGCTTTGTGAGCCCTTAAGTGGGTGTATACTTATTAATCCTTTTCTTAATAATACACTGCATTCGCCTGTTTTTTTGGCTTTCATAGAAGTGTTAGCATGATTAAAATCTGTAATGAAATCCCTGATTCTTGTAAATGGCAGATAGTTAAGTCAATTAATAAGGGGTGGTCAAACGATAAGAAATATTATATCCAAACAACGGATGGCAGGGAATTATTACTCAGGATCTCGGATATATCACAATATGAGAATAAGAAACGAGATTTTGAAGCAGTAAAGCGGCTTGATGACATTGACATTTTAATTTCGCGTCCAACTGATTTTGGAATTTGTGATAACAATCAATCTGTGTATTCTTTGCTAACCTGGGTTAAAGGTGAGGATGCAGAAACCGTTATTCCTGCGCTAAGCCACGAAAAGCAATATCAGCTAGGCGTTGAAGCCGGAGAAGTGTTAAAAATCATACATCAGATTCCTGCGGCAAAAAATCAGATTTCATGGTCGGAGCATTTCAATCGTAAAATAAACAGAAATATTGCCAGTTACAGAGCCTGTGGAATTCACCTGAGGGGAGACGATAAAATTCTCGAATACATTGAGCAAAACCGGCATCTATTAGAAAATCGTCCCCAATGTTTTCAACACGGTGACTACCACATTGGAAATATGATTATTACAAAGTCCGGAAAACTGGGAATAATTGATTTTGACAGACTCGATTATGGTGACCCATGGGAGGAATTCAACCGCATTACCTGGTGTGCAGATATAAGTACCGCATTTGCTTCGGGACGTATAAACGGATATTTCCATCATAATGTACCAGATTTATTTTTTAAATTAATGACTTTATATATCGCGAGTAACCAGCTTGGATCAATTCCCTGGGCAATTCAATTTGGACAGAAAGAAGTCAGCACGGCGATTAAACAATGCAAAAATATTTTGAAATGGTATGATCACTTTGACACATACATACCAAAATGGTATATTTCCGGTCCTGTTTAACATGACTATTTCACATTAACTTCTTTTTCCCGATAATACTTTCATGTATCTTGCTTTGTGGTTCCAGAAGCGTAAATATACTTATAATATTACTCTTAATAATGATTATTTATAGAACCCACATTAGGCATTTTGCAGGAAGTCTTGGTAATGACTGATGATCTGAAATCTGTTTATCACTTGTTTAACCCCGACAAGGCGCTTTTTGACGAGGAACTGAAGAAATACTATGTTGAGATTGGGGAAAACGAGACACGGATTTCAAAGCTTAAGACACGCCTGGAGCTGGGACTGGAGACCGGAGAACCCATTAAAATTCTGTTCACTGGTCATAGAGGTTCAGGAAAGTCAACTGCTTTAAACCGACTTGTTTCACATTTAAGTGATAAGTTTTTTGTTGTAAACTATAATGTTCTGGACTTGCTGGATCTGAATGATATCAACTATACTGATGTACTTCTTTCTATTCTCGCACAACTGATTGAAAGCTCTAAGATAAATAAAATATTTCTCAGAAGCGATTTAGTTGAGCGAGCAAATAAATGGGGCCAGACAATAACTGAAAATCTAATTTCCAGTACAAAGGCTGGTCTTGGTTTTGGAGTTGGCTTGCCTGCTCTTATCAATATTTTCACCTGGATGAAAAACGAAACTGAGACCAGAAAAGAAATCCGAAAAGAAATCGGTCCGCGAGTTTCAGAATTAATCAGCATCATCAATGATATTGTTATTGAAATTGAAGATACCGGAAAGCAAGTGCTTGTAATTATTGATAATCTGGAAAAATCAGATCCGGATAAAGCCCTGGATTTATTTGGGAATCATGGTACCCAGCTATCTCAGCCAATATGCAAGATCATATATACTTTTCCAATCTCATTGAAAAGTTCGGACCGATTTACACAGATCCGTATGAATTTCAGCGACGATATCATGTATCCCAATATCAAAGTCCATGAACCAGATGGTAGTGTGAACCGGGAATCAAAAGAGCGTGCGCTCATGAAAGAGATTGTCGCAAAAAGGGTGAATTCTAACCTCTTTGAACCTGAAGCCCTTGAATATATTATTGATATGAGCGGGGGAGTTCTGAGGGACTACATCAGAATTATTCGAGATTCGGCGGTCACTGCCCTTACGAGAGGGAAAACGGTTATTGATAAGGCTGTTGCAGAAGAAGTGGTCAATGATCTCAAGAATACTTTTCAAGCTCAGCTAAGCGATGAAGACTATGATGTTCTTCTTGAAGTTTCCCATTCCAAAAGTATAAAACGGGATCAGGGTCTTGTAGGCCTGCTTCACAATTTGAGCGTCCTGGAATATACAAACGGGAGAAATTGGTGTGACCTGCATCCTATTGTCCGTACTATTCTTGAAGAGAAACATTTGCTAGAGCAGGATGCAAGCAGCGATTAATTCTATTTTTGTTAATTTATACTCTGGTGGAGAAAGTAAATGGATTTTGTATTATCCAAATTTTTTATCCAAATTTGCATTACCAGAAATAAATGAAATCAATGTTATAGGCCTTCAAGAGGTGTGAATGTGGAGCTTGAACCTGAGCATCTTTACAAACTGGATAAACTGGTCACTCTCCTAAGTATCTCAGAAGACCTTACTATTGTATTTGTGCGCTGCAACGAACCAGTTCTCTGCAATGCGCTCTATACGGAAACTGTTAGAAGGCTGGAAGGCGAACTTTTTATTTATGATATCAACATGAGTGAGTCTTCTCCTGATCTATTGAAGTTACTAAACGAGGCGAAAGCATCGGAATTATATACTCAAAACATAAAAGAAAATAAAAAAGTAGCATTCTTCGTTTTCGGATTGGATAAAGCAATAGAGAAAAAGACTAGTGAGGGAAAATCTGAAGCGCTTCTTCTTTTAAATATGATGCGAGAGCGCTTTCTGACTATTGAAAATCCTGTAATAATCTGGATTAACAGTATCTCTCTTTCAAAAATTCTCAAGGAAGCTCCGGACTTTTTTTCGTGGCGTACCACTGTCCTTGAATTTGACATGAAAAAAGAAGAAGTTGTAAGGGCAGCTATCGATTTTGGTGACACGGAGTTTATATTCTTAAGTAAAAAAGAACTTGAAGATCGGTGGGCTTATTACTCTCGCTTATTGAAGGAATACCAGGAAAAAGGAATAACTGATTCTCAAAAATTTGCGTACTGGAATTACAAGCTTGGGACGATTAAACTGCTTAGAGGTTATCCAAAAGAAGCGATACCCTATTTCCAAGAATCTCTTAAAATTTCCCGGCAAATCGGAGATCGTCGTGGAGAATGTGTAGCCCTTAAAAATATGGGAAGTTCATACCGTTATCTGGGCGATCCAAGAAAAGCAATTGAATATTATGAACAAGCACTGAAAATATCCCAAAAAATTGGCGACAGGCGCGAAGAAGGTGCAGCCCTTGGAAATCTGGGGATCGCATACAGTCATCTGGGCGAGCCGAGAAAGGTAATTGAATATTATGAACAGGCACTGAAAATTTCCCAAGAAGCCGGTGACAGGCGCGGAGAAGGAATTTGGCTTGGAAATCTGGGGAATGCATACAGTGATCTGGGCGATCTGAGAAAGGCAATTGAATATCACGAGCAGGCACTGAAAATATCCACAGAAATTGGGGACAGGCGCGGAGAAGGTTCAGACCTTGGAAATCTGGGGATCGCATACTATTATTTGGGCGAAGTGAGAAAAGCAATTGAATATTATGAACAAGCGCTTAAAATTTCAAGAGAACTCGACGACAGACGCGGAGAAGGAATTTTGCTTGGAAATCTGGGGTTAGCATACCGTGATCTGGGCGACCCCAGAAAAGCAATTGAATTTCTTGAAATGTCTCTTCTAATAGGCAAAGAACTCAGAGATACTAGAATAATTGATTTTTGTGAACACCAATTAAACTCTCTTAAAAAACAAGTAAATAAAATCTAATTTCTTTTTCCGAAATTCTTTGCTCTCTATCAAGTTTTCAACTTATATTTTTCTTTATATATGTACTGATTTTTTCAAAAACACAACAAAAGATATATGTCTATCTAAAAACCTAAACCATGCCTATGGATTTCCAGATCTTGGATGCAGACTATGAAGTCGTTAATGACAGCAGCCCCGTAATCCGCCTCTTTGGCAGGGGAGCGGACGGGAAGAGCGTTTGCTGTTTTGTTCCCGATTTTGAACCTTATTTTTATCTCAAGGCGTCTGGAGACCTTAATACTGTAGCCAGGCTTATCGAAGAGACTTTCACGCAAGTTAAAAAAGTAGATATTATTGAGAAATTCGAGCCTATTGGGTATCAGAAAACAAAAACAAAGATGCTCAGGGTTACTACCCACCTGCCCAGAGAGGTTCCCGAGATCAGGGACGATATTCTGAAGCTCCAGGAAGTGCTGAAGGCTGAAGGCAAATGGGAAGTCTATGAGACTGATATTCTCTTCAGAAATCGTTTTTTAATTGACAGAGATCTCGGAGGTATGGTCTGGGTATCCACAGAAGGAGAAGCCGTTGACCCTGCAAAATATATCCGTACAAATGGTTCAGGCAGTTCTCGCTGTGATAAGTTTACATGCGATGCTTCAATCCTTGCATCCGGGTTCAATAAAGTTGAAAATCTTACTCTAGCCCCACTGAAGTATCTTGCTTTTGATATTGAATGTCTGCCTCTTGATGGAGGAATGCCTTCTCCTGAGGTTTCGCCTATAATCATGATCAGCTTTTCTTTCGAGCCTGAGTATAAAGGACATAAAACCCTTGTGCTTCTGGCAAAACCTGTGAAGGATCTGAATTCCGATGTTTGGTCTTACACGGACGAGACTGAAATGCTAAATCAGTTTTTCGAGATCTTCTGTGAGTACGACCCTGACATTGTAATTGGATATAATCACCAGGATTTCGATATTCCTTACATAACGGATAGAGTAAAAACTCTGGTTTCAGAAGGAAAATTAATAAACCCCGTTGTCGGCCGGGATGGCAGCAAAATAGGTTACAGAAAATTCGGGCTTATTACCCGCACCGAAATGAAAGGCCGGGTGGTTGTGGATGTACTTCCTCTGGTAAGAAGGGCTTTCAGTCTGAAGCAGTACACCCTGCGAGCGGTTTCAAAGGAACTTCTGAGCCGTGAAAAACTGGATGTTCCCCCTCTTGAAATGGAAGAGTACTGGCTCGATACAGGGGAAAAATTCAAAAAATTCATTGACTACTCACGCAGGGATGCAGAGCTTGCCCTGGAACTTATCCTTAATTTGAAACTCCTTGACAAATATGTCGCCCTTGCCCAGGTAAGCGGAAGTCTGCTTCAGGAAGTTGTTGATGGAGGCCAGACTTCAATGGTTGAAACGCTTCTTCTCAAAGAATTCGGGCTCCGCGACAGAGTTCTCCTTCCAAAGCCTGATGACGGAGTTTCGGCTGAGAGATATGAAATGAGTTCCGATCTCAAGGGCGGTGAAGTCCTGGAGCCGAAGAAGGGCCTTCTGGAAAATGTGCTTATTCTTGACTACAAGTCTCTTTACCCAACTATAATGATGGCACATAACCTGTGCTATACTACAGTAGTTACGGGTGACAGGTCAGATGGTGTGACCATTAGACCTCCGTCGGGAGGAGAGTTTGTGCCTTCCGAGGTTTACAAGGGAATCGTGCCTTCTATCCTTGAAGATTTGCTTAACAAGAGGACACAGACAAAGAAAAGGATGAGAGGGACCTCTAATGAAAATGAGTATAGAGTACTTGATGCTACTCAACTCGCCTTGAAAATCCTGTTAAACAGCTTTTATGGTTATTCCGGGTATGCCCGGGCAAGGCTTTACAGCCTGACCCTTGCAAACGCCGTAACCAGCTTTGGAAGAAACAATATCCTCAATACGCGGGAAATTATTAACAGCACTATAGGAAAAATAATTCTCAGAAATAAAACAGCTCTACTCCTTGATGAAGCAGGAGAACTCTCTCCCCAGGATAGGGTA
>Ga0268360_1001518_pt1 | contig 23384 bp, 15 predicted proteins | sample BioMet11_FD_192465 | JGI IMG/M metagenome (GOLD analysis project Ga0268360, IMG submission 192465) | Sewage microbial communities from Oakland, California, United States - Biofuel 11 (Illumina Assembly) | ecosystem: Engineered > Wastewater > Sewage > Unclassified | place: USA: California... | reverse complement strand
ACGGTGTCCAGATCTGCGTACTTGTGGCCCATGATGAAGATCTCCGAGGCGTCGCGCATGAGCTCGGAGAGGGAGTTGGCCATGACGCGGGACTTGACCTTGGTGCGCTTTTCGGTCTGGGAGGTCTTCCCGCCGAAAAATTCGAAGTTGTATTTGTTCTTGATGACGGCCTGGTCGCCGCCGCGGGAGAGGGCCATTTCGATGCCGAGAGAGGCGAACTTGTAGTTCTCGGTGATGGTCTTCCCGTCCTTGCCGACGCCGATGCTGATGGTCGGATGCATGCCCTTCGGCGTGGAGAGCTCGCGGACGGAGTCCAGCAGGGAGAAGCGCCCGTCGATGAAGTTCTGGAGGTGGCGCTCCTCGAAGATGAAGATGTACTTGTCGCGGTCGGAGCGGGCAAGGTAGCCGTTGCAGCCGCTGCACCAGACGCTGATCTTGTCGTCGATCTCGGAGAGCAGGGCGGACTTGTCCTTCTCGGTGGAGTTGGCCACGAGCTCGTCGTAGTTATCCAGCATGATGATGGAAAAGACGAGGCGGGAGCGGGAAAACTCGTCGCTGATCTCGGCGTACTCCGTTTCGTCCACCCAGTAGGTCGTGGCGACGTAGTTCTTTACGCCGGGCGCGTCGCTGCCCCGCACCAGGCTCCCGAAGACGCGGTATTTTCTGCCGCCGAGGGACACGAGCTCGGGGTACTCGCTCTTGCCCTCCATGAGCCAGCGGGCGGAAAAGCCGGGCACCACGTCCGCGATGTTCACGGCGAAGGAGTGCTCCCTTTCGCCGGAGATGGCGAGGAAGCTCTCGTTGGAATAAAGGACCTCGTTCCCGTCGAGGCTGAAAATGACCATGGGGAGCGGGAAGTTCTGGAGCGTGTTCTTCGTGGCCGAGTCGATGTTCGACGTGACGGACTGGATGTAGTCCAGCATTTCGCGGCTGCGCCGCCGGGAAACGACGATGGAGTAGATGTAAAGCAGGAGAATGATGGCGCCCTCGCCGGCGGCCAGCTCCCAGGTGTTTTTCCCGTAAAACAGCGTGATGGCCGCGAACAGGATCAGCATGATGAAATAGAGCCGGACGTTCGGCTCGAGGATATGTCTGAATTTCCTGTTCATTGGCGGTGCCTCCAAGCTGAAAGCCTTCTGGAAAGGTCTGTTCCAAGAATTATACCAAAGAATGACCGTCATCACAATATTTAGGGGAAAATATTTTTGAACGGTCCGGGGAAAACTGATTTCGCCGCATTTTGCGGAAAATCAGGATTTCCGGGAGGGATCGTTTTGAAGGCGATTGTGATGGCGGGCGGAGAGGGCACGCGCCTGCGGCCCATGACCTGCGCGCGGCCGAAGCCCATGGTGGAGCTTTTCGGGGAGCCGCTCCTCCTGCGGACGATCAGGCTCCTGCGGGAGAACGGCTTTGACGACATCTGCCTCACGCTGAGATTTTTGCCCGGCGCGGTGACCGACTATTTCGGCGGCGGGGAAGGGCTGAACGTGCGCATCGAAAGCCGCATCGAGCGGGAGCCGCTGGGAACGGCCGGCAGCGTGCGGGCCTGCGCGGATTTCATCGGCGGCGAGGACGTGCTCGTCATCTCCGGAGACGCCGTGTGCGATTACGACCTGAGGGCCTGCATGGAATACCACCGGGCGAAGAAGGCGGAGGCCACCCTCGTCCTTGCGCCGCGGGACGATCCGCTGGAGTTCGGCCTCGTGGTGACGGACGGGGACGGACGGATCCTCCGCTTCGCGGAAAAGCCCGCGTGGGACGCCGTGGTCACCGACCGGGTGAACACCGGGATCTATGTTCTCTCTCCGGCGGCGGCCGCGTCGATCCCGGAGCGGGGCGCGTATGATTTCGGGCACGATCTCTTCCCGAAGCTCCTCCGGGAGGGAAGGACGCTTTACGGGATGCCCGCCGAGGGCTACTGGTGCGACGTGGGATCGCCCCGGGCGTATCTGGACTGCTGCGCGGACATCCTTTCGGGGCGCTCCAAGCTGCGCCCGGGCGGAAAGGAGGTCCGCCCCGGCGTCTGGTCCGGGAGCCCGATCCCCGCCGGCGCCGAGATCGAGCCGCCGGTCTGGATCGGAAAAAACTGCCGGATCGAAGCGGGCGCCCGCCTCGGACCGTTCACGGCGGCGGGCGACGGCGCGCTGGTGCGCGCCGGGGCGCGGCTGGAGCGTTCCGCCGTTTCCGGCGCATCCGTCGGGCGCGGCGCGAAGCTCTGCGGCGCGATCGTGGGCTCCGGCGCGTCAATCGGCGACGACGCGGAGCTCGGCGAGGACTGCGTCGTGGGAGACGGCGCGTCCGTGGGCAGGGGCGCCGTGCTGGCGAAGGGCGTAAAGCTCTGGCCGGGGCTCGCCGTCCCCGAGGGGAGATACGCGGGACGGAGCGTGACGGCGGGGGCCGCGGCCGCGGGGGTGCGTTTCGGGCCGGGGAGCACGGCGGAGGGCGCGTTCCCCTCGGAGCTGTCTCCCGAGACGGCGATGGCGGCCGGCGCCGAGCTGGGAAAACGGGGCCGCGTCGGCGCGGCGTTTTCCGGCGGAGAGACCGCGGACCTGCTTGCGGCCGCGCTTTCCTGCGGCGTCCGCGCCGCGGGGGGCGAGTATGTGCTGACGGACGCGGCGTTCCCGGCGGAGCTCTCGTTTGCCTGCGGGCTCTACGGGCTCGACGCCGCGGTCTTTGCCGCGCAGGAGGAGGGGAGGGCCGCGCTGACGTTTTTCGGCGCGGACGGGCTCCTTATCGGCCGGGCCGCCGAGCGGAAGCTGGAAGCTGCGGAAGGCTGCGCCGCCTGCGGAAAAACGGGCGGTTCCTCCGCCGCGGAGGGGACGGGCATGGCCCACGCCGCCGCCGCGGCGCGCTTTGCCGGAAACGCCGGGAGCTTCCAGGTTTCCGCGGGCGGGGACGGCGCCGAAAGAAGAACGCTCGCCGAGACGTTCCGGCGCATGGGCTGCACGGTCGCGGACGCGCCCGGGACGCCGCGGTTTTCGCCGCTGCGCGGCGGCTTTTCCCTGGAAGCCCGGGACGAGGAAGGGAGGAGCTGCGCTCCGGAGCGCATGGCGGCGGCCGCTGCGCTGGCCGCGTTCGAAGCGGGAGAGCCCGCCGTGGCCGCGCCCGCCGACGCGCCGGCGGCGCTGGAGAGCATCGCGGAGCGGTTCGGCCGCAGGCTCCTGCGCGTCGGTTCGGGGGAAGCGGAGGCGGAGGAGCTCTGGCGCGCGCAGCGGTTTCTGCGCGACGGAATTTTCGCCGCCGCGCTGATCGCCGCCGTCCTTGCCAGGAACGGATGGACGCTGGCGTCCTTTATGCGCCGGGTGCCGGACTTTGCGTCGGCCCAGCTGCGGGTCCCGGTCCTCTGCGGAAGGGCCAGAGCCATGCGCGAGCTGCGGGAGGCGTGCGGGGAGACGGCCGGAGAGCTTTCCGGAGGGCTTGATTTCCGTTCCGGGCGTGGCCGCGTCACGGTGACGCCGTGCCGGAACGCGGAGGCGCTGCTCGTCCGGGGCGAGGGGGCGGACGCGGAGACCGCAGCGGAGCTTTGCGGCGAAATCGAAGACCGGATCGGGCGTTTGCCCGGCTGAAAAGACCCGTTTTGCCCCGAAAGGAAAATACCTGTTGATAACCTGCCGCTTTTGTAATAAAATGTGAAAATGCATCAGAGACAAAGCGGCTGCCCGGCTGCGCGCCGGGACGTGTTTTCGGCAGGTATCTACATAGCATGAAGAATCATCTGAAAAAGTTTGCGTCCGCGGCGCTGGCGTCCGCGGTCCTTCTCGCCCTGTGCGCCTGCGGCGCGGCGCTTCCCGAAAACCGCGTCTGGTCCGCGTCGGATCTCCCGGGGAAGACCGTGGGCGTCGTGATGGGGTCTCCGGCATCCGGCTATCTTGCGCCTTTTTCCGGCGATATGACGATCAGGGATTACACGGACGCGGGGATCATGCTCCGGGACGTGGAGTCCGGGGAGCTGGACTGCGCGCTCACCGACAGGACGACGGCGGAGCAGCGCCTTCAAAAGAACAAAAAGCTGGAAACGCTGGCGGAGCCCTTCGTCTGCCGCAGCTACCGCATCGCGGTCTCGCCGGACAACCGGAAACTGCTGGATAAGGTGAACGGCGCGCTTTCCGCGCTTTCGGCGGACGGGCGGCTGGCCGCCGTCACGTCCGGCGGCGGCGCATCCGGCGGCGGAGAAGGAGGGAGCGGAACGCTCCTGGCGGCGGTGGATCCGACGATGTCTCCCTTCGAGTACTACGGCACGGACGGACAGCCCGCCGGCATCGAGATCGACGTGCTGCGCGCCGTCTGCGGCGAACTGGGCGTCGGGCTTGAGCTCGTCCCCGCGGACGCGGACAAAATGCTCTACCTCGTTGAAAGCGGCAAGGTGTCCCTCGCCATCGGGCGGCTGACGGGGACGGAGAGCGCGGATCTGGATTACTCCGATCCGTATTTCGTCTCCGAACAGCTGATCGTGGTGAGGAAAAGCAAATAGATAGGGGAATGGAACGAATGGAAAGCATCACAAAGGTATCCCGGATCTTCGCCGACGCGGAGACCATGGACGGCAGGACCGTCACGGTGGGCGGCTGGGCCCGCACCATCCGCGACATGAAAAACGTCGGCTTCATCGAGCTCAACGACGGAAGCTGCTTCCGCAGCCTCCAGGTGGTCCTTGACCGGGAAAAGCTGGAAAATTACGACGGGATCACGTCGCAGAACGTGGGCGCGTCCTTCGTCGTCACCGGGCAGATCGCGCTGACGCCCGGGGCCAAGCAGCCGCTTGAGCTGCGCGCTTCCGCCGTCGCGGTGGAGGGGACCTCCGCCCCGGACTACCCGCTCCAGAAAAAGCGCCACAGCGTCGAGTACCTGCGAACCATCGCGCATCTCCGCCCGCGCACGAACCTTTTCTCCGCCGTGTTCCGCGTGCGCAGCGCGGCCGCCTTCGCCATCCACGAGTTCTTCCAGAGCCGCGGCTTCGTTTACGTCCACACGCCGGTCATCACGGCGTCCGACTGCGAGGGCGCCGGCGAGATGTTCCAGGTCACCACGCTGGATCTTCAGAACGTCCCGAAGAAGGACGACGGGACCGTTGATTATTCCGAGGACTTTTTCGGCAAGAAGGCGAGCCTGACCGTCTCCGGCCAGCTGGACGCCGAAAATTTCGCCATGGCCTTCGGCGACGTCTATACCTTCGGTCCCACCTTCCGGGCGGAAAACTCCAACACCCAGCGCCACGCGGCGGAATTCTGGATGATCGAGCCGGAGATGGCTTTCTGCGATCTGGCGCAGGACATGGATGTGGCCGAGGCGATGGTCAAGTACGTCATCAGGACGGTCATGGAGAAGTGCCCGGACGAGATGCAGTTTTTCAACGCCTTCGTGGACAAGGGGCTGGTGGAGCGGCTGACCCACGTGGCCACTTCGGACTTCGGCCGCGTGACGTATACGGAGGCCGTGGACATCCTCATGAAGAGCGGCCACAAGTTCGACTGCCCGGTCTCCTGGGGGATCGACCTTCAGGCCGAGCATGAGCGCTATCTCACCGAGCAGCACTTCGGAAAGCCCATTTTCCTTACGGATTACCCCAAGGAGATCAAGGCGTTCTACATGCGCCTCAACGACGACGGGAAGACCGTCGCGGCGGCGGACTGCCTCGTCCCGGGAATCGGGGAGCTCATCGGCGGAAGCCAGCGCGAGGAGCGGCTCGACGTTCTGGAGGCGCGCATGGCGGAGCTGGGCATGAAGAAGGAAGACTACTGGTGGTATCTGGATCTGCGCCGCTACGGCGGCTGCCGCCACGCGGGCTTCGGCCTGGGCTTCGAGCGGATGATCATGTACCTCACCGGCGTTTCCAACATCCGCGACGTGCTGCCCCATCCCCGCACGGTGGGCTCGGCCGATTTCTGAGGCAAAATACGATCCCGCCGGCCGCGCGCCGGCGGGATTTTGCGCGGAGGGCGTCATGGCGAACAAAAAAGAGTACGGTATGAACATCGACTTCAATTCCTACGGTCTTCGCCCCGCCGGCTCGTATCTGGACGGCGCGGATCTGCGCGGCAGCCTGGACGAGGCGGAAAAGGCGGCGCAGAAAATGCTGAAGGAGCTGTCGAAGCAGGACGCGCTTTCTCCGACCGCGCCCAAGACCGCCGCGGAAAAATCGCCGGAAAAGCCGGATCTGGGGAAGCTGCTGGCGGAGCTGGACGGGCTGGTCGGCCTGGACAAGATCAAGCAGAACGTCCGCAGCCTCATCAATCTGGCCAAGGTGCGCAAGCTGCGGGAGGAGCAGGGCCTGCCAACGCCGGCCATGTCCCTCCATCTGGTGTTCATGGGGAATCCCGGCACCGGAAAGACCACCGTGGCCCGGCTCATCGCGCAGCTCTACTGCGCGATCGGCGTCCTCTCCAAGGGGCAGCTCGTCGAGACCGACCGCTCGGGCCTCGTGGCGGGCTTCGTGGGACAGACGGCCATCAAGACCCAGGAAGCCGTGCAGAAGGCGCTGGGCGGCGTCCTGTTCGTGGACGAGGCGTACGCCCTCACCTCGGCGGAGGGCACCAACGACTTCGGCCACGAGGCGGTGGAGACGATCCTCAAGGCCATGGAGGATCACCGGGACGACTTCGTGGCCATCGTCGCGGGCTACGAGGGGCTCATGGAGAAGTTCATTTCCTCGAATCCCGGCCTGGAATCCCGCTTCAACCGCTACTTCGTGTTCGAGGATTATAACGGAGGGCAGCTTTACGACATCTTCGCCTCCATGTGCAGAAAGAACCAGTATGTCCCGTCGGAGGAGGCGGTGAAATACGCGAAGGCGTATTTTGAAACGCTTTACGAGACGCGGGACAAGAATTTCGGCAACGCCCGGGATGTGCGCAACATCTTCGAAAACCTGGTGTCCGTCCACTCCGACCGGGTGGCGGCGCTCCAGTCGCCCACCAAGGAGGATCTCACCAGCGTGAGCGAGGCGGACCTGAAGGCGGCCGTGGAGCTCTGAACCGGGCCCGCGCGGAGCCGGCCATAAAAGAAAAGCGCCGTCCGGGAAAACCGGACGGCGCTTTTATGCGGCTGAGGGGCCGGACGCTTACACCTTGTACAGCAGCGTGCCGTAAGTCGGGAAGGGCCAGGCGGAGGAAACCGTGAGCGTTTCCATCTTGTCTGCGGTGGCGCGCAGCGCGTCCATGGCCTTGAGGACGCTGTCGCGGTAATAGTTCGCAAGGGAGGCCTCGTCGCCGGAGCGGGTGTGCGCCGTATGCAGCACTCTTTCCAGCGCGGAGATGTTGGTGCTGAACTTGTCGGTGAGCACGGACAGCTCCTTGAGGAGCGAGGTTTCCGCGCGGCAGGGGATGCAGTCGTCCACGCCGCGCTTGATGGCGATGCCGGAGGCAAGCTCCCGCTCGTAGCGAAGAACGGCCGGAAGAATGTCGCAGCGCGCCATTTCGAGCATGGTCTGCGCTTCCACATTCGAGGTCTTGCAGTATGACTCGAGCATGATTTCGCAGCGGGAGGCCAGCTCCTTGCGGGTATAGACGCCCTGCTTTTCCATGACGTCCACGTTTTTCTGATCCAGGATGTGGGGAATGGCTTCCGGCGCGGATTTGATGTTCACGAGGCCGCGCTTTTCGGCCTCCCTGATCCATTCGGGGCCGTAGCCGTTGCCGTTGAAGATGATGCGCCGGTGCTCCCGGATGGTGCGCTTGATGAGCTCGTGCAGGGCGGCGGGGAAATCCTCCGCCTTTTCCAGCTCGTCGGCAAACTCCGAGAGCGCCTCGGCCACGATGGTGTTGATGATCGTATTGGGGCCCGCCGGCGACGCGGCGGAGCCGGGCATCCGGAATTCAAACCTGTTTCCGGTGAAGGCGAAGGGGGAGGTGCGGTTGCGGTCCGTGGAATCCCGGGGGATGGAGGGAAGCTCGTCCACGCCGTCGCCCAGAATGCCCACGTCCTTCTTGCTGTACCGGCTCCCGGATTCGATGGAGCTCAGGACCGCGTCCAGCTCGTCGCCCACGAAGATGGAGAGGATCGCGGGGGGCGCCTCGAACCCGCCCAGGCGGTGATCGTTGGAGCTGCTGGAAACGCTGGCGCGCAGGAGCTCCGGATATTCGTCCACGGCCTTGAGCACCGCGCAGAAGAACGTCAGGAACTGGGCGTTCTCCTCGGGCGTGCGGCCGGGGTCGAGCAGGTTCACGCCGCCCGCGGCCAGCGACCAGTTCAGATGCTTGCCGCTGCCGTTCACGCCCTCGAAGGGCTTTTCATGAAACACGCAGGTCAGGCCGTTGCGCTTGGCGACCTTGCGCATGACCTCCATGCACAGCTGGTTGTGGTCGCAGGTCACGTTGGAGGTGTTGTATTCGCAGGCCAGCTCGTGCTGCGCCGGAGCCACCTCGTTGTGCTCGGTCTTCGCCGCGACGCCCAGCTTCCACAGCTCCTCGTCCAGCTCCCGCATATATGCGGAGACGCGCAGCCGGATCATGCCGCAGTAATGCTCGTCCAGCTCCTGCCCCTTGGGCGGGCGGGCGCCGAAAAGCGTGCGCCCGGTGTAGGCGATGTCGCGCCGCTGGTTGTAGGTATCCCGGTCCAGCAGGAAGTACTCCTGCTCCGCGCCCATGGTGGGGACGACCTTGTCCGCCTCGGTGCCGAAGAGCTTCAGGATGCGGCGCGCTTCCCGGTCCAGCGCCTTCATGGAGCGCAGGAGCGGGGTCTTCTTGTCCAGCGCCTCGCCGCCGTAAGAGTAGAACGCGGTGGGGATGCAGAGAGTGCTGTCCTTGATGAAGGCGTAAGAGGTGGGGTCCCAGATGGTGTAGCCCCGCGCCTCAAAGGTGGCGCGCAGCCCGCCCGAGGGGAAACTGGACGCGTCGGATTCGCCCTGCACCAGCGCGTGGCCGGAGAACTTCATGATCGCCGTGCCGTCCGCCCGGGGCGTGACGAAGCTGTCGTGCTTCTCGGCGGTGATGCCGTTGAGCGGCTGGAACCAGTGGGTATAGTGCGTCGCGCCGCGCTCCACGGCCCAGTCCTTCATCGCCCGCGCCACGGCGTCCGCCACCTCGGGCGTGAGCCGCTTCCCGGCGCGGGTGGATTCCTTCAGCGCGGTGTAGATATCGTCGGAAAGGCGCTCGCGCATCACGGCGTCGTTGAATACCATGCTCCCGAAGAGCTCAGGCAGTTGTGCCATACGAAGACCTCCAGATCAAGTGTCGGAATAATATACGCAGTATATCAAATCCCGGGGCAAAATAAAAGACCGAAGGAAGGTTTTTGCATGATTATACTCATTGACGAATCCGAAAGGATGTTGTAGAATATTATGTAAATTGGAAGGTTGGCGTATGCCCAAGGGCCTGCCGCGGGCCTGCATACGAATTATCGACTGCATGAAGCGGAGGTTTTGATATGGCGCTTATACCTGAAGTAAAATGCAGCAGGTGTGACAGAAGATACTCCGGGCTTCGCAGCAGATGCCCGTACTGCGGCGCGCGCCGCAGCAGGAAGGGAAAACGCGTCTCCAGCTCCGACAATTCCGTCTGGAAGCTGGTGATCGGGATCCTGCTGCTGGTGGTGCTGATCGCCGCCGTCGTCGTGCTTCTCGTCACGACGCTGCGCGGAGGAAAAGGCGGCGGCTCGTCCTCGTCTGCCAAGAGCTCGGTTTCCATGAGCGAAAACGAGGGCGTCAGCACGCTGGAATCCAGCAAGCCGGCGTCGTCGTCCGCGGCGTCCGGTTCGTCCGCGGCGTCCAGCTCTTCCGCCCCGTCGGTGGAGTCCGTGCGGATCGACGATACGTACGCGACCAACGCGACGGACGTGACGCTGAAGGTGACGGAGGTGCTCGACTTCTCGGTGACCACCGTGCCTGCCGAGACGGGCAAGACGCCCGAATGGAAGTCCAGCGACGAGAACGTGTTCGTCGTGCTCCAGACCGGTAAGGTGACTGCGGTCGGGACCGGCACAGCGACGCTGACCGTCACGGTAGGCGGCGTCAGCGCCGAGTGCATCATCCGCGTCCAGAGCGGCGGCTGATATAGTTCTTTTGGCCGGCTCCGTCCTTTTCGGACGGAGCCGGTTTCTCTGCGCGCCTGGTGCCATCACGATTTCGGAGGTTTTGCCCAATGTATTTTGATGCCCACTGTATCGAGTGCCTTGTAAAAAGGCAGACGGCCTTTGCCCTGGGCCTCGGGACGGAAGCCGAAGCGCGGGATTACATGAAGGATGTTCTCCGGGTGATCCTTGAGGCTTCCGACGACACGACCGCGCCCGAGCTTTCCGCACGGTTTTTCAGGCGCTACAAGCAGCTCACCGGGATCGGAGACGCGTATGCGGACGTCAAACGGAAGTCCAACGAATATATGCTGGAGAAGCTCCCGGCGATGCGTGCGGCGGTAAGCGCCGCGCCCGACCCGATCCTTGCGGCCCTCCGGTATGCGGCGGTGGGCAACTACATCGATTTCGGCTCTCTCGCCGGGCGCGTATCCATGGCGGAGCTGGACGGGCTCCTCGGCAGCGCCCAGCAGACGCAGATCGATCCCGCCGAATACGGGCGGTTCGTTTCCGACGTATCCGCGGCGAAGAAGGTCCTTTACATCGCCGACAACGCAGGGGAGATCGTGGCGGATCTGGTTCTGGCGGAGGAGCTGAAGCGGGCTTTCCCGGCCCTCGACCTCTGCTTCGGCGTCCGCGGCGCTCCGGCGCAGAACGACGCGCTCCGGGAGGATGCCGAGGCCGTCGGAATCACGCGCATCGCCCGCGTGGTCGGCAGCGGCTGCGACATCGTGGGGACGCCGATCGGCGCGCTGGGCGACGAGATGCGCCGCGAGCTTTTCTCGGCGGACGCGGTGCTGGCGAAAGGTCAGGGGAATTTCGAAACGCTGGGCGGCTGCGGGCTCAACGTCTATTACATTTTCATGTGCAAGTGCGTGCGCTTCACCGATCTTTTCCATGTCCCGCCGCTGACGGGCCTTTTTGTGAACGAGCGGCGCATCGGGGAGAGGACCGCCGGGTGATCGCGGCCCGCCGCGCTTCCGCAGGGCCCCTCCGGGGAGGACGCGCGCTGCGGCTTCCCGGACGCCCGCGGCCGGCGTGATTTTCTGCTTTCCGGCCTATTCCTGATCCGGTATTTACCGGCGTCAGATCTGCGGGGAGGATATGGCAATGGAGTTCGAGACGAGCGAGGTCCTCTGCGATTTTGTCGTAGTCGGAGGAGGCTTTTCCGGGATCTGCGCCGCGGTGGAAGCGGCGCGGAGCGGGCTGAAGACGGCCCTGGTCAGTAACCGGGCCTTTATCGGAGGAAACAGCGGCGCGGAGGTGCGCTGCCCGGTGGACGGCGCCGACGGAGAGCAGCAGTATAACTTCAATGCCCGTGAAACCGGGCTCATCGAGGAGATCCGGCTTGAAAACCTGCGCGTGAATCCGGCGGGGAACAGCTACCGCTGGGACGCCGTGCTGATGGATATCATCGGACGGGAAGCGAACCTGGAGCTTTATTTGAATACGGCCGTCGACCGGGTGGATACCGACGGCGGGCATATCGTTTCGGTTTCGGGCGTTCAGTTCACGGCGGAGAAGAGGTATGTATTCAGGGCAAAGCTCTTTGCCGACAACACCGGCGACGGCACCGTCGCCCATCTGGCGGGATGCGCGGAGCGCACCGGCGCTGAGGCCGCCTCCGAATACGGGGAGAAGATCGCGCCCGGGAAGGAGTGCGGCGACAGGCTCCTGAGCACGCTGACCTTTTTCACGAAGGATACGGGCCGCCCCGTGCCCTACGCCGCGCCGGACGGCTCGGTGGATGTGGAAGCGCTGCATCTTCTGGATCACCGGGAGATCCCGAAGGAGATGTTCAGCCGGTTCGTGTGGTTCTACGAGACCGGCGCGCACATGGATGAGATCGCAGACGCCGAAAAGACGGCCATGGAGCACCGCCGGCTGGTGTACGGGATCTGGGATTACATCAAGAAGCACCCGGAGTACGGCGCGGAGAATTACGATTTCGAATACATCGCTCCGTATCCGGGCAAGCGCGAGACGCGCAGAATCAAGGGCCTGTATACCCTGACCGAGCGGGATGTCGTGCAGCAGACCGAATTTCCGGACGCCGTCGGATACGGCGGCTGGGCGATCGATCTCCATTCCGCGGAGGGCTTTTACGGGAAAGACCCTGAAAACTGGTGGGTCTATCTGGATGGGATCTATCAGATCCCGCTCCGCTGCGCGATCGCGGCGGACGCCGACAATCTCTTCCTTGTGGGCAGGTGCTTCTCCGCTACGCATGTCGCGCTGGGAAGCGCTCGGGTGAACGCGACGCTGGCGACCGTGGGGCAGGCCGTCGGTCTTGCCGCCGGGCTCTGCGTCCGCGGGAACATCCTGCCCCGGCAGATCGTCCCGGGCCGTCTGGAGGAGCTGCACCGGCTGCAGTACCGCCGCGATCAGGCCGTACCGGGGTACAGAAACGACGATCCGAAGGATCTGGCGCTCAGGGCGTCCGTGAAGGCGTCCTCCGTATGCAGATACGGGCAGACGGAGCCGACGGACTGGTTTGCGCTTGACGAGGTCGTCGCCGTCAGCCTGCCGGTGAAGCCGGAGCTGAAGACCATGCGCTTTCTGTTCCGCGCGGATTCCGGCGCGGATGTCGAGTACAGGATCTTCAGACCTTCGAAGCCGCAGAATTACGGCCCCGGGACGCTTCTCGGAAGGGGCGCGTTTTTTGTCGGAGGCGCTGGGGAGGAACAATGGTGCGAGCTCGACCTCCGCGGACTGAAGCTCTCCCGGGAGTTTTTGTTTATCGAATTCGAAGGCACGAAGGAGGTTCAGATCGGGACGTCGACCGAAAGGCTTCCCGGCGTCGTCTCGGCCGTGCGGCGGGGGAATTCGCTTCCGAACGTCCGCGATTATGAGACGCTTCAGATGCTGCCCTATGAGTGGAATCGTCTCGGCGTGCCGAACAAGCTCCGGAAATACTCGACGGCGCCCATGAAAAACATTTTTTATACGCCGTGCTTCACGACGGCGCCCGAGCTGGATATGTACTCGCCCGCACAGGCGGTCAATGGGTATGCCCGGCCCTTCGGGTCGCCGAACCTGTGGGTTTCCGCTTCGGCGAAAGGTGAATATCTTGAGCTGACGCTGACCGAGCCGGCGGATATCCGGGAGATCGCGGTCACGTTCGACTCCAACCTGAATTTCCGCATCCGCAATATCAAGCCGTACGATTTCAGCGCAATGCCCGAGGTCGTGAAGTCCTTCGACGTAAGCTTCATGGCGGAGGACGGCGTGTGGACGAAGACGGCGCAGGTCCGCGGGAACTGTCAGCGGTTTTGCGTGATCGGCTGCGATCTTCACGGCGCAAGGCGGGTAAGGCTTGATTTTCTCGGGACGAACGGCTGCGGCCGCATCGGCGTTTACAGCGTGAGTCTGTACTGACGGAGCAGCGGCGTTTTCCGGGCGCGGGGCTCCTTCTGCGTTTCGCTTATGGAAAAGTAATTATCGTGTATCGTGATCGCGCCGGCCGAAAAGCATTGACAATGCGGCAGCATTTGTGCTATTATTCTTAAGCCGCATTGCGTGGCCGACGGTGTGCGGGTGTAGCACAACGGCCAGTGCACCAGCCTTCCAAGCTGGGGACGTGGGTTCGATTCCCATCACCCGCTCCAATGCCCGTGAGCGCCTTTGGCTCCGATATGCGCCAATAGCTCAGCAGGATAGAGCAACTGCCTTCTAAGCAGTAGGCCGTGGGTTCGAGTCCCTCTTGGCGTACCAAAATTCCATATGGTGGGTGTAGCTCAGTTGGCTAGAGCATCGGATTGTGGTTCCGAGGGCCGAGGGTTCGAGTCCCTTTACCCACCCCATGCGCTGACGCCGTCGCGCGACGGCGTCAGCGCAAAAATTAACCGGAAGTTTAGGGATGTAGCCAAGCGGTAAGGCACAGGACTTTGACTCCTGCATTCGTGGGTTCGAGTCCCGCCATCCCTGCCATACGACCCAGTAGCTCAGTTGGCAGAGCACCGCCCTTTTAAGGCGGGTGTCCGGAGTTCGAGCCTCCGCTGGGTCACCAGAAAGCATGACCAGTCCGTTGATTGGCCATGCTTTTTTCTGTATCCGTACCTGGATTCGGTTCATGCGGCGGGCGGAAAAGATCGGGGGCGCGGCCGCGCGGCCTTCCTGCGGAATTTGCCCCGGCGTCCGCTTCCATTTTCGGACAGGACATGGTATGATACCTGCGGTCAGCGCGGGAGCGCGGGCAACAACGGCCGATGCGGAGGTATGAAATGCTGTCGTTTGAAAGCGATTATACGGAAGGCGCGCATGAGAAGATCCTGCGCCGTCTTATGGAGACGAACCTGGAGCAGCTGCCCGGATACGGGGCCGACCGGTACTGCGAGTCCGCGCGGGAGAAGATCCGCGCCGCCTGCGACTGCCCGTGGGCGGACGTGTTCTTCCTGGTCGGCGGGACCCAGACCAACGAAACGGTGATCGATTCGCTGCTCAGCCGCTACGAGGGCGTGGTCGCCGTTTCCACGGGGCACATCGGCGTCCATGAAGCGGGCGCCGTGGAATACACCGGGCACAAGGTGCTTTCGCTGCCGGGCCGGGACGGGAAGCTGGAGGCGCCCGTGCTGGAAAGGAGCCTGCGCTCGTTCTTCTCCGATTCCAGCCGCGAGCACATGGTCTTCCCGGGGATGGTCTATATCTCCCACCCCACGGAGTACGGAACGCTTTATACGAAGGACGAGCTCGCGGCGCTCCACAACGTCTGCGCGGAGTACGGGCTGCCGCTCTATCTGGACGGAGCCAGGCTGGGCTACGGGCTTGCCGGCCGAGGGACGGACGTCTCGCTGCCGGACATTGCCCGCCTCTGCGACGTGTTTTACATCGGCGGCACCAAGGTGGGGGCGCTCTGCGGGGAGGCGGTGGTTTTCACCAAGCGGAACACGCCCGCCCATTTCATGACCACGATCAAGCAGCACGGCGCGCTGCTGGCCAAGGGGCGGCTTCTGGGGATCCAGTTCGATACGCTGTTCACGGACGGCCTTTACCTCGAGCTCGGGCGGAACGCCGTCGAAACGGCGGAGCTGCTGAAGCGGGCCTTCCGGGAAAAGGGATACGCCTTTTATCTGGATTCCCCCACGAACCAGATCTTCATCGTGCTGGAAAACAGCGCCATGGAGCAGTTGGGGAAAAAGGTCGCCTTCAGCGTCTGGGAGGCGGCGGACGAGACGCATACGGTCGTCCGTTTCGCGACGAGCTGGGCCACCACGCGGGAAGAGATCGGGGAACTGGCGTCGATCCTGTGACGCAGGACGGAACTGACGAAATTCGGAGGATGGGGAAATGAGGATATCGGACGTCATCGGAACGGTCATGGTCGGCCCGTCGTCCAGCCACACGGCGGGGGCCGTGCGCATCGGCTTTACGGCGCGCCGGCTTCTGGGCGAGCAGCCTGCCGACGCGGAGATCCTGCTGCACGGCAGCTTCGCCGCCACGGGGCGCGGCCACGGCACGGACAGAGCGCTGGTGGCGGGCCTTCTCGGAATGAAGCCGGACGACCAGCGCATTCCCCGCAGCTTTGAAGAGGCCGAGAAGGACGGCATGACCTTTTCCTTCGGGCGCATCACGCTGCGCGGGGCGCACCCGAATACCGCGAAGATCACCATGACCGCCCGGAGCGGGCGGAAGCTCTCCGTCGTCGGCTCATCCATCGGCGGAGGGCGCATCCGCATCTGCGAGATCGACGGGATCGCCACGGATTTCAGCGGGGAAACGAATACGCTCATCGTGCGCAACTCCGACGTGCCGGGCTGCATCGCCGGGGTGACGGAGTATCTCTCGAGCCGTCAGGTCAACATCGCCGCGATGCGGCTTTTCCGGGACGCGCCGGGCGGCTACGCCGTGATGGTCCTGGAGTGCGACGAGCCGATCCCCGGGGAAGCCGGGGCCGACATCGGCGCGCTTCCGGGGGTGCTCAAGGTGACGGTGCTGAACAGAGAGGCGATGTGATATGTCTTCTTCCACAGCCGGGCAGACGGGCCCTGATGCCGAAGAGATCTCCGCGGGGAAAAAAGAGCTGTTCGAGACCGTTCCGGTGCCGAAGGCGATCGCGGTGATGGCTGTGCCGACGATCGTCAGCCAGCTGATTAACCTCGTCTACAATATGGTGGACACGATCTACATCGGCATGACCGGGGACGCGTACAAGACCGCCGCCGTCACGCTGGCGTTCACCATCTTTATGATGACCGTTTCGTTTTCGAACCTTTTCGGCATCGGCGGAGGCAGCCTCGTCGCCCGCCTCAGCGGTTCCGGACGGACAAAGGACGCAAAGCGCGTCAGTGCGTTCAGCTTTTACTGCTCCATTGCGATCGCGCTGGTGTATTCGCTGCTTGTCTGGGCGTTCCTCGATCCGATCCTGGATCTTCTCGGAGCGTCCCCGGCCACCATCGGATTCGCCAGGCAGTACGTGTGGCAGGTCGTAATACTTGGGGACGTGCCGGTGATCCTGTCGATGACCTGCGCGCATCTTCTGCGGAACACCGGTTATTCGAAGCAGGCCAGCATCGGGCTCAGCGGCGGCGGGATCCTGAATATGGTGCTGGACCCGCTCTTCATGTTCGTGCTGCTGCCGAAGGGCATGGAAGTGTTCGGGGCCGCCCTTGCCACGCTCCTTTCGAACGTCGCGTCCGCCGTATACCTGGTGGCGGTCGTCAAAAAGACGTCCGCGTCCGCTCCGCTGAGCATCAGCTTCAGGGATGCGAAGGCCATCGGAAGAAAGGAGATCGGGGATCTTTTCGCAGTCGGCGTACCGTCGGCCGTGCTGACGGGCCTTTTCGATGTGGCGAATATCTTTCTCAACTCGCTCATGGCGGCCCACGGGGATCTGGAGCTCGCCGCCATCGGCATCGTAATGAAGGCCGAGCGCCTGCCCAATGCCGTCAATATCGGAATTTGCCAGGGAATGATGCCCATCGTGGCGTACAACTACGCTTCCGGAAACTGGGAGCGCATGAACAAAACGATCCGGACGACGCGGATCTGCGGGCTTGCTGTCGCGGTGCTCAGCATGGCGATGTTCGAGATATTCGCTTCGCCCATTGTGCATTTGTTCCTCAGTACGTCCGCCGGGGACGCGGCGAGCTCCGCCGCGGTGATCGCTTTCGCGGCGGTGTTCCTCCGCATAAGGTGCGCGGCCTCCGTGCTGCAGTTTTTGAATTATCAAACGTCCTATTGCATGCAGGCGGTCGGGGACGGGCGGGACACGCTTCTGCACGCCTGCGCCCGCGAGCTCGTGTTTTACATACCGCTCATGTATGTGCTCAACCGCCTTTTCGGCATGTACGGCCTGGCGGCTGCTTTGATTGCGGGAGAGGGGTGCGGCGCCGTTTTTGCTCTGGCGCTGCTCGGACGGTGGAAGCGCAGAAAGCTTGCTGCCGCCGCTTGAGGCCGGCCGTCCCGCTCCTTGAGGCGCGCCGATGGAGCGCATATGGGATTTTTTCCGCGGATACGTCCGTAAAGGGGGACGCAGAGGCGGAAAATTGGAATACTGCATAAAATTATTCGATGGACGAAGCGGCCCTTTGCTGTTGTGCCCGGCGGGTTCCGGCTTTATAATGAAGGAACAAAAGCTTGCGCAAAGGAGAACCGCAGATGGAATACCCACGTAAAGTCACGGTGTGCGAGGTCGGCCTGAGAGACGGCCTTCAAAATGAGAAAACACTGCTCGGCGTTTCACAAAAGCTGGAGCTCGTGAGACTGATCCACGAATCGGGGATACGCCTTGTTGAGATCGGCTCGCTGGTCAGCCCGAAGGCGGTGCCGCAGATGGCGGACACGGAGCAGGTGTTCTGCGGGATACCCGCGGAGTATGGCGACACGGAGTATCGGGTGCTCGTCCTCAATCGCCGCGGGATCGACCGGGCGGCCGCGGCCGGCATGAAGAAAGTCAAGATGACGCTCTCCGCCAGCAGGGCGCATCAGCTGGCGAATGCGAATACCACCCCGGAGGAGATGCTGGATAAATTCAAGGACACGGCGGCCTACGCGCGTGAGCTCGGCATTACGCTCTCCGGCGCGATCGCGACCAGCTTCGGCTATCCCGTCGAAGGAAAGATCCCCGTCTCGGATATTAAGAGAATTGCGGACGTATTCGCCGAGAACGGCGTGTCTGAGCTTTCCATGTCGGATACGACGGGGATGGCGAATCCGGAGCAGGTGTACGGGCTTTGCACGGAAATGAAGAAATCGTACCCGGAGCTTGCGTGGAACCTCCATTTCCACGACGCCCACGGGATGGGGCTCGCGAATGTTCTGGCGGCTATGGAGGCCGGCTTTTCCCGCTTCGACGCCAGCATGGGCGGCATCGGCGGGTGTCCGTTCGCGCCGAACGCCGCGGGAAACATCGCCACGGAGGACCTTGTGAATATGTGCGTCTGCATGGGGATCGATACCGGTGCAGATACGGAGCGTTGCCTTGAGACGGCGCGTACCGCGGGCCGAATGCTCGGAAGAGAGCTTTCCAGCGCAACGCTTCGCGCCGGAGCCGTCAGCTATGAGCCGCATCCCTTGCCCGCCGTGTGCGGATAAACGGACGACCGGAGCATGAAGAAGGCCTGCCGAAGCGGCAGGCCTTCTCTTTATTCGGGGGACGGTGGCTCCGGAGCGGAGCTTTCTGCGCTGCTGCAGGGCCCGGTGATCTTGCGCCCGTTGGAGACGACAAAATCACGGAATATAGCCGCGGTGTGCTTGAGCGGGGCGGAGGACGACCACAGGCAGCAGATATCGCGGAACAGCGGTTCGTCGAGGTGCAGCGCGGCGAGAGGATAGCTCTCGAGCGCGGCGATCTTCGGCATGAGGGCTATGCCCAGATTTGAAGCGACCGATGCGGCGATGGAATCGCAGTCGCCGGATTCAAAAGCGATGTTTGGGACAAAGCCCGCCTGAAGAAAGGCCTGGCTGATGACCTGCCTCAGGTTGCTCTGAGACTGGATCAGAACGAATTTCTCCCCGGAAAGGGAAAAAAGCGAAACCGAATCGAAGCAGGCCAGCGGATGCCAGATGGGGACGATCAGATAGATTTCCTGCCTGAAGATCGGATCGCAGATGATGCCTTCCTCTTTGCATTCCGGCCCGAAGGCCACGTCAAGCTCGCCGGAGGCAAGTTTGCCGAGAAGCTCGTTTGTCGAGTCCTGGCAAAAGCTGAAATTAATTTTTTCCGCCCCGAAATCGTCCTGAAAGGCCTGAATGACGGAGGGGAGAAAGTGATAGCTGAGGCTGTGGATATAGCCGATGCTCACCGTCGTCTCCGGAATCTGCATTTGACGGAGCTTCATGAGCCCCTCGTCCAGAGAGTGGAGCGCAACCTCGGCGTAGGGGAGGTAGGCCTTCGCGTATTCAGTGCACACGATGTCCTTGCCCTGGCGCTTGAAAAGCGGTACGCCCAGCTCGTCCTCGAGGGTCTTGATGGAGTAACTGAGCGCGGGCTGGGAGATAAAGAGACGTCTTGCCGTCTCGGTGTAATGCAGCGTTTGCATCATTACGTAAAAGCAGTTTATCTGGTGCAGAGTCATACAAGATTCACCTCTTCCTATAATAAAGCACGATTTCGTCTGAAATACAATAAGCTTTGAATGCGGCGGCCCGATTGCCGCCGTCTCGCCCGTGCGGCGGCGCGCCCCGCGAGTGAATAAAATGTCTGGTATTTTTTACCGCCGGCGCGGGACCGCACAGGGCGCCGAGACGGCCATTCGGCGCGCCCGACGGGATGAAGAGGCGTTTTCGCAGCCGTGGACTGCGGCGGGAATTGAGCAAATCAACCAAAAAAACATTTTATTAATGAATAAGATATTTCAATTTTTCTTATTCCGACTGCCGGGGTATAATGAAGCCGTTAAAAATTTGCAGGCTGCGCTGAACGATGAAGCGTTGCGGATGCCAGCGAAATAAGGAAAGAAGTGTAGGTATGTCTAAGGAAGTAACACCTGAACAGCTTCAGGAGCTTGACGAGGTCATGGTGCGCGCGAGAAAAGCTGCGGCGGTGATCGCGGAATACGATCAGGAGAAGGTCGACAGGCTTTGCCGCGCCGTTGCGTGGGCGGTGGGAAACAGGAAAACATGGGACGCGCTGGCCTATGAAGCGGTGGAGGAGACCGGCCTGGGCGACCCCGTATCCAAGTGCGGCAAGGTCAACAAGCTGAAGGGCGTTCTGCGCGACGCGCTGCGCGGCAAAAGCGTCGGCGTGATCGAGGAAGACAAGGTGAAGGGCATCACGAAGTATGCCAAGCCCGTGGGCGTCATCGCTTCTCTCGTACCGACCACCAATCCCTGCATAACGCCTGCCGGGCAGTCCGTTTATGCGATCAAGGCCCGGGACGTCGTGGTATTTTCGCCCCACCCGAGAGCGAAGAACGTGACGAAAAAGACGATTGATCTCATGCGCGCCGCCCTTGAAAAGGAAGGGGCGCCGGCCGATATCATCCAGTGCCTTTCTCAGCCGTCCATCTCTCTTTCCCAGGAGCTCATGAAGCGCTGCGACCTTGTGATCGCCACGGGCGGACGCCCGATGGTCAAGGCGGCGTACAGCTCCGGCACTCCGGCCTTCGGCAGCGGCGCCGGAAACTCCACGATGATCATCGACGAGACGGCCGACTGCAGGGAAGCGGCGATGAACACGCGCATCAGCAAGTGCTCGGACTTCGGCTCCGGCTGCTCCTGCGACGGCAACCTGGTCATCCACGAGTCGATCTACGACGAGATGATCAGGTGCCTGAAGGACGAGGGCGCCTACCTCGCCACCCCGGAAGAGGCCGAGGCCATCAGGAAGGTCATGTGGGACGAGACGGGCCACCGCCTTCCCGGGACGGTCGCCATCTCGCCGCAAAAGCTTGCGGAAGCCGCCGGCTTCACCATCGGCAGCCAGTACAAGTTCATCATGGTCGAGACCGAAAAGATCGGCAAGGAGCATTTCTTCTCTTCCGAAAAGCTCACGACGCTTCTGGCCGTATTCAAGTACAGCGGCGAGTTCGAGAACGCGCTCGACAAGATGCGCGCCATTTACGAGGTCGGCGGAAAGGGCCATTCCTGCGGAATCTATTCCTTCGACGACGACCACATCAACAGGCTGGCGATGGCGGCGCCGGTTTCGAGGATTATGGTGCGCCAGCCCCAGAACAAGGCCAATTCCGGCTCCGCAACGAACGGAATGCCGATGACGTCCTCCATGGGCTGCGGGACCTGGGGCGGCAACATCGTTTCCGAGAACATTGCGCTCAAGCACTACATGAACACCACCTGGGTCGCAAGACCGATCCCCAGAGATATGCCGTCCGATGAGGAGCTCTTCGGGGAATTCTATGATCCCGAGCAGATGAAGTAAGGGTCGGAAGCTCCAAACTACGTACGGAAGAAGGTTTGAGCGGCATGAAACATTTGCTTGCCGAGGAAGTCGTTTCGTACCTTGAGCGGCGCGATACGGAATATGTTTTCGGGCTCTGCGGGCACACGGTCATCGCGATGCTCGACGCCCTCAAGGATTCGGAAAAGATACGCTACATCTCCGTCAGGCACGAGCAGATCGCCTCGACGGCAGCCGACGGATACGCGCGGATCAAGCACAGGGCGGCCGTGGTGCTCTGCCACCTGGGGCCCGGCCTCACCAACGCCGTGACGGGCGTGGCCAATGCGGCGCTGGATTCGATCCCGATGGTCGTCATCGCCGGCGATGTGCCGAGTTACTACTACGGCATGGATCCGCATCAGGAGATCAACGTCCACTGCGACGGCTCGCAGTACGACATCTACAAGCCCTTTGTGAAGCGCGCGTGGCGCATCGACCGCCCGGAGATGATGGCCGAGGTGCTGGACAGGGCTTTCCGCCTTGCGGAGAGCGGCCGTCCGGGCCCGGTGCTCATTTCCGTGCCGATGGATATGTTTTCCCGCGAGGTGGACGACGAGTGCTTCGCGCGAACTTACAGGGGCAGGAACGAAACGGTGCGCCCGGCCCTGGACGCGGCTTCGGCCCGCAGGATCGCGCAGGCGCTGATCGCCGCGAAAAAGCCGGTCATCCACGCCGGCGGCGGCGTGCTCTCCTCCGGGGCGAGCGCCGAGCTTGCCGCGCTGGCCGAATTTCTTGAGATCCCGGTCAGCCGCACCCTTATGGGCCAGGGCTGCATTCCGGATACGCACCCCATGATGCTGGGTATGACGGGCTTCTGGGGAACGAAATTCATCAACGACTACACCGCTTCGGCGGATGTGATCCTGGCGCTGGGCACCCGTTTCGCGGAGGCGGACAGCTCCTCCTGGTATCCGGGAGTGACGTTCGACCCCGAGGTGACGAAGTTCCTTCAGATCGACATCGATCCCGCCGAGATCGGGCGCAATTATCCCGTGGAGGTCGGCTGCGTAGCCGACATCAAGGCCGGGCTTTCCGCCGTGCTGGACGCGGCGAAGGAGCTTTGCCCGGACGGACTCAGGCATCCCGGGGTCAGGGAGGAGCTCCGCAGGTACCGCGAGAGCTTTGCTGCGCAGGTGAAGCCGATGTGGGACGACGGGCGCTTCCCGATGACGCCCCAGCGCATCCTGCGCGACGTCAGGGCGGCGCTGCCGGAGGACGGGATCATCTTTACCGACGTGGGCTGGAACAAGAACGGCGTGGGCCAGCAGTTCCCGATCACGCTTCCGGGCACGATCCACCATCCCTCCGGACTTGCCACGATGGGCTTCGGCTCCGCGGCGATCCTGGGCGCGAAGCTCGCGGCGCCGGACAAGAAGGTGATCACGCTGATCGGAGACGGCGGCTTCGGCACGAATCCGTCCGTCATCGCGACGGCTGTGGAGCAGAACATCCCGGTGGTGTGGGTGGTCATGAACAATTCCGCCTTCGGCACCATCGCAGGGCTTGAGAACGCGAATTATCACACCACCTTCGGCACGGTGTTCAAGGCGAACGGGAAAAGCTACACGCCGGACTGGGCCGCCATTGCCCGCGGGTACGGCATCCGTGCGAAGAAGATCGGGAGCGCGGAGGAATTCAGGCCCGTGCTGGAAGAGGCGCTCGCCTGCAACGAGCCCTATCTCATCGACTGCCCGATGGAAAATATCCCGGTCCCCACCGACGGGAAATGGAACATCAACGACATCTATACGCCGCGGCCGGAGGTCGTGGACGGCAGACTTCTCAGGAGGAAATGATGATAACAGTCGACACAAAGCTGGTCGCGCTTCTGGGAACGCCGCTGCGGCAGTCGTTTTCCACACGTATGCAGAACGCCGCGTTCAGGAAATACGGCGTGGACATGGAGTATTTCCCGATCGAGAGCGGTCCCGAGGACCTGGAGGCGATCATTTCCGCCGTGCGGCACATGAATTTCGCGGGCCTCGGCGTCACCAAGCCCTGCAAGCAGGCCGTGATCAGGTATCTGGACGGGCTCGAC
>Ga0268360_1001517_pt1 | contig 23387 bp, 18 predicted proteins | sample BioMet11_FD_192465 | JGI IMG/M metagenome (GOLD analysis project Ga0268360, IMG submission 192465) | Sewage microbial communities from Oakland, California, United States - Biofuel 11 (Illumina Assembly) | ecosystem: Engineered > Wastewater > Sewage > Unclassified | place: USA: California... | reverse complement strand
CGGTTTTAAAAAAAGGAGAGCAGGGATTAATTTTCTGACGGGGTATAGCGGATAACTTCCCCGCAGGTTGCAAGTTTCCCGTTTTCCAGAACAGAGATAGTACCATGGCCCCCGCAGATCCGGCACCGCCTGCCTTTTTGGGCAAGCGCCCGGTCGGTCTCTGCTGCGAGTTCGAGGAGCGCCTTTCGTTCCTTGTGTGCGAGCTCGCTGTCAACGTTTACCGAAGTGACAAGGAAATCGGCAAGGGAACTGTAGTCCGCCCGCTCCTTTGTCAGGCTCGAAAAGTTGATGACCGCATCGGCAGTAAACAGGATGCCCTCTGTAGCCGAGAAGAGGTAGATCTGCCCGTAGGTATGCCCTCCGAATCCTTCGAGGATCTCAAGCTCCAGGTCCCCGATCCGGATCGTATCGAGCACCGGGAAGATGGAACGCATTTTTGTGCCGGCTGGAGGGAGGCAGGCGATCTCCTTTGAAGGATTGAACTGCGAGAAGCAGTTAATCATCTTCGTGTAGAATGCCTCGAGAACCGAGTGCTCGTTCCGCGAACCGCAGGCACGGTTGTTGGTCTTTATGATATCGCGCGTGCCGGTGTGCATGATCCCCGGGACCGGGAAAAATCCCCCGCCGCCGCAGTGATCCGCATCCGCATGGCTGATGATCACCCGGGAGACGGAACGTTCCGGCCCGATCCCGAACCGGGCAAACATCTTCATGATATCGGCGTGGTAAATGCCGTACCCGGTATCGATCATCAGCGTTTCGTCCGGGGCAGTGATCACGTAGATGCTGCCGCCGCAGGGAGGCTGGAAACAGTATACCGTTGTCTTTTCGGTAACGGCAAGTTTCTGTACGTCTGCATAAAAACCGGCCCCGGTCGTTGCCCGCAGGGTCCGCCCGGTGAGTAACACGCTGTCGAAAACTTTGCGGGGATCGTTTCCCCGGTTGGTAAGTTCCTGGGCTATATGGTTGGTGTCGGCCAGGAACGAGAGAATGAATTCGTTCTCCGATGCCCCGATAAGGTCCCGAAACTCCTGTGCCAGCCGCACATAAAAGATTGTGTCGTCCAGGTGCCTGCCCGTGGTATCGTATTCGAGAATTTCGAGCTGGTAGCGGGACTTGAGCTCATCGAGAAGGTGCTCGATCGCGGCCGGGTTATCCAGGTTCAGGCTGACGGTGAGCCGGTCCGGGTACCGGCCCGAATCGTCAAAGTCGATATACCCGATATTTGCCCCGGATACCGTGATATATTTCAGGAAGGTGCTGAGCGATCCGGATACGTGGGGCAGGTGGACGAAAAACTTCAGGAAACTGACGGGTTTTAACGATGTCTGGAGGTACCCGACGCTTTCCAGATCTCCGGTGATTTTCGCATAGGCTTCTTCCGATGCCGTGACTTCGTAAAAGACGGTACAGGGATCGATTCTCCGGTCGTACTGGATGCGGTTGATATTACCGTTGTATTTCTTGATGATGTTGGCAACCCGTTCCAGCGAACCGGGTTCATCCGGCATATGAGCTATGAATCCAAATTTTTTCACGATTCCATGCCCCGATTGCAGGATCAGCATTGGATGTAAGATCATTATAATTTATGGCCGGGCCGGGAAAAAGGGCCCCCCGACCGTCCGCATATCAGATGCTAAAAAAGTGTCGGGTTATTTCCTGTGCGAGCGGACAGCAATGATACACAGGGCACCGATGATACAGCCAAATACTGCTGCGAGCGGGGAAAGGGGAAGGCTCGACGGGGATTTTACCATCTCCGGGGATATTTCCGTGGCCTTTCCTTCAGAGACCGTGATACCGATCGAACAGGGCATGTATCCCGGGGACCGGATCTCCACGGTGTGTGTACCCGGGCTCACCGCATTCAGGGTCAGCGGGGTCGTTCCCACCAGTACCGAATCGAGATAGACGGACGCACCGACAGGCTTTGAAGATACAACCAGGGATCCCGAAGGGGTCGATGTTGTTTCAGCGGGAGTTATTCCGACAGGTGTCGTAGTGGTTGTTACCGTACTGTTCGCCTCCGCGATTTCGCTGCCCTCTTCGGATGCGGTTGTATTGGTTTTTGCTGCCGTAACGATCAGGGTCTTTGTGCTGCTCCGGGTCATTGACGGGCTGCCGACATTCACGGTGTACTGGCCCGGGGCCAGATCCACATGGAACCCGTAATTGAAGTCCCCGCTTGCATCGGTTGCCGCGAGATACGTATGGACTTTGTTTCCCTGTGCATCGAGCACATCGATCTCGATGTTCTCTGCTCCTTTCTCGCTGTACCCGATAATCGTGACATAATCGTCCAGAGTCGCCGGGTTCGGCGTCATCGAGACATAGAACTCGGGTTTCTTGAGCATGACCGCAACAGATGCAGTGACATCCGGGTGATCTGCATCATATGCGGTAAGCGTATACTTTGCAGTGTACAGGTGGTCGACACCGGCAGCACGGGATATGTCCCAGTAGAATGCCCATGAGTGGGTGTCGTCAACTACTGCGGTATTGCCTGTTCCCGGTGTACCGGTAAGGTTATAGGGCGGCACGCCTTCCGCGGGCAGTCCCGGGCCGGTAATCCGTACAACCGTAGTATTCCCGAACGTGTTTTTCCCGTCAAAGGCAATGGTATCCCCGACATAGTAACCCCCGGCCCCACGGTAGGTAATCGTAACCGCCCCGTTGTCTGCCGAGACCGGGACCATACATACTGCGATCAAAACCAGGAACAGAATACCGGAAAAGATTTTCAGGACCTGATGCGAATGCATTTCTTTCCCTCACCTTAAAGAGAATATTCATGTACAGGAATAAATATTGTTCTCCAGAATTCCCGCGTTTTTGCCTAAAACCGGCCCCGTATTTCGCGTAATCCAACAGTTTGACCCATTTTGCACAGATAACGAAACTATATGTATGGCGGCGCAGTAACCCATACATTGAAGGGATATATGTCCGACGTTACGCTAGCCATAAAAACCGGGAATGAACAGCTGAAAAATAAAATAGCGAAATTATCCGGCGAATTTTCGTACGAAGATACCGCCTATCACCTCCCGGTATCCTATGCACTGACCGGCACCCCCGTCCACGCACCGCAGGCTGCCGCGGAAGTTTTGACAAAAACTGCAGATAATCCCCTGGTTGCCGCAGAATGCATCCTTGCAGGAGAGACGGCAGCGGCCGGGAAAGAACCCGCGCCGTATACGGGATTTATCAGCGATACCGTGATCCGCAAACTCGGGTATTCCCTTGTCGATGGCAGCATCCTTGGCCTGGCCCTGATTGTGGGCTCGCCGAAAAATGCGGAAAGCGCCGCTGCCATCTGCCGCGAACTGCAGGAAAAATACATGCTTACGTTCCTCTCCGGCGGCGTCATCCCGACCCTTTCGGAAGCGGGAGTAAAGCTCGGGCTCGATTACCGGCTCATCCCTCTCGGGTCAAAACCCATCCATTCCGTCCATTTCGTAGACATTGTTGCCCGGGTAGCGATGATGTTTGGCGGCGTTGCCCCGGGTGATATCCACCGGCTCCTTGCCTATGCTGCCGAGCGGGCAAAGGCGATCGTGATCGTCTTCCCCGGACTCTCGGACGAGGACATCGCATTCGTGGACGGCATGCGTGTGCTGGGATTTCCGATCCTGACGCTCGGCGGGTACGAGGGCGGCGACTGGATAGTGTCGAAACCCGAAGATGTTGTGCGGACCGGCATGGACCAAAAAGGCATTCGGGTTACGGTGACCGCAATCCCCATCCCGATGAGCTGCTCCCCGGCATTTGAGGGAAAGAGCATACGAAAAGAGGAGATGCAGGTCGAGTTCGGCGGCGGGCGTTCCCCGGCCTTCGAGCTCCTGCGCATGAAAGATGCCGGCGAGGTCGAGGACGGGAAAGTGACAGTGATCGGCCCCGAGATCGATGCCATGAAAGAGGGAGGCGCGTATCCTCTCGGCATCATCATCGATGTGGCCGGAAAAACGATGAAGAAAGACTACGAGCCGGTGCTCGAACGCCGGATCCACAACTTCATCAACTATGGTGAAGGCTCATGGCACGTAGCGCAGAGGGATCTCATCTGGGTCAGGATCTCGAAAGAGGCGTACGGGAAGGGTGTAAAGGTCGAGCACCTGGGCAAGCTCCTCGCGAGCAAATTCCGTATGGACTTCCCGCAGCTGCTCGACGCGGTCTCGGTTACGCTGATTACCGATCCCGAGAAAGTGCTTGCCGCAAAAAAAGAGGCAGAGGAGATCTACGCGGAACGGGACGCCCGGATCAAGGGGATGCGGGACAACGATGTCGATACCTATTATTCCTGCACGCTCTGCCAGACGTTTGCCCCAAACCACGTCTGCGTGATTACCCCGGAGCGGCCGGCGCTCTGCGGGGCGATAAGCTGGCTGGACGGGAAAATTGCCTACGAGATCTCACCATCCGGTGCAAACCAGCCGGTGGAGAAAGGAGCGCTCATCAACGCCCAGAACGGCGAGTTCGAAGGCGTGAACCGGTTCGTGAAGAAAGCGAGCCACGGCGAGATCGAACGCTGCTCGCTCTATTCCGTTATGGAGTTCCCCATGACCTGCTGCGGGTGTTTCGAGGCAATCGCCCTGATGCTTCCCGAGGTTAACGGCATCATGGTGGTGAACCGGGAGTACAAGGGAATGACCCCCTCGGGCATGACCTTTTCCACGCTTGCCGGCACAATCGGCGGCGGGGCACAGACCCCGGGCTTTGCCGGGATCTCGAAGAACTACATCCTCTCGGACCGGTTCCTCCAGGGCGAGGGCGGGATTGAACGGCTTGTCTGGATGCCGGCGCAGCTCAAAGAAGAGCTCAAGTCCCGGCTCGTGCCGCTGCTGGAGAGCAAGGGGCATCCCGATCTTTTCGACAAGATTGCCGATGAGACTACGGCCGAGACCATCGAAGCCCTGACAGAATACCTTGCGCGTGTCGGCCATCCGGCGCTTGCCATGAAACCCCTGATGTGAGGCACGACCATGGAACCTGACCTGAAATTCGGCTGGACAAGCACGGTGGGAACAGTCGTCCTTGGCGCAACGAAAACCGATGGGGGCACGCGGTCGAAGTCCTACACGATTGGCGGGGGAACGACCCTGCCGTTTATGGAAAAGGACCGCTCGTTTCCCGCGCCGCTGATTGCCTTTGAGATCTGCGACGACCCGCGCTATTGGTCGCCGATTGTCAACGATTTCTGCGGCGACCTGGTAAAAGATCCGGCTGCATGGGCAAAGACCGCGGAGAGTACCTATGGCGCGGATCTCGTCCGGCTCTGCCTGACAAGCACCAAGCAGCGGGACTTCTCCGATATCCCGGCGATCGGGAAAACGGTCGAGAGTGTCCTTGCCGCAACCACGCTTCCGCTGATTATCGAGGGGAGCAACGAGCCCAAAATCGACAGCGAGGTTTTCCTGAAATGCGGCGAGAGCGGCGAGGGAGAAAAACTCCTGCTCGGGACGGCAGAAGCCGGGCGGTACCGGAGCATTGCGGCAGCGGCCCTTGCCTACAACCACTCTATTATTGCCCAGTCGCCGATCGATATCAACCTTGCAAAGCAGCTCAACATCCTCTTAAAGGAGATCGGCGTTACCCGCGATCACATCGTGATCGACCCCTACACGGGAGCGCTCGGCTACGGCTTTGAGTATTCTTATTCGGCGATGGAGCGGATCCGGTTCTCGGCCCTGAAAGGCGACACGGACCTTGCAATGCCGCAGATCTGCGCACCCACGGATTCCCTCACGATAAAAGAGGTGAGGGAGGCGGAAGGGCCGGCACGGGACAGCATGGCGGTAGAATGGGAATTTACGACAAGCCTTGCTGCAGCGGTTGCGGGAGCAGAGATCGTCTGTGTCCGCCACCCGGAAACGGTCAAACGATTGAAGGCCGCGTTTGCCGGGCTTGTTGCCCGCACGGAGGTGTAAGATGGCACTCAAAGCCCTCGATATCTACAAGCTCCTCCCGAAAAAGAACTGCAAGGAGTGCGGCGATCCCACCTGCCTGACGTTTGCGATGAAACTTGCCGCAGGAAAAGCCGATGTCGAGCTCTGCCCGTACCTCGACGACAATGCAAAGAACGTACTCGGGGCAACCACCCGCCCGCCGATCAAGCTTGTCGGGGTAGGGGTCGGCGAGCGCTCGTACTCGGTCGGCGAGGAGTTCGTGCTCTACCGCCACGACAAGACCTTCTACCACCCGCCGGGCATCATGTTCTCTGTTTCCGACACCCAGAGCGAGACAGAGATCGCGGCAGTGACCGCACGGGTCAAAGACGAAACCCTGACCCGGGTCGGGGCCGACTTAAAATTCAACGGGACGGCGATTGTCAACACCAGCGGTTCGGCCGAGACCTATGCAAAGGCTGTCGCGGCAGTGGAAAAGACCGCGGGGCTCCCCGAGATCCTTGTCTCGGAGAACCCGGAGGCGCTCGAAGCTGCCCTTGTCCTGTGCGGGACCTACCACCCGGTGATCTGTGCAGCAACCCCGGCAAACTACAAACCGCTCTGTGCCATAGCAAAAAAGCACGGGTGCCGGCTCGTTGTGCGTGCGCCAACGCTCGATGCCCTCGCGGAACTTACCAAAAACTGCGTGGCGGAAGGGGTAAAAAACCTGCTTGTCGATCCCGCCCCGCAGACGCTCGGGGATTTCCTGGTGCGGTCAACGGCAATCCGGCAGCTTGCCATCACCCGGGCTATGCCCGATCTCGGATTCCCGGTGTACCTCGATGCAACAAAATTCGCTGACGAGGACGCCGCGATTTCCCTTGGGATCGTGAAGTACGCCTCGGTCATTGTCTGCCACCCGCTCTCGCCTGCCTCGGCAAAGGCCGCGCTCACGCTCCGACAGAACATCTACACCGACCCGCAGAAGCCCATCCAGATGAACCCGGGCCTGTACCGGGTCGGGACGCCGGGAAAAGATGCGCCGGTGCTCATGACGGTGAACTTCTCCCTGACGTTTTTCACGCTCCAGGGATACCTCGAATCCACCCGCGTTCCCTGCTTCATGCTCATTGTCGACACCGAAGGGCTCTCGGTCCTCACGGCCGTTGCAGCCGGGAAACTCAACGAGAGCCTTGTCCGCGATGCGCTCAAGAAATTCGGCGTGGAGAACGAAGTCTCCCACAAGAAACTGATCATCCCGGGCTATGCCGCCCCGCTCTCGGGCAGGATTGAGGAAGCGACCGGGTGGAAAGTGCTCGTCGGCCCCCGCGATGCCGCCGAGATTGGTGAGTTCATTCACCAGGAGTGGAAACCATAACCATGCGCACCGTTACCTTCCTTCCCAGTTACCGCAAGATCGAGGCAAAACGCGGGACAACGGTTCTCGATGCCGCGCAAAGGGCCGGCATCAACATGAACGTGGTCTGCGGCGGCCAGGGAAAGTGCGGCAAGTGCGTAGTGTACATCCAGTCCGGGAAAGTCGAGTTCGACCGCCAGAAATACGGGCGGTTTTTCTCTGACGAGGAACTTGCAAAGGGCGCCTGCCTTGCCTGCGAGACGATCATCCAGGGTGACCTCCAGGTTGTCATCCCGGAGAGCACGCTCATCCAGGAGCAGAAGATCCTCGTGAACGGCATGGACACCGAGATTGAGTTCCACCCGTCCGTGAAAAAATATTATGTCGAACTCCAGCCGCCAACCCTGGCCGATCCCTCGCCCGACCTCACCCGCCTGCTCTGGGGTATCCAGAAGACGGGCGGCCCGGTTGCCGAGAAGATGTACGCCCCCCTCGAAGTGATGCGGGAGATCCCGGCCATACTCCGGCACAGCGACTGGAAGGTGACGGGCACCATCGCGCTCGTTCCCGGCGGGTACCGCCTCATCGACCTCCAGGAGAACAATACCTCAAAGAGGCTCTATGGTGCGGCAGTCGATCTCGGCTCGACCACGGTGGTCGCATATCTCTGGGACCTCATCTCCGGTAAAGTCGTGGCGGTTGCTTCCAACTACAACCGGCAGATCAGCTGCGGGGAAGATATCCTCGCCCGGGTCAACTATGCCCAGAAGAACGGGATCGAAAAACTCCAGGACCTGGCTGTTGACAGCATCAACACGGCGCTGACCTCGGCCGCAAACACCGCCGGGATCGACCGGGAAGACATCTACGAAGTGGTCGTTGCCGGGAACACCGTGATGACCCACATGCTCCTCGGGATCGACCCGGCGTATATCATCAAGGAGCCCTACGTGCCGGTTGTCCAGCGGGCGCTCTCTGTCGCTGCCGCACGGATCGGGATCACCTGCAACAAGAACTGCGGCCTCTTTGCGTTCCCGGCCGTGAGCGATTTCATCGGCGGCGACATCATTGCCGACATCCTTGCCTGCGGCATGGGAGACCAGGAGGAGATCTCGCTTCTCGTGGATATCGGGACAAACTTCGAGGTCGTGCTGGGAAATAAGGAGTGGATGTTCTCGTGCGCAGGGGCGGCAGGCCCGGCACTCGAAGGCGGCGAGGTGCTCTTCGGGATGCGGGCAAACCCGGGGGCGATCGAGAAGATCGCCATCGATCCGGTAACGCTCGACCCGAAGTATTCTACCATCAACGGGGTAAAACCCCGCGGCATCACGGGTTCCGGCCTGATCGATACGCTGGCCGAGCTCCTTTCTGCGGGAGTAATCGACCGCACGGGGCGGATTAATACGGAGATCAAAAATCCCCGGATCCGGGCCGGCGCTCATTTCCCGGAGTATGTCGTTGCATGGGCAAAGGAGACCGATATCGGGAAGGACATCGTGATCACGGAGAACGACATCAAGAACCTGATCATGAGCAAGGCGTCCATCCACGCGGCCTGCGTGACCTTAATGAAAGAGGCCGGCGTCACGCATCTCGATATCGGCACCATCTATTTTGCCGGGGCATTCGGGAATTACATCAACAAGAAGAACGCCACCATTGTCGGGCTCATCCCGGAGATCGATCTGGAACGGATCAAAAATATCGGGAACGGTGCGGTGGCCGGGGCAAACCTCGCGCTCGTCAACCGGAGAAAGAGGAAGATGCTCGACGGCATCGCAGGCAGGATTGCGTATATCGAGCTCAATGCAGAGCCCTCGTTCATGGACGAGTACACCTCAAGCGCCTTTTTGCCCCACACCGATCTCTCGCTCTTCCCGCGGGTCCAGGCGCTTTTAGAATCCATCCGCGAGAGAAAGGAGGCACACTAAATGGCAAAGATGATTCCTCCGCCATATTCCCGGTCAACGGGTGTTGGCGGACTTCCGCACACAGACCCGGTCCAGGCATGCAGCGATGTGCTCGCGGCATTCCCGGACATTCCTTACGTACCGACCCTCCCCAACCGGGGACTTCTCGAAAGCATTGTCTTTTGCGATTCCGAGCAGCTCCCGGGAGGTTTCATCCGCGAGGGCCGGCTCCTGTACGACAGCACGAAGGACAACACCGCGGCAATGGAGCAGGTGTACATGGACTTTGTCGAGCAGAACTTTGCCCGCTACGCCCTCCACGAGAACTATGCGTCCGGCTTTTTCGAGATGGCAAAACGCCCGGTGGGCGGTGTCCGTGTCCTCAAGTGCCAGGTGACCGGGCCGGTGACCTTCGGGATGCAGGTGGTCGATTATGAGAAACGGCCCATCTACTACGACACCCAGCTCGCCGATGTGCTCTCTAAAATGATCGCGCTACGGGCCCGCTGGTGCGAGAACGAGTTGCGGGCACGGACGGGGGTTAAGGAAACGCTCGTTGTCTTAAACGAGCCCTACCTTGCATCGCTCGGGTCCTCGGTCGTCCCCATCGACAAGGAGAGCGTAAAGAGCGGCTGGCAGGACATCGCGTCCCTTGTAGAGGGCGGGCTTGGCGTCCACTGCTGTTCGAACACCGACTGGGAATTTGTAATGAGCCTCGACCCGGCGGTGATCTCGCTCGATGCCTATGGGACCGCAAAGGAGTTCCTGCTCTACGCGGATGCGATCCGCGCCTACATGGAACGCGGCGGCGTTGTCGCGTGGGGGATCGTGCCGGCCGAGTACAAGATCTTTGCGACCGAGACGGTCGATTCGCTCTACGCAAAGTACCGCGAGATCCGCACCCAGCTCACAAAACAGGTGCCGGCCGAACTCTTCGATGCGCAGTCGCTCATCACTCCGAGCTGCGGTGTCCGGTTCGCGGATGTCGCCGGGGCAAACGCCATCCACCATGCGGCGGCGGAGATCTCGCGGAGGATCCGGGCCGAGGCAAATATTTCGCAATAAAATCTTACTTTAGAGGAAATCATGGCACAACATCCGTTTACGATAGCGCTTTCAGGAAAAGGCGGGACCGGCAAGACTACCGTCAGTTCCCTTCTTGTCCGGGCCTTTATTACTGCCGGCCAGACCCCGGTCCTTGCCGTTGACGCAGACCCAAACGCAAACTTCCACGAGGCGCTCGGGGTTACGGTCAAAGAGACGCTCGGGAGCATGCGCGAAGAGGCATTCACGCGGAACATTCCGCCGGGCATGAACCGGCACGATTACGTCCGGTTCCGGTTCCGGCAGGCACTAATCGAAGCGAACGGTTTCGACCTGGTCGCCATGGGCCGGCCCGAGGGGACCGGGTGCTACTGTTTTGCAAACGATCTCCTGTCGGAGTGCATGAAGCAGCTCGAACGCGACTACAAGTTCCTCGTGATCGATACCGAGGCGGGGATGGAGCACATCAGCCGGGGGACGATAGGAAAACCTGACGTGCTCCTGATCGTGAGCGACCCCGGGGCCCGGGGCCTGCGGACCATTGCCCGGATCCGGGAGATCGCAACACAGCTCGGCCTAGAACCCTCGCGAATTCATGTTGTCTTCAACCGGTACAAGACCGGCGCTGCCCCGGTAGATATCGGGAACGAGAAACCAATTGCGGTGATCCCGGAAGACCCGGCGGTCGAGGCGGCAGACCTTGCGGCAACACCGGTTTCACGGATTCCGGAAGATAGTCCCGCGTGGCAGGCGGTAAAGGAGCTGGCCGGGAAGATGATCGTGATGGCGAGGGAGAAGGCGGAGAAAGAGGGGAAGTAGTCAGAAGGTCTTATAGGTCGTGGGAGAAAGGAGCGCGCAGATTATTGGTTTCATTCTCCCCTATTATTTTGAAGGATTCGTTTTTTTGTATCTAAAAAATCCCGAAGAGATGTTTTTATAGATTCATCGTTTGTTTTTGTTTGCATGAGGTCATTCACTCTTTCGCGGAATTTTTCTTCGGTAATCATTGGTTCTAATGAGTAGGGTTTGATAGGATCAAGATAGTGATTTTCACGGGAAGAGTGTATGACGGTCATTAATACATCATCCTTCTCAAAGAGTAAATGAGTTACCTTCACAAGGGTCTTATTATCGGTCCCTTTCAATTTATTCCATACATAGACAATATCGCCAATATATGGTGATGCAAAAGTGGTTAAATCTGCTAAAAATGCTGCCTGAATTTTTTCTACATAGATATCTTCGATTTTTTTCAATTCCTCCGGAACTAGAAGAAAATCTGTCGGAATTTTTGAATCTGCGCCTTCCCAATCACCGTTCATTTGTCGCAGGATAATAATTAGCCTAGATTCTAACGCGTATGCAGTCCCAACGGAATATGATTTTTTTAATATATCCACCCTTTCCTCTTTTGGGATATTGCTCAATAATTTATAGAGAACACTTCCGATGTAATCACAGATATTTTGATGCGAGAAATCATTTTCCGAAGAGATATTTTTATTGCTTAATACTTTTTTATCAATTTTAAAAATTCCAATAACCATGTTTTTCAAAGAGTCTTGAGGAATATCGGCATTTATCCTTGGAAGAATACTCTCAAAAAAAATCAGAGCTTTCGTTCCTTGTCGACTTCCCAGTCCATTTAATTGCAAAATAAATTCAGCAAATTTATCGGGATTGTTTATTGATTCTAAAATCTTACTTAATTCTGAATTAGAAAAAAATTCTGGTTCTGTTTGGAATCTAAAGTATTTGAGAAATGTGTTATAATCATGGCTAATATTCTGTGGCTTCGAACTTCTAATAATATAGACGCTGGAATTAGAGAAGAGCGGTTGTAAATAGGGAGAAATTTTCGGGAATATTGAAGCTAAAATCAATGCTATTGGCTGCTGATCACTTTTATTAATAATAGACTGTATCAATTCCCCATGATATTTAGATAGAACATCGGGTTTTTGTTCCCTTAAAAAATATATATCTTCAATCGATGTATCAATGATAAAAAATCTATGATCCTCTTTGATTCGATCGTATAATTTAGGATAATTCAACTTAATAACCAATAAACTGATAAAATCAACTACGTTGACCTCATTTTTTACTGAAGGGTATAACATCAATAATGCATTATTAAGCCGAATTACATTTCGAGGAGTTTTCAAAAAATGTCGTAATCCATTATGATACAAATCAGTCCATCGCGGTGCCTCAATTAAATTTTCAGTGGTGTCACTAAATTTTTTGTCAAAAATGATTTGTTCCGTATATTTCTTTAATTGAGTCTCTCCTATCATCGGAAGAGGAATCGAGAACTGAACAATTTTTTCAAGATATTTCAAGCCTTCTTGTGAATTTGTTTGTTTTTGGTTAAACTCATAATCGAGAGCACTTGTGACAATATCCCCATCATAGGCAAGTAAAAAAACCAAATTTGGAAAATCTGCAATCGCTTTTATTGCCCTAAATAACTCTCTGATTTCATTTGATGTAAGACGATCAATATCATCAATGATTATGATGATTTTCTCATCGGATTCTTTTAATTCTTTAGTAATCTCTAGTTTGATTTCGAAAATTGATTTTACCGAATTTTCCATCTGGGATTCAATTACTTTATTAATCCCAGTAAAGGCTAATCCAGATAGTTGTCCTTCGATTGTAGGTATTAATTTAAGATGAGATCCGTATGAGAATAATTTATTTAATGTGTTCATAGTCTTTTGAGAAATATGTGTTTGACAAATCTTTGCTTGAGCCTTAATCTGAGTGAAAAATTGAGAAATAACATCCTGATGACCTGAAAATAGCCAAGGATTGAAATTAAAAATAATGGGGGCTTCTGGCCCTAATGACAAACCTAATTCTTTACGATAAGTTGTCAAATATTCCCTTGTGTAAAATAGAAACGACGATTTGCCACTACCCCATTTTCCATTAACTGCGATAACATATCCGGATTTCGAATCTAATTTTATTATACCTACAGCAAGTTCCTTTGCAACTTTTTTATATCCAAAATAGTCCACAGCAAAATTATCAATTGAATTTTCAAAAGCGTAAATTTGAGAGACTGCCTCATCACCATTTTTAGGCATTATTTATCCATCCTTGGAGTAGTTTTCAAAGTCTATCAATAATAAAAGATTTGATATGCAAACTTAGTTTTTTAATCTTAATCACCTTATCATGACCAACACCGTAACATAGCTTGCCAGGGAGTATTACCAAAAATCCCCCCCTATATATTAGTGCATTTTCCTCCCGTTTTCCTCCTAAAAATACCTGTCACAGGTCACCGACCCGTCACGGGTATCTGACCTGTCACGGGTCAGGTGACCCGTATATGGGATACCTAAAACCCGGCCCCTCAAAAACAAACCGCACCGATCCGGCCTGGCAGACCATATCCTAAACAAGCCCGATCCGGCCCCGTATTCCCATTTCCCGATCCAGTCCCTCCCCGGAAAATACCCGTAAACCACCCCGTTCCAGTTCGCGTGGAAAATACCCCCGAATCGTGCCCTGTTTGCCGAAATACGCCCGCTTTCGATGCCAGATAACGGCCCGTAATCGCGTTTGGATAGGGGATCTTTTTGCCACATCCAGACACCCTTGCGACCCCTGGATCGGCCAAAAGAACGCGGCTAAATGCGCCGGTCCAAATCCGGTATTTCTCCAACGTGAAAGATGAAGACAATGGCAAAAAAAGAGGCAAAACGGTCCTGTGGGAGGGGTGCCCTGCTTCTTAAAAAAAACCGGGTGGGGGGGGTACCCCCCGTTTCCGGCCAGCAAGGGGGGGTAGGTACCCCCCACCCCCTCCCCCCATACGGCCGTTTCCGGCACGCACGCTTCCGCCGGAGGTTCCGCACGAAATGCAGGATTTTTGCGATGGAACGGGAGGGGGGTGATCCCCTTTAAAAAAAATTATGGGTGGGGGGGTGGCCTCCACCCTCCCCACTAAATTGCACGGTCAGCTGCGAACCGACATCGGTTCCCTGATATGTCCGAATCTTTTTCATGCAAATTTGCCGGATTGGTGGCCCTGATTTTACATGATCTTTGTGAAAAATGTCCGGAAGGGATCATTGAGCTGATAGATTGTATTCCGGGTCTTTCCCATTTTCATTACAATGTGCAGCGCATCCCGCTAAAAAAAGATCCCTCCGGGCGGTTTTTGGGGTACTATCAAACTGTTTCGCATACACCGCAGATGAAATTCCCGCACAATCACACGGCGCTCATCACCACAAAGTCCTATGCGATCACCCTTGTTTGCGTTGCCATACCTTCATAATTTTACTCCCTGCGCAGCCAGTCTCTCCCGTGCAGCCTGCACCGCAGTTTTCAGTTTCTGTTCCAGCACTTCGCGGGGCGGGAGATCGGTAAGATATCCGGAAACGTGAATGCCGGATTTATCCAGCTGCAACAAACGGATCTGTTCCTGATCTGCACCGGCACAAAGAATCAACCCAAGGGGCGGTTCTTCAGATGTTTCTTTCTCGTGCTGCTCAAGCCACCTGAGATAGAGTTCCATCTGCCCTTTGTATGCTGCCTTGAAATTCCCGATCTTTAATTCTATCGCAATCAGCCGATGGAGTTTCCGGTGGAATAAGAGCAGGTCGAGATAAAAATCCTCATTACCAATCACCATGCGGTACTGCCGGGCGACAAAGGTAAACCCAACGCCAAGTTCAAGCAGGAACCGTTCCATCTCCCGCAGTATTGCAGCTTCGAGATCGTTTTCACTATAGGCCTCCCTGAGCCCGAGGAAATCTAGGAAGTAGGGATCGCGAAAGACCAGATCCGGAGTCATACGATCCTCTGTCCGAAGAGCGGAGAGTTCCTGCCGTGCGAGAAGTTCCGGCTTCTTTGAAAGTGCAGTCCTTTCAAAAAGCATTGAATCAACTTTTTGCTGCAATGTCCGGGTACTCCATCGCTCGATCCGGCACATCTCCGCATAAAAATCACGTTTGAGAGGGTCGTCGATATAGATAATCAGCCGGATGTGTGTCCAGCTAAGTGAGGAAATCAGGGATCTCACGACATTTTCGTCAGGAAAAACTTCCGCGAACCGAATCATATTGAAAAGATTGCGTGTGCCAAATCCATCCCCAAACTCAAGTCTTAATTGTGCACTCAGTGCGTGCACAATCTGCTCGCCGTACCCTGCACGTTCATCTCCGAGAATTTCCCGACGGATCCGCACACCCACCCGCCAGTAGAGCAGAGTCAGACCGGCATTGACGGTAACCGCAACCGCAGACCGTGTTTCCGTAATCAGATTCCGCAGATCTGTAAGCAAATCTTCCTGGTCGGATGCCGACGCAGGAAGGGTCCTCTCTACCCGGCGGGGCAAATCTCGTTTCCGGTTCGAAGCAGCCATCGCGTATCTCTCACAGACTATCCACTGCTTCTTTCCAGTCCGGATCGCTTTAACAGCATGCCGCAGGGTGTGAAAGTAAACATTGCATCACTCCCCCACCCCAATCGTATCCCGCAATCGGTCGTTCTGTTTTCTGGGATAGCCCGCACCGGTTCACCCTGCCAGACCCTGCCCCAAATACGCCCAAAACGGCCCCGAATTCCCCTTTTCGAGATCCCAACCCCTCCCGAAAAACCCCGCAAAACGCCCCGTTCGGGTTCGCATGGAAACTACCAGTAAATCAGGCCCCGTTTGCCAAAATACGCCCGCTTTCGATGCCCGATAACGGTCATTAACAGGCTTGCAGCAGCGGGTATTTCTGCCCCATCCAGACACTCTTGCGACCATGAGATCGGCAAAAAGAACGCGGCTATCAGGTGCGTTTTTCTCCGACGTAAAAATGCACTTTTTCCCCTGAATTCATGCGTGTTTTGTATGGATGAGTGCGTGTTTAGGCTCGGCCGATACACGTGGTAACAGACTCCTCAAGAGTCTGGCGAAGGTGAGCAACGTGGAGGGAACAAAAAAGAACGAATTGATCGGACCGGAGAAAAAACGGCTGATTGTTCAGGGAGCCGGGACTTTTTTTCTCCGCGCCATAATGCTTTTGACAATCTTGTCCGGATCTTTTTCAAGGATTGTCTTACGATCTTTTGTCCAGTCGCCGCTTCCCGGTTCATAGATATGCTCCAGGAACCGGATGGCATCGTCGGGTCCGAGTTTCTCGACCAGGACGCTGATACCCTCCTGCTGGATCTGGTGTAATGTTTTAGCGCTCATCGATTTCCTCCGGAAAGCCACGTAACCGGGTTTTCTATACGTACCTGTAATCCCGGTATCGTTTTATTGTGTGTTTCTTGGAAGAGGGAATAATCATTTGCCTCTCGTGATCGCAACTGGTCCACGCAAATACTTTCAGTCGTCCCGACCCGCCTTCCTGCCGTTACGCTTAAATTTCCCGGTATCAGAATAGAACGACATCGATTAGCAATGAAACGAAACAGACCATGAAAAAGATTCACCTGGCCCTCATAATTATCCTCTGCGGTATCGTGCTGTTCGCAGGGATCGTTCTCATACAAAACCCCGGCGCCGAAAAGAAAAATGCAACCGCTGATCGCCCGGTGCTTAAAGTAGCCCTGTACCCGTACCTGGAGGATGTGAACGGCGATGACCACGCCACGACCATCCGCCTCCTTAAAGAGCGCTACCATCAGTTATGTCCCGATGACGAACTGGAGATTTACATCTCCGATGAGTACAGCACCTATTTTTCCGACAGCAGGAATTTTTCCCCGGTCTTTGGACCGGGCGGACCCGATATTGTCGAAGTCGAACAGACCGAGCTTGACAATCTCAGAGAGGACGGGTATATCCGGCCATTTGTTCCGGTCTCTCCCGATGCAGCCCGAATGCTCAACGAGACCCGGGAGGATGTCGTCAGCCCGTATAAGGATCTGGGGACTGTCGATGGCAGCGTGTACTTTATCCCGACCTGGCTCTGTGCGCATTACACATTTACCCGCAATCCCCCGGGCACGGCACCGGAATCCGGGGATTTCAGCGGCAACGGGACGCTGCCCGACCTGTACCTGTCTGCCTATGCGTCAACCTATGGTTCCGACCCGGCCCGACTGGATGGTGCTGTCCGCGATGCAGTGAACGGATCCCCGGACTCGGAAGTGACTGACTTGCTCGCATCCCGTCTTTCTGCCTGCATCGGTACTGACGGCAGGAACCGGTGCCTGGACGGGTATTATGCTGCGGAAGATGGCGGTCTTTCTGAATTTGTCTCGGGAAAGACCGACCGGTATGTCGGGTTTTCCGAGATGTTGTACGGGATCCTCAAAGAATCTCCCGAAAGTTACAATACGAATCTCACGATCTCCGGCACGATCTATGGAAAGGGTACGTATCCGTCACTTGCCTGGACCGACGGCTTTGTGATGAACAACAATACCGGCACGGAAAAAATGGATGAAGCGATCCGGTTTATTAATTTCTACAACAGCCCAGAAACAAAGGAGATCATTGCGCTCTCCCTTGATACCGGCAACGATACTGTCCGCGTGCCACGGTACCTGCTGCCTGCATCGGAGGACTTTTATTCCCTCCCGAATGTATCTTCGGACCGGTATTACCAGCAGTTTTCCCCGGTCATTCACACCATGGTCCCGTTTCCCACGGGCGGACTCCGGGGAAACATGGATGCCATCTACTGCAGTGTAACTGTGGCCCTGCAGGAAAACGGGATGGATGTGAATTACCCGGCCCGATGCACACTCACTCAGAAAACAGCGGTTCCTGCCTGATTGAAAAAACTCCTGACCGGAATCCGGCAGGAGAATATTTTTTTTGTAATTGTGTAACGTCCGCAACGAAAGGAAAAACCGGGCATGAGGGTGCCCTCCAAAACGTTTACCATCCCCAATTCACCTTCCGGTCGAACGTGAACAGTTAAGAAAAAAAGAGAGCGATACGACAGCATTAAAAAAAGATCAGGACGTTATCCCGAACAGGTCCTTAAACATCCCGACGATCTGGTCCCATAACCCGGTCTGCTGCTCTGCCTTCGGAGGTTCCGTTGTCGGCAGGGGCGTGGCTGTTGTCCAGACCGCGTCCGAGATATCCGCAGTCCGGGTGAATGCAGAACCGGTGACAACCGTCCCGGTCTTGTCAATTTCACGGACATCAAGGACGGTGATATTTGCAGGCACAGCCGACGCAGGCGCCGTTCCCTTCAGCGTGACGCTCATCGCCTCGCTGCCATGACCCTTGTAGGAGAGGAGAAGCCCGTTCAGGTCAAGGGTCTGGTTATAGACCGCAGGTGTCGTGGACGACCCGCCATCGCCGGTGGTGATGGTGTATGTCCATGCGGGTTTTGAAAGCCCGGTAGCCAAGATGAGATCGCTTCCGGCAGGGAAGGTCATTTCAGAAGCATCTGCCGGGAAGTCAACCGTGAACGAGACCGTTACCGGGGCATTTTGGGGCAGCGGGCCCGAAGGATTTATTGTGTAACTCTCCACGGTCCAAGCCGAGGCGAGCGGGATGCATGCGGCGAGGAAGACGAGTGCAAGGATGATCGGTCGTAGTATTCTGGTCATGAGGAAACCTTCGGTAAAACAAAAAACTCGTTGTATTCCCTAATTTCTTCATCCTGCCCCAGATAAAAATTGCCGTTGGCAGGGAACGGAGAATGCAATACTGCGGGAAATTACCGGGATTTTCACCAGGGGTCCCCCGGCGGAAGGGTTGAGCCCCGGGAGGAGCAAGCAATTCGTAATGATTTCTTCCAGCGTAGGAAAATTAAAAAAAAGATTAGTCTACCGCGACCATGACTTCGCTCGACTTGATGACTGCATAGGCAGTCTTGCCTACTGCAAGCCCGAGCGCTTCGGTGGATTTCTTGGTGATGATCGAGGTAATGAGCTGCCCGTCGGGAAGCTCGACAACGATCTCGGAGTTGACGGCTCCGGGGGTGATCGCTTTTACCTTACCCTTCAGTATATTACGTGCACTGATCTTCATGGTTCTCACCATTCCATCATGTGGGATACTACTATAAAAACAACTGTGTCTGCGCAAAACCGGGTGCAAAATTTTCCACAACCCTGCTGGGGAAAAAATCCTCCCATAATACAATCCCTGCTTTCGAGGGGGCGTATACAATGCTCGGGGATTACCCGTGTAGGGAGATGCCCGTAATTTTTGCTCTGTAGAAATCCTCAAAAAATGGCTCTGTAGAAACCGTAAGTGACATCCTGAATTTTGTTTGAGAGGGGACCACGGGAGCTCGCCGCCTCGTCGGGGCTCGCCCCGTGGAGCAAACCCGTGTGCGGGAAGCACAATTGAAAAATTTTTATTCGGCAGAGGGGGTCAAAGGGGCTTCGTCCCCCTGGGCTTCCTTCCCACAGGGGGAGAGCGGGGGTCACCCTCGCAAATACGGTTTGGTTCTGGGGAAATGATTTCTACAGAGCCCAAAAATAAAACAACGCTCTTTTAGGTCTTCGGCAAGCCTCCGCCCCCGCACGCTTGTGGCATCCCCCCATTGCGATGATGCGGTATACCCTCATCCCTGAATTGCCCGAAGAATCGTTTTTGTGTACAGGTAATACCGAATGTATCGCTATGCGCCCCGTCCCCCTCGGGGGACTGGTGGCGCAAGAGGGGGGGCCACATATATTTTAAAGGGGATTTCCTCAGAACAGGAATTTTGGCAAGACAGCATCATCGCTGACCGGGAAATATCTCATGCGTCGCCGGAGAAACTGCTCACAAAGTGCGTTGTCCAGTTTTTAAGAAATGCTGCAAAGCGCCTCATTATACCATTACCCTCAGCAGCTGTGCCGGAGTACATGACAATGGAGTACCGGGCCTTCGGTCTCCCGTTACCTGAAGAAAAGGAATTTTACCGTATATGAGTACGCCGGCTCTACACCAGCAGCACATACGCCGCAAACGAGAGCAGGAATGCCAGCAGCAGCATCGCAAGCGAGAGCGGTGCCACAAAGATCAGCATCGCGTTTACCGTGCTTGCCAGCTGCGAGATCCGGTTGGAGCCAAAGACCACCACGTGCTCGCACTGCGCCGTAGTTGCAGCGCATTCGGCCCCGTCCAGATCGGCAATGGCCTCGCGGACCGTATCCATCACGAGCGGGAGAAATGTTTCTACCGGGATGTTCAGACCGACCGGGTTCTTTCCGGTGATCGTGTTTACTACATGGGTATCGGTGGTCATCACTTCGGTCTCATCGACCAGCGTACGGATCTCCCTGCATAAGGCCTCGCGAACGCCTCCTGCCATGTTGTTCCCGTCAAAGAGGACATACGCGGTCTTCTGCCCGTCGGTTTCCACGACCATCACCTGCACGCCGAGATCCCCAAAACCTTCGTCGCGGGTATAGGGCAGGTGCTTCTGGGCATACCCAACCCGGAAAGGCGCGAGTGTTTCCGTGCTGCACGATTCCATGGCCTCTTTTGCACCGTTCTGGTACTCGGTCGCCGTCAGTGTCGCCGGGAGAACGGCCGAAGAGAGATCGGTCATGCAGTTGTGCGCATCGACAAATGCCACGTGCGGGAACCAGCGGTGGCCCTCTGCCATGATTGCAAGGCCGATGGAATAATCGAGGTCCTCGGTCATCTCCGGCGACCGGGTCGAGATCATCAGGACGGAATTCCCAAAGCGCTGGTACAGGATCTTTACCGTCCCGCAGGTGAGGGTCTTTGACGGCGTTGCGCCGGGATCATAGGCGCAGTCCTTCTTCGACGCATTGATCGCTGCGATCACCTTTTCGATCTCGGTTTCCGAAACAAGGTTGAAGTCGTGCGAGGCGCACCCGTGGGGGACGAGGGTCTCTTCGTTTTCCATCTTATCGTGGATGAGTTTCGGGAGGTTGCCGCCGCCGATCTCGCCCATGGGGCCAGGGTGGAGGTTCGGGACCGTGAAAAGGACCGGCCGCTTGCTTGTCCGCTTAAAGAAGAGGCAGACCTGCGGCACGTAGATCTCTTCCCCGATCTCCCGGAAGAAGTCCTCCATCTCCTTTTTCGAGCCGTCGGTCATGTTTGCCACAAACGCGTTCACGAATGCAAGGCCGCGGATGCGGAACGCCCGGTAGAGCGGGCGTTCGATCAGCCAGACAAGAATGGCAAACCCGAGGCCGAAGACAACATGGAGGAGGAGGGCAAAGGCGGCCCAGCCGGGCGAGAAGAGGAAATACCCGGCAATCACGCCCACACCGCTCTGCGTCACGGCCGGCAGGAGCATCCGGGGGACGCGGTAATCCGAGATCGCAACAAGGACAAAGAGGCGCAAGCCAAAGACAAACCCGAGCGAGATCCCGTAAAAGAGCGGAAGGTAGCGGATCCCGCCGGCAAGCGAGGCAAAGGTGATGATAACGCCAAAGACCGTGCAGGCAAGCGCGAGGAGCGCCGACCGGTTCCATGTCATGGTCTTGCCGAAGAAATCGATGACCGGCTTGGTGAGAATGAATGCCGCTATCGCCGGAATGGTAAACGCAATGGTCCCCGAGAACGGGAGCTGCTCCCAGATACGGGAGCCTGCACCGTCGATGACAACGCCAAGGACGATCAGGATGACAAGAGAGACCGGCCACGAGGGGGCGCTGAAGAGATATTTTGTGAGCTGCCCGAGTTTGACATCTCCCGGCATGGTCATGGGATAACGCCCCCGTACGGATACCCGGCCCGGCCGGATTCCCCCAGTCTCCCGGAACCGGTGACCGCATGGTTACCGGGTATCCAAAGCGCTCTGCCGCTCATGGCTTACCTCCGCGGCCCCGGCTCTTCCAGCGTTCCGAAGTGCTGACGGTAGCGTTCGAGCATCTGATCCCACGTTGGCAGGTGCGTCTGGCAGCCGGCATGTTCGACCACATACGAAGCCGTGACCGTTCCCACCCGGCAGCAGGTGAGGGGTTCGTAGCCCCGCACGTACGCGGAGAGGAAGCCGGCCCGGTACGAGTCACCGGCGCCGGTGGGATCACAGAGCGTGACCGGGATCGCCGGGACGAAGTGTTCGCTGCCTTTCGTATACAGCATGCTCCCGTCGCCGCTCATGGTAAAGACCGCCATTTTCACGCTCTTTATGAGCGCCTCTTTTGTGACGCCGAGCGTCTCGCACATCTTCTTTACCTCGTGCTTGTTTGCAAAGAGGATGTCGGAATGGGAGATGATGGATTCGAGTTGCTCTTTTGAGTACCAGAAAACGTCCTGGCCCGGGTCGAACGAGACAAACTCGCTCTTTTCCGCCACCCGGCAGTTGAACTCCGGATCGGCCGTTGCCATGTGGACGAGGGGAAGCGTCGGGGCCTCGGAGGTTGCAAAGGCCTTTGAGGCGCCCCACTCGAAAAACGTCATCTGGTCGCCTGCATCGTCGGTGAACATGAATGCGGTCGGGGTGTGCGTACCGGGCACGGTAAAGAACTCACGGCGGACGCCGAGCCTGTCCATCCACTTCTCGTAATCGCTGCCGGAAAAATCATCGCCAACACACGAGTGGAGGGTAACTTCTTCGCCAAGTACCGCGATTCCTGCCGCGATATTTGCCGCCCCGCCGCCATACGAGATCCTGCGCTCTGTTATCGAGGTGGACTGGTTCTCCTTGGGGAGGTGGGGCACGCGGGAGATGTGATCGACCGCGGTGTGCCCGACGATGTGGATCATATCTCTTCCACGTCCAGCAGCTTTAACGGGACTTCGCGGAGGGCTTTCCCGATAACGGATTTTGCAATCCGGCCCGCGTGCTCCTTTGACTCGGCCCGGAACACTTTCATTTCGAGGATAAGGCCGACAAGCGCCGTATCCGCGACAACGATCGCACTCGAAAGCGGCTGGTCGCAGAACGGGCAGGCGAGCATCCCCGCTTCGACTTCGACAAACTTTGCCGAGGGATTGAGGCGCTTTCCTGCTTCGCTGATTGCAATCCCGATCGCATCGTCAAGCGATTTTGCTTCCTTGATATACCATGCAGATTCCAGTGTTACCAGGTAGTCCGTCATTTATTTTCCCTCGTTTGTGGTGTTTGCCCGTTTTTTACCATTCATTGTAATGGATGTGGTTTTCGCTGTCCATGCGCTCCGTCCGCTGTACCGGCGCCTGGCTTTTTCCTACCGCCAAAATTGCAAGCGGACGGATGTGGGCGGGGAGCCCGAGCACTTCCCGCACATCGTCCTCTTCGAATGCCCCGGTCCAGCACGACGAGAGCCCGCGGGCGTGGGCGGCAAGCATCATGTAGGTGCAGGCGA